>Ga0214545_1001926_pt1 | contig 39643 bp, 14 predicted proteins | sample CNSS4metaG_FD_160064 | JGI IMG/M metagenome (GOLD analysis project Ga0214545, IMG submission 160064) | Root nodule microbial communities from cowpea collected in UCLA plant growth center, Los Angeles, California, USA - CNSS4 | ecosystem: Host-associated > Plants > Roots > Nodule | place: USA...
TCGAAGCAGTTGTTAACCATTTTCATCCTCCGCAACCTGTCCTGAATCGGCAACCTCAGCCGCAGAACCCTAACCACTCCAACCATCTCGTCCTCGCGATCCTCCTCCGCGCAGTCAAACCCGTACGCCGGTGGCCACGGCGCATTCCCATCGGCCGCCTTCCCGCCCAGCATCTCCGCCACTCTCCGGTCGAACTCCCCGCTGTTCCGCAGCGAGTTCAGCGCCACCAGCCCTCCGATCAGCTTCTCGTTGAAGAAAATCTGCGGCACAGAACCAGTCCCCGTCCTCTCGCGCAGCTCCCTCTCCCTCTCGCTGAACACGTCCACGTTTATCTCCACGAACCTGAGTCCTTTCTCCCTGAAGAACCTCCGCACCGCGGTGCAGTCTCGGCAATTGGACCGAGAGAAGAAGCTGATGCGTCCTCTCAACGACGCCTCCTCCTCCTCTGGCTTCGCCGTCACCACAATCTTCACGCCGGAGAGGTTAAACTCCGTCACTCCGCGTTTCTCGCCGTCGCCTTCGCCGTCGTTATCCTCTTCCACGGACTGGCGGAGCGAGGAGACGCGCTTCACGATCGCGGCGGAGAGGTCGCTGCTCCGCTGGCGGAGGAAGCTTCCGACGGAGAAGGTGGACAGAGCGACGTCGTTTTGGTTTGATTGGAAATTCTGCGGCGGGACTGGCATGGGAAGGAGGGAGTGCGGGTGGACTAACGTTACTCGGCTGTCACGGGGGACGTCATCACCGCCATAACGGTTAGTCGTTTCAATTTTGTTGTTCGTGTTGGTAACTGATTCGTAACCGTGATTTTTTGTTGAAGGGATGTTAGGATTGTGTTGGTTATGGGGTTGTTGGGTGTTTGTTGAATTCTCGATTTCTGAGCCCATTATGGAGAGAGAATCATAGAAGAAGGGTTCTGAAAAGGTTGAAAATGGATGGGGTTTTATGCAGTTAAGGATTTCAAAATAACAATAGATTAATAGCTAAAATACTATATTAGATTCACTTGAACTTTGAACTTGTAAGCACAGAAAACTATGGGATGAGAAAAAGAAAAATTCATAAGATAAAACTAATTTATTGACTAGTTAAAAGTACAATTTTTTTTCTTACAAAAAATCTCATATAAAATTTGTACAAAGTAAAATGTAAGAAGAGGTCAAATTTTTGGATGATTATTATATTAATCTTTTATTGAATAATAATGTTATAGGAAATTTTTAATTTTGTAGTCCATTCCTTCTTCTAACAATATTAATTATTAAAAATCATGTGAAATTCAAAATTTACATGTTAGTTTTTCTTAAAGAAAAATTTTGGATTCGAATTGTTCTATTAATAGGCACTTAAGAATTAATGCATAAAATATATGTTTGACTACTTTAAAATTAAAAAAAAATGGAGAATAAAATATATTAATAATTAATAATATTTAATTAGAAAATCAATTGTTTGTATTGTAACTAACTTCATAACTTCAGAAGTTAGTGTATATGTACTTGTTTTTTTCTTATAAATTTAACTTATGTTTTTCAATTATTAATTATTAGTAATGCAGCAAGCAAAAATGGTTCCATTTATTTCCTTTCATACATAATATCAAATTCTACAATGATTTTATTCAGTTTAGTTTGACTAGTAAGAAAATTTGCTTATACATGATACTCGACATTATTTTCAATAACAAATTCACATAATAAAAAGGACAACTATTTGTTTCTTCTTAGTTTAATTGAGTCTTATCTTTTTCTATTAGTTTTTGTGGTTTAAAAATGATTTTTTTTTTTATTTTAAACATCTTTAATGTAAATGAAATCAATAAAACACTATTAAAATCACCATAAGCATGTAGTAATAGGCATTAAATTTTATTACATAGATAAGTCATAGTATTGAATTTGGATTTATCCCTTTTGAATTTTGCGGCTTACTCTTTTCATCAAATCTTATATTTTCCTACAAATACATTTTACTATTTATAAAACGTATTATTAGCATTGTTAAAGGAAACGCGTGTTTTTTTAAAAAGTGGCAATTGTAAGTAAATAAATATTATGACAAGTAACTCTATTGAGTAAGTATAATTTTGATTAAGCTCAAAGCTACGATACGGGTAGATTACAAAAGAGTATAGAAACATATTTGTAACGGATAAATTAAATGATAATAAAAATCTAAAAAAAATAGAAATTAAATAGTATTTAATAGTGTAAAAATTAACTCAATAAAAAAAGAAAAAAAAATGGTTACTGATATTGAAAGAAAAACGTGTGGAATAAAAGAAGATGAGTGAAGCATGTGACGTGAATTTAGGGAAGTGTATGAAGATGGATTGCGTGCAGAGAAAGAGTCTCCCAGAGGATAGGGACCAAGCCCTTTCTTATCTTTTAGTTTTATATTAATTAATATTAATATTAATAATAAATAATTAAGATAAATATTTTATATTAATAATATTATTAAAAATATAATATATGTAATGTTGACTAGGATGGTAACTGTGTAGCGTTGACAAGTTTGAAGAGTCAAATATATCGAAAAACAAAAAAAAAAAAATTAACAACAGACACCAACCGTCTTAACCCCCAACTAACCAACAAACTACACTACATTATTCATGTCCAATATTAAAAAAACATGAGACTCGTGCTAAAAACATCAAGATTCACGACATTTTTGGAGTTAACTTCTTCATATTTGGCATATTCATGCATTAGGGTACACCTAAGAAAATCTTCAAAACCACTCGTGTAACTCGCAACTACTTAATTTATAATTCACTTGCCAAACTCATAATGCGTAAGAATATTGGTTTCATTTTTTGTTTTTTTGGTAAATTTTTTGACTTTTTTATATGTAGTTTGCATAATTTGTGGATTAAATGAATTTTACTCATAATTTTCATAAATTTCTCACAACACATCTTGAAATCTAATTTAACCCAAATTTAAACCTTTTCTATTTATTTAATGGATTAAGTAAATTATTATTATGTAAATTGATGCTAAGACGATTTTATATATTTAATGGATACGGATTGACATTTTTAACTTAGAGATCTTGTAAAACAGAAAAAGATCCTATTGTGTGCAAGGATGATAACAAGTTGAGTTGGATATATATAAAATCTATCTATTATTTGATCTGTAATAAAAAAAATCAATTTATTATCCATTAGATATCACTTAAAAAATACTCGAAAAAATCCATATGTATTTAGAAGATTTTTTTTATAAAATTTTAAAATAAAATTACAATAATATATAAATTAAATTTCAATTTTAATTAAATTTAATTTATAAAAAATAAATTAAATTTTAATTTTAATTTTAATTATTAATAGATAAATATTACCTGTTATATGTAGATATCAATTATCTACCATAAATTTTATCTACAAATATATTCGTAAATACAAGTATTTTGGCTATTCCTATACTTATATGATTAAGGATGGCTATTGATTATTTTCCGAAACACGTTAAAACAAATTTTGAATTTTTTCCCGAAAGACGATCACCAAACTTCTTCTATTACGGAAAAAGGGGTGCAGGAAGCAATAGTGATTAAGGATTTATATGGTGAGAGATATGAAAATGATGTTGGTGCATAAGACAGGGCTCGAAGAGGCTCATCATGGAAGAAAGAAATATGTACTAGGTTTTTTCTTCCTCTATCCCATAATTGCTAAATGCACCTCCACAAGTTTTAAGATACCATTTTACCTTTTCGTGTTTGAATATGGTTGGGTTGGAAGTAGTGAAGTTAAGTGGTAAGAAGACTCATATTTACTGCAATAATTTTTGTAGGTGCAGCTAATGAAAATTACGTGGAAATTTAAATTAAAAAATAATAATAATTTTGCTAGTTATGCTATTTTTCACATCCATGGCCCAAAACGGGAGAGAAAAAAAAACCTTTTTTAAGTGTCGATTTTGAAGAGTTATTAGTGATGTCATGTGTAAATGTTATGGGGGAGAAAAAAATGTTTATGTACATCTACACTTATTGCTGACAACAAAAGTACAAATAATGTGAGTCTTTGGTACTTTTTTGAGTTGTAAAATAAACCCATAAACCCTTTTCTCTTTCTTTTCAAATTCTCATCTCTTCATGCATTGAATGTGTAAAAATGTGATCATAAAAAATGCAACTCCCATTCTTAATTTCTCCAAAACTTGTGACCACCTTATTCCATGTACCAACACCACATCATAACAATGCAATGCAAACCTCAATAATTTTTGTAACAATTTTTCTTTTCCCTCTCTTTGTGTTGCCTCCTTCATCACGCCTCTAGTTGGCAACACCTTTTGCACACACCAACACTTTCTATTGTAAGCCACATGATTTGAAATTGGTAAAAGTATCATACCACAAATATTTAGAGGTAATAAATACGAGTATTTAATTACTTGTTTATTGATGGGATGCGGAATGAATATCATAATATCACTGAATGTTAATTTGTAAATTATTTGACAATTTAATTAATTGTAAAGTTTATTTGAGTGTTTTTTTTTTTAAATTCACACAACCAAAATAAAATTATTAGGGAGAAAAAATATTAATTTAAAAAATTTATATTTAAGTGCAATTCATTTAAATTTAAAAAGAATCAAATTTATTTACATTAATATTTTAATGAGTAATTTAATTTGAATTGTACTTAAAAATTATTTTTTTTATATATATTTATATATATATATATATATATATATATATATATATATATATATATTTAAATAATCTGATTTAAAACTAAAAAGATAAAAATGAAAATATTTCCAAATATAGATAGATATAAAAAAATTCGTAAATATTTTTTGACTAATACTTGACAAATAACAAAACAAATAACAAGTTGAATTATTTAAATAAGGCAGATAATAGGTAATTCCTAGGGATGACAACAGTTCAAGTACAGATAGTGTTTACCCGTTACCCGACCTACATGAAAAAAATGTACCTGTTACCCGTCTCGTTACCTGTCGGATGCCCACATAAAAAAAATTGCAGATTTTTTTCAACTCGTGAGTACACATTGGATATCCGTAAATATTTTTTAAATAAATTTTATTAGATCCAAATTAAATTACAAATAAGAAAAATAAATAGAGGTGCAAAAAAACTTAAACAACCCAACATATTATGAAAATTGGTGCAAATATTAAAATGAGGGGTGCAACGAGTAAAAAATTGCCCAAACCTAACTATCTCCTCTTCTCCCGCACAAAGGCAATTAGGGTTTCCCTTCCACCTTCACGTTTGTGAGTCACCATCAATCTAGCAACAGGTTCAGTCGCCACATGCCCCACGACGGCAAGAGACGATGTCGAAAACACTTGTCACCACCGTAAGAGTTACTGCAAAAACCCTTCAGGCAGGCAAGGCATGAGTAACTTAATAACGTAAAACCTAAGGATAAAAATGTAATTTCATTTTCTTAGCGGGTCGCGGATACTCGCGGGTATGGGTAGTATGATACCCAACCTTGACCCGTTAATGAATGAGTATTAAATTACTCGCTATCCGCTACCCACGGGTACCTATTACTTGCGGGTACCAACTATCCGCAACGAATTTTATCCATGGATACCCATGGGCACGAGTATTTTTTTCATCCCTAGTATTTCCTGTACACACCAGTTGTAACATCCCATTTAATAGTTTTCAAACTACTAAATAAAACATCATATCATGATAGAACATAACAGATAGTAGGAATAAATCCATATAGTGTATTAGTACAATCATCCAAATAACCATAGAAATACCAAAAATGTATACAACCTATTCTAGGAAAAGCTAACAGAAGGGTCCATCTGTAAAGAAAACATAAAACAGGGGCTACTATCGAAGCCCCATTCTACTATCAACTCCTATCCAAGAGAGGAGTATCTTCACCTACATCTTTATCTGCTTACACAATAGTGATCATTGCAAGAAAAGAACCAAACACAAGACACATAGAGACAATAAAAAGGGTAAGCTAATCTGATTAAAAGAAACATCCCGCTCAATTATAAACACCATATAAATTCCCTCATTTCAATCAGAATCACTTAAACCACCATAACACATCAAAGATAGATGACTCTAAACTCAATTATTCGGATTATGTAAGTGACATTGGACCTCTTGGTGGCATGCACCTATGATGGTTCCCAAACTCTACACAGTTTGGCCTCAAGGGGTTATCACCCAACCACTCACAGGGTAAGTTCCCTTCTAGTCCAAAGACTAGGACCTCCTGCTACTCCTCACGACATAATCCATTATGCTCTATCTGAGCGTGAATGATTATTGGAGTTTCAGGATACCTCCAATAATGAGTCCTTATGACCTTACATACACTACAAACATACCCCTTCTAGGATTTCCCTTGAAATTCTAGTTCAACCGCACCTTCTCATAATCAAATTCATACGTTTATGCCACACATTTTGTCAAAAACACCAATCCAAGCATATCATTATCAAAGCCACACTTTAACATTTCAGGTATAATTTCATCCCGCATAAATAGAGAATAAACACTCGACTATAGTGGTTCTCGCTCAGGCTAGAAGATCTCGCCCAGGCGAAAGAGTTTTCTCGCCTAAGCGGGCCATTCTTGCTTAAGCGAGACTCGAAATAGAGAGCAACTTAAAAATTGGACGAATTCTCGCTCAGACTAACTTTCTCGTTTAGGCGAGACTTTATCTCGCTCAGGCGAGAATCGCTCGCCTAGGCAAAAATTCGCGTAGGGGCAGAGGTGAGTTTTCTGGTGTTTTCACTCAGGCGATGGCTGCTCGCTTGGGTGAATACATCAGAATCTCAATCTGCTCCCACATGCAAAGGTCCATAATTGTGTATAATTCAATCACACACCCAATCACACAGTTCAGACATCAATTCAACACACAATGATGCAATCAAGATCATTTGAAATGGTTTCTATACGGAATTCAAGAAAATAGTTAGCTTCCCTTACCTCTAATAATCACCACTTGCAAAGAAGAACTCCCCACAGAAAGGTACCACAACTGCACAACCTAAGGAACTAGAATACCCATAGAGTGAGAATGGGACCCTAATTCGACTCAGAAAAGAATGAAGCTCTAGAATTCAGAAATTAAAGAGAAATAAGAAATTGAAGTTGACTTACGCGTAGGGGAAGGATGTTCAACTTGAGGGAAGGGTTCTGCACTGGTCTCAGGCTTGCTTGCTGCAACAAGAAGAGGTGAATGGATCAAACAGTGGATAGGAGCTCAAGCCCTCTTTAGAGAGGAAGTGGAAAACATAGAGAAGAAATGGAAAAGTGAGAGTGGTTAAGGAAAAAGGCAGGTTCTGTGAATTAGGCAGATAAGAGAAAGAAAAAGGGGGATCTCACACTAGTTGGATCTCTATATACAAATATCCAATATTAAATTCTCCATTGTAATCGGTAATTAGTATATAAACATTTAGAATCTTGTTGATTTTAATTCTTTTAGGATATTTAGTTTTATTTTTTATTGTGGTTTGGCATGGGTTTTTGTGTTGTTGGGGTGCATTTGATTTAGATCTTAATTACCAAGGTGTGTGTATATATAAGCATTAATGGTTGATTGTTTTTGTAGGACGAGGGTGGTAGCATGGTGAGTGAGTCTTGTGTTAGGTGTGATCCGTGGAAAGATTGAAAGAGGTTGGAGGCGATTTAATGATAGCTAAAACTAGGTGTTCCTTTTCTAAAAGAAAAAATTCTATAAATTTTGGTACAAGTGATCTATATTACAATTTATAGGTAATGTGTGCATTAATAACCCTTCTATATTTATCATCAAATTGAGGTTACTTCATATTTGTAAATGATGTTTTAGAAATACTAGGTAACTTCATTCACTATATTAGTCATAATAGCACTTCATTCATACTTTTACATGTTGTGGTCCTACATATAATTTTAACTACAAATAAACTCTTTTATAATTTTGAAACTTTTCATTACTTTCCAAATGCAATATTTTACTTATCACCTACCCAATCTTACATGATTATCTTGTTAATAATATTAGCTACAAATTTATTAATAATTAGTTCTCAAACAATATAATTGATAATATAATAAAATCAATTATACGATCGATGTAAACAAAAATAAGCTCAAAATCGACTTAATCAATTATATTTCAAAGTCAAAAATTAAAGAAAATTGATAAAATGAATTATATTAAAGTTTGTGTTGCCTTAAGCGAAATTGATGTAATTTAATGTTAATATTTATATTTATTTAAAATAACATTAATTTAATCAATATTAATATAATTTGTTTAAATTAACGTTCACTTTATAGATATTAATATAGTCTATACCTACACACAAATGATTTTTTTTTCTACATTTATTTTTAATTTTAGCCTTTTATATAAAAGTTTTTTAAAATTAAAATATATTTTTTTCTCAATTTTACCAGTTAAGTATCCGTTTATTTAAATGTAATCATTTTTTCCCGATTTAACTGTTTTTTTATATTAATAATTTTTTAATTAAATAAAATAGATAAATTTTTTATAAAAAAATATAAAAATAATCTAATTTAATTTTATAATTATAATAATAATTTTATTATTTTTTATTTATCATAAAAAACACATATACTTTTCAATAGTCTATTATAATATTTATTGAAGTTAATATCAATCTAATCGATATTAATTATTTTAGTTAATTGATACTAAATTTATTTATTTAATATAGTATAAGTTTAATCAACAGTGATATAATATTTTTTAATATTTATTCAACATATAATATTATCTTAATTGATGATATTTCTGAAAATACAATTAACTTTTAATTAATTTTGTACTAATAGATATTAAAGTTTTTCTATTAAAATAAAATTAAAGATAATCTATTTAATAATAATTTGAGCCAGTAAAGCTTACATGGTAGATCTCCCAAATTAGAAACAAGTCATATGAGTTGCCTATTAGGGTTCTTCTTAACTAATATTTTCTTATGGCAAGGTTCCTCCAACCAGTGAAATTGGTTGGGAATTTAATTTTGTTTTGTAGTGAAGTGCTTCCTTCGTGTGAAACATGTTAAAAACATGTTATTAAGGATATTTATAGTAATTTAAAATATACTTTTAGAAAGCTCACGTGTTCACATGTGCATGTTAAATTATTAATGTTACAATAACAGGGTGTAGCAACATACCTTACATCTAAATAATATAAAAAAGAAGTTATGCATGATTTAAAGAAGATTTCGGTACAAGGTAAATGCAATTATTTTTAAAAATATTTTATCCTTTGAAATATACCAATTAAATGATTTTGGTATGGGATTTTTTTTCTAATTTATTAAATTATAAAATAATATTTTAAAAAATGAACTTTAGGTCTAACTCAAATTAATTTGTATGAGTTTAGGGATGTCTCTGGAATATTGTCCGTTCTAGGTTCGGGAGGTTTTGTCTTTAAAAGACACTTGAAAGAATCGAGGGAGAAAGGAGTATTTAAATTGTGCTTGACTTCAACTTTTAAATAATGTAAAACTTATTGGGGGATTTGTTGCGATACACCCAATAAATCTCAAATGGTTTAGGAGTCGAGATCAAACGCAATTTAAATACTCTTTCATTCTTTCCACCCTCCGAAGTGTCCTTTAACAACACACCATAACGGATCTTCACATTCCAAAATAAGACTTACATTATACACAATTTGGATTGTATCACAAGATAAAACTAATACAACATAATTTGACTTTATATCTAAATAACGTGAAATTAAAAAAATCTCATTTTTATCCACTTAAACATTTTTTTAATTTTAAATTACATATAATTATAATGATAATTAAGTGTAGAGAGAGAGCAAGATATATATTAACATGGTGTGACACATGAATGACAAATAACCATATATATTAATTAGGCATATGAACACTGTTGGATACGAGAAGCGCGCGTGGTGGAAAACTATTTCCCATTGTGATTTTTATTTTTTATTTTTTTTATAGAATTCGAAGTTAATTTTCGTTAAAATTAGGAAAGGAAAGACAAAAATTCGTACTAACTAAAAAAGGCAAAAAATAATTGAGCTTTTAAGGTTATTTTATTGAAAAAAAATAAGGGTAGGGCAGAATGAAGTTACCCCAAAGAAATTCGAAATCGAAATGCAAGAAGCATTGAAAAATATGAAAGGGGTAACCCTAGCCCACATGACCTGCACTGCCATGAAAGTAGCTTCTTTAAAAGTTCAACTCTGAATGCTGGCAAATAGCTACCTCTTCTGTCATGTCTCTCCACTCTAATACTCACTTCAACTAAATATAATTCAAACTCAATAATTATACTAAACTTCAGCTAAATTTATTATTTAATAAATTACTCAAAACATAACTTTCATTTCTCAACCATGGTTAAGAAAATATATATATTGTTACATGTCTACTTCAACAATAATATTGGTGTATGAGTCATTAATGAACATCTCATTTATTCTCTTGCCAAGTTCAAAATGTTCTCATTATTACTCAGAATAGCATAATAAAAAGAAAAATGGTTAAATATGTTTTTGGTCTTCAAGTTTAAGTGAATTTTGGAATTAGTCTCTTTTCGAGACTTTATACCAATTTAGTTCTCCATCTTTAGAAATGCGTAAATTTAGTCCTTCTTACCAAATTTTGTTAAGTTTATTTGACATTTTAAACGCATTTTATGATAATATTTGAGTTAACATTAAAGCAAAAATGTGTCAAACAATGTAAACAATTCAAATACTATCATGAAATACGCTTCAAACGTTAGATAAACTTAACAAAATTTGGTTAAAAGAACTAAATTCACGTATTTTTAAAGATGAATGACTAAATTGGTCGAAAGTTTTGAAGAGGAACTAATTCCAAATTTCACTAAAACTTGAGGGACCAAAAACATATTTAACCCTAAGAAAAATGACATCCAAATACATAATTTTTTGTGAAAATCATTTCAATTTTAATAAGCATGTAATATATAATTGAATTAAAATAAAAAAATTAATTTGAACGATAGATGTACGAGATTTCTTTTTATGTTTGACAGTTGTTAGTTTTGTTAGTGAAGAAAGTTAAACCCAGAATCTCTTTTACTTTTTATTTCAAACATTGTAAACCAACTTTATATCGCTCAAATATAAGTAAAAATAAAATCTCTCTTCCAATTTTCATTTCAAACCTTTTAAACCAACTTTATATCTCTAACCTATAAGTGAAAAGAGTTGTGTTAGCATAAATTCATGTTTTAGGTCCATTTACTTTTGACTCTTAGGGTTAACTCCGTGTGTATATATATCACACCTCTTGTAACATATTTTACACACACTTAATAATACACTGTCAATTTCTTCATATGTTTATTTGTTTTTTACATGGTATCAAGAGTCTCGATCTATGATTGAAAAGAGATTATTGGAATAGTTCCTCTAAACCCTTAATCTTAAAACATGAACTTATCCTAATAAGTTGAACTCATGACCTTTCTCACCTCTTTTTCAACTTTTACCACTAAACAAACCTTATAGCTAGAGACATAAGGTTTGTCTCACCCACCCAATATGCACAGCTAGTGAAAGGTTGGAAAGTTAGGGAAATATGAAAGGAAATGAATTTAAGTTTGAGGCATGAGAGACAAAGCACAATTCTAAAAAAACTGCATAAAACTCTTTCTTTTGTTCCCTATTCACTCCAAGGAAGCAATGTTGTGCAATGGTGAGTGTGAGTGAGATGAGATATGAGAGATGAGAGAGAAAGAGTTGAAAGCTCTACTGGCTGATGGTAACAGTGAGGGTCCACAGCCAAAAATGGAAACTGGCATTAATGTCCTTCACACACCAATGGAACCTTTCTCCAACTAGAAACCCCAAAACTACCCCACGTGCTTTAGACCCTAACCCTAGGGGATAAGTTTTTGGTATTTTGAACTCATTGGACCCACTTCTACCCTAAATTATTATCACTGTCTTTAATATCATCTATGTCACATCTCACTTTCTTTCACCCCTCCCTTTATCTTTTTCAACTCTCTTCCTATTCTCACACCCTTTCTGCTAAATCCTTCTTCTTCTACCTTCTTTCTTTCTCCACTTCTCATCTTCATGCTCATGCCAATTTTTCACTTCACATCTCCACAATCCTGTGTAAATAACTAATGGTCAACTACATTGGATTAACCTCAACAATGCCAAGGTTACAAACTCAAACTAATTCAACTAGCTATATGATTATATATACATAACACAATGTTTCGAAATCGATCGAAATAATATCGTTAAGATCAATCACTCATCATTATACATGAAGTATTGTTTGTTTTGAAGTCTATAAATTTTGTTATAAATTTTAACACTCAAAGAGTTGAAAAAAAATATATATTTACATTGTTTTGAATTTTAACTCATTAGTGATATATGATTATTGAATATATACACACACCAATGAAAAAGTTTTTCTTGACCTAAGAGATAGATTTTTTAAAATTTACCTCTCTGAGTCTGTGTATGTGGTAAAAAGGAATATAAACAATGATTCTTCTAGTATATAAACACCTTCAATAATGCAACAAAACTACATGGGACCCATGATGTTTCTGAAAACAATTTTCAGATCCTATGCAGAGTTTGTGTTGATGTGTAGTCTAACTTTTTTAATTTATTTATATCTTTATTTTATTTTTCTATTTTAATTATTAAGTTATATGTCAACTTATTTTTGCAAAAGCTTACAATATAAGATAACTGTTAATTATATTTGATTCTTAATGGACAGTTTAATGATTTCATTTAAATGATGAAAAATATATCAATGAATATACATAATAAAAAAATGTCTTATTATTAACCAATTTTAATAACTAAAAGTTATTAATTATTATAATGACTAATTTAAATATCAATTTACAGAATAAAATATTATTGATTATTAGAATAGTTAATATATATTATGAGTAAAAAAATTATAATTAGTTTCTAATTTGATTTTTAAATTTAGTTATCAAAATTTTAGCTATCAAAGAAAATTAGTCATTAAATATTAGTTACTAAGATTTTTTGTATTGAAAGAATTAATTTTTAAATTAATCTCTAATTAATTAGTGATTAATTTAAAGATTAATTATAAATATTTATTCAGAATAATAATTATTTTAGTAATTAATAATTTTTTATTTTATAAATTTATATCTTGGTTGTTATCGTTGTAATGACTAATAATTTTTTATTTCTAAAATTTGTTATTATGGAAATTTTTTTAGGGATATAAAAGTTTGTGGAGGTACTTCAGGGACCCAAAAATTTAAGTACCCTAATTAATTGAGGTAGTTTAAAAAATATCCTTATATTCATTTCTTCGAGACAATGAATAGTTGAATTTATTAAAGAAACAAATGTAGTTTATCTAACTAGCATTTAAGTACTTTCCATTTAAAGAAAGTTGTACAAGTTTCCTGTAATACTTTATTTATCACCAGTGCAATCATTTGCAAAAGAAGCTGATGCTATGATGCCATTTAATTATTATTCTAATGAATATAAGTAATCTGTGAACACTTTTTTGTTTTTTCATACCATCAACTATCAAAACTAATTAACGACTGCTAATATTACTTAAAATATGAATTTTTAGAAGTTGTCAATAATATCATGTTGATACTGAACTTACTTAAGAAATCTATATAATTAATCATACCTAGCTCATAACCAATAATGAAAATAAAAACTTAATGCATGTGTCCAAAAACCTTAATATATATGGGTGGAACACATTTTTATAGTCAAAAGCAAAGCTAAAACTATATATTGATTTTTTGGATTATGATTTGGTTTTAAATGTAGTCCTCTTTGAAATATTTTTATTATTATTAATAAGTAAAGATGACAACAGATTAGATTGGGTGTAGATAATGCCTACCCACCATCCTATCGAATACAGTTTAAAAATTATTCGTGGGTTTTAAAAAATATATAGCTACCTTTATGAGTACTCACCAATATTTAAAAATATATTTTATAGATTTTTAAAATAAAATATAAATAAAATTACAAAAAATATAAAATTAATTATAAATATTAATTAAATATAAATAAAATTTTAATTAAATTATATTAAATTTAATAAAACATATAGGATATTTTAATTTTAATTAATTTTAATTAATTTTAATTTTAATTTTTGTAAATATCCATGCATACATATATTATAACTAAATGCTATTATTACCATTTGGTTCATGACTCAATAGACACTAAAGCATAGAAATCTACAAAAACTATTTACCAAATATGGTAGACACGATATATTTACATTTGACAATCTAATACTACTTAGACAGTCCAAAATCTTTTAATTAATATTTTCACTAATCCATTCTTCACTGGTATAATATAATCTCTTTTTTTTTTATATATATAGACTTAAATTATAATTGATAAAGAAAATCTTCTATATTTTCAAAACTATCATTGTTTCAATATTGTTTTTTTTTATTATTATTGATGAAGCAACTACACCTTATAGTGATTAGAAATAGATACTATAAAGAAAATCCTCCTATAAGATGTTCAACATTAACCAATTACTAATAATGATTTATGATTATAGTACTAATGAGAGAATTAGGAGTAATAGTGGACATAACGATAGATGAAGAAGTGGTGCATTGAAAAGACTGAGACTCATATGCACTTATAATGTCTGGTACACTTTGGTACATCATTGTTGTTTTGAAAGCTCACATGTTGGAATATCTAAGTGGCACTTATCACTTTTATTGAATGCACACCAATAAAACAAGTGATTATCTTGGACACAATGCAAGACTCTTATTACCGATATACGCATGCTACTAAGGAGAAGTAAAGTGTTTTTATACCATTTTTCATATTTTTTAATTAAAATAAAACATTGATATAAAAAATTTCAAACTTTTTAATTTTGTTGTTTAAAACTAGGGTTAAATATGTTTTTGATCTTTAACTTTCGGTGAAAATAAGAATTAGTTGCTCTTTGAAACTTTAGACCAGTTTAGTCCCCGAACTTTAAAAACGTATGAATTTAATCATTTTAATCAAATCTCGATAAGTTTTTTTGACGTTTCAAACACATTTCATAATAATATTTGAGTTGTTTACATCGTTTGACACATTTTTGCTTCAATAAGTCAAATACTATCATGAAATGCGTTTGAAACTTCAAATAAAGTTAACAAAAATTGATTAAAAGGACTAAATCCATCGTATCTAAAAGTTGAGGGATTAAATTAGGTCAAAATTTTAAAATGGACTAATTCCAATTTTCACTACAAGTTAAGGGATCAAAAACATATTTAACCCTTACAAATAGAAGGTTTAGAGGTTAGATTTTAAGGTTTGCATAAAGAATGCTGAAATTAAAGTTTACCATGAGTTTAAACTTGTATAAATCGGCCTAAAGATAATCAACAATTTAGTTAGAAATAACTTAACTATAATTACTATAAGAAAATCTTTAAATAATGACTAATTTTAGTGATAAAAAATATATTTCAAGACAATTTTTTAATTAAAGACTAAAAATATAGTGTATTTATAACATTTTTCATAGACATTTTTTTAATTAAAATAAAAATTTAATTTAGAAGTTTTTTTTTAATTTTGTTGTTTAAAAATATAAATATATAATAATATTATAATTTTAAATAATCAACACTTACAAATTAAATTTTAATTTAGTTTATTACATATAAAAATAGTGATAAAATCAATTTACCTAATTAGAATCATTAAACAAATTCAAAATTTAAAAACTACTTCGATTGGAAGTTTAAGTGGTCTCTCAAACTAGAGTATTAAAGTGTTACTCCTAAATCAAAATTATCTTATTTTTATATGGAGATTCTCTTTACAATTTTAAGAGAAAACTCTAAGAAGTGGAAAATAACTAAAAGAAAAACACACAGTTCTTACCAGTTTTTTTTTTATTAATTTTTTTAGAAAATATTTTCAAATTTTGTAATAAAAAATAATTTATAAGAAATTTCTAACAAGTGTTTTGTTAAATATTTTGTACAAAACATTTTCTACAATAAATTTTGTAAAAAATATTTACGATTTTTATAATTTTGTAGAAATAATTATCTATAAAAGAATTACTTACCAATTAAATTTAAAAAAAATGAAAAAAAATTTTTTTTTACAATATTTTATAACAAATCTACCATAAAAATCTCATGAAAATTTCTACTAGTTTTTCACATAAATGAAAAAGTTGTAGATTTGTGTAACAATCAACAATTTAGTTACCAAATATCTTTAACTCTAATGAAATTTCAGGTTTTAAAACCAAACTGTGAGCAAATTTCGGATTTGAGTCATGATTCATTGTTAGAATCTATTCAATCTGTTTAACATATATATTAGAAGTAAAATTAGATGAAATGTATTGTTGAATACTTAACGTAAAGTATAGAAAAATTGTATGATTAAATTAAAAAGAGAACGAAATAAACTTATTTTATTAGCCTTATTAAATATTTGATATAGGGTAAAAGAAAGGTTAAAAGTTATACTCTAAAGTGGCTTAGATGGAATGTGGATGATGATAAGAAAGAAGGAATAAATGAGTAGGATCCTCTTCATATTCACAATTACTCCTCTACGCGGAACCAAACATAATAGCCACCAATATTTATATATATTTATTTTCTTAGTATAATTTAAATTGTAATGTTATTAAAATCGGTTATATCACGTTAAGTTAATTTTTTAAAATAAAAAAATTAAAATTATTTATTAAATTAATATTTATATTAATATTGGTTTAGCGGATGCTAATAAATATATATTAAAAAATAAGTAAATTAATATTGAAAAAAAAATTAACATTAACTAAAAATACACTAATTTTATATATTTTAAATATTATATTTATTTTTATTTTATTGTTGATCTAACGAGCACTAATTAAAATAAATAAGTTAATATCAATTTAGTAGATGTAAACTAAGAATGAATAAGTTAACACTAAATATTAAATGATAGCTATACCAAGAATTTGTCTAGTATATCAACATTTTTGTTTCATTTGGATATAAGTACCTTTTATTTAATTTAGGAAGAAAATAAATAGCAAGGTATCAACTAAGAAATTACTTGCACCTATCAGTGAGGATACATAATCAATAGAGGATTTTTATGGTGAAATACTCTATTCTATTCTCAAATAAATATTTGTGCTTCAACTTTTCTTTTCTTGAATATAATTGATCCATGATATGGACACAAACTTATATATATATATATATATATATATATATATTACAATGCTAGTTAAGTTTGTATCTAGGAAAATATTCCTTTCTCTAGTTAATTTCTTAAAATCAATTATCCATTTATACAACTCTTAACCACTTCTAATTGAGTTAATTATAATTTTTTCTACAAATTAACCTTCGTAGTTAACCACAACATATTAATCTACGAATTTTCGTTACCTACAAATTTTATGAATTACTTATGAATTTTTACTATAGATAATAGATTTTTTTATTGTAATGTTAGAGTTGCAAAAATAATATTGAGGATAGGAGATTCTACCTCTCTTAAGGGAAAAAAAAAAGTTAAAGAAAAGAAGAAAAACTATTAAACCTAACATATTAACTTGGGACAATTGTTTTAAGCTAGTTGTAATACTAATTAAGTGCAAATAAATGATTTTGACTACAACCCCATGATTTCTATCACAAAAAATTACAATATATATATATTTTTTATATATAGACGTCAAACACTAGCTTACAAACAATAATCAATTGACAATAAAACATTGCAAATTACTCAAACACATCAAAATGTTTTCTCATGAATCTTGTATAACAAAGTCATAAATAACCATAACATTCTAGGAACATGTAAATAAGCATTACAAGTATATAATATAAATACTCCATTATAAATCAACTGGGAAAGGAACATCTCAAAACCAGATTCCACATCAAATACCCTCCCCCTCTTATATTGGTGTTAAACACTGTACCAAGAAAAAAAAAGTTAAAGTATTTAATACATCAATTACCATACATAATAATATAGATTAAAAAAAATTGTAGAGAGGAAAAAAGAAAATTCTTGTCGTGTGTGTTTCTTGAAATACACAGAAGAGAAAAAAAGTTTATAAAAACTTCCTAAAAAGCCATTGTTCTTAATTCAATTTATATTCCTAAATAAGTGACGATTATGACATGGAACCATAAACTTGATTGAATTGTTAAAAAGTGAAAAGAGACAATCTTAGAGTCGTAGAAAAATGCCTTTGAGACAGGCTATATAGCAGCATCACTTCTTAGCCGCCGTTGGTGCTCTTTCTATTTTGTTTGCTACAAATAGTAATTAAGCATGTTAATCATGCTAAAACAATGTTACCAACATATACTTTTCAACATGTTTTTTTTTTTTTTTTTTCATGTTTTTCAGTCAACGTAAAATCATCCAATGAATAATAGCTAAAAGATGCGTACTAGAAAGTTTGTTGATATATATCTTGTAATGGTACAATTAACCACTCTTGACAACGGAATAATCTTGTATATTATTGTCTAATATATTTCTTTTAACAACACGTGTCCACTATATATAAATAACTTTCAAAGTATTATCATTTTTTATGTTAATGTCTTATTATTTGTGATTCTTAACTTTTATGGATAAATCATAATCACTTTTAATTTTTCCAAATTATTGTTTTCCATCTTCAAATTTTAAGTCTTTTTATTCACGAATTAGTTATTTTTAAATTTCTCATTCAAATATTATTCCTTTGAACTAATTACTTATACTTTTTTCTTTCAACTTTTCGTATCATAACTTTAAATGGCATTTTCCAAACAATGATCATGAGTGCAACAATTAAAATTTTTAAATGCTTTTTCCTACTTTTAAAAATGCATTTTTTTTTGGATAAATTAACGTAAATTTCTTAAATTTTAAATTCTCATTCTCCAAATATATATACATAGTCTTGACATTCGTTGACACTTTGAACCATCTTATCTGCGAATCATTCTAAATGAAAATTTTTAAGACCCAAAAAGCATGGTGAAAGGAAACTAACACCAATAATATGAACATGTATATATATGTGGATGGAAATCTACATTTACAATATCCCTTACACTTTAAGGGGGTGTGTGCCCTACGGATGAATATGAAGGGTTCAGATGTGATCCACCACAAGTAAAAGGATAGGGGTAGAAAGAAGAAGTGACCTTAAATGGGATTCATCATTTTTTGCACATGAAATTCATGAGAAGTCACAAAGTACATATCACACACATTGTTCCAGTGTATGGTCCATTTAAAAGTTGTTCTAAACCATACTTCACCTTGACTCTTAAAACATGTCAAAGTTTTTGTATTCATTTCAGGTTAAGACATAACAAGGTATGAGATTCCATCTTATTGACATTGTTACTATATATTGTCTCTACATGTTTTGTTGTTCTGTTCCATTATGATCTTATCTTAGAAACACAGTTTAAGAGATTAAATTAAAGACATAAAGACATAACAAGTTTCTAATTCTGCTATCTGATATGAGATTTTTCTTTCAATACAAAGGTGTTGTCAGTTCATGAATATTATAAGGCTATGTGTGAGACCAGTGGTATAGTGTGATGCTCTTCAAGCCAATTGAAACTCTTTGAATCTGCTGAGTACCTTTATGTATGAGTTTGGTGGGGTTGAAGTCATTACTATCCACAATGCCAACCAATTTTTCTTGTCTATATCTGAAAGATATTTCATAGCTACTCGAGTAACACGATATTTTATTTTTTTTCTTACGTGTTGAAATTATTTACTTGCAATTTTAGTCAAGATACAAACATTAAAAACATATTAATTCTTATCACACCAGTCACCAGTCATTAATTAATCATATACTATGTTTGAACAGTTCCATCTACATATTTCTACGCGTTTTTACTATTTTTGTTGTTGTTTTTTTTTAGCATTTTGCATAAGAATTTTGAATTTCATGTAAATGGTATGTTGTTTTAATGTATTGAGAAGTTCTGACATGTTATTATAGTGTGTATCATGTTCTATTGTAGTTTTGGCTATGGTTTCTCTATATGTGATAAATCTGAGTATTGTGAAGTCATGAACTCCTTTTCCAAATGTCTGTAATCTAATGATTCTCTACAACCACTATGTCTTGGTCTATGCTAAAGTGGAGAAGACAAACTTTAGGAACAAGAAATTTAGGTTCAATTTTAGCTTAATTAATTTAGTCTGAGCAAAACGTGCACAAATTTTTTGGCAATATAGAATTTGTGTTCTAGCTTGTACATACATAGTGCCATTTATCATATGGATAAAGTATAAAGCTTTTTGTCTTCCACAACCTTTTCATAACCTTTTAAATATGTGCTTCCAAACCAGTTTTTATCTGATTAGAAGCATCAACAACATCAAACTTAAAGTCAACTAAATCTCTTCCATTAGAACACATTCTTGAATTGAAAAACTTGATGTCTCTGGTTAATTAGTTGTTTCTTACATTTGATAAACAACTATATAACAATTAAGCTACAATCAATAATAATGTTTTAATCATCTAAGCAAAATATGACAGTAAAAAGTGATTTTAAAAGGTAATACCCTTCTGCACTCTATCATTTATTTATTTTTTCTCTCCTCATAAATACAAAACTGCATGGACATGAAATTATTAATCATGATCAGAACCTCAACATTGAAAATATATGTCATCCATAATGTAAAACAGTTTTATTTATTGCCCTTCAATAATAGATTACTATTTATAGTAAAAGTATTAATTTTTACAAAACTAGCACCATTACAAATTTATTTCTTTTATCGGTAAGTTGTAAGTTTTTCTTAGTGAATTCAGAACTTGTTTGATTCTCGATTTTAAATTCATCAAACCAACCTTATTTCTTTAAATCGTTATCAGAAAAAATCAATTTTTTCTTCTTTTTTTTTGTTTGACTACTAAGTCACCTTATCGATCTGTTACCAAAATAATTTAGAGTATAATAGTATATATGATATTGTTAAAAGTGAAGTTGAGTATAAATATATATGATGGTGTGAAAATGATGAGTATGATATCTCAGTGATATTTTGTACAAGTTATTGGTCAACCTGGTGCAAAAGGTTTGGTGATGATATGAGTTTTAGGGTAAACAGAGTTAGCAGGCAGTGGTTAGTGCATTTCCAAAAATACTTGTGAAGTGTGAAGAGGGTGTTCACATGGGAGCGTGGAGGGGAGAGGCGCGTGGGAGTGGGAGTTCCCTTTCACTTGCCCTAAACTGCAGCAAAATTAAAAGTATAGCAGGAAGAGAGAGCAGGGAGGTATAGAGAAGGGACCATATTTACTAAAATTAAATTGGGAAAAGAGAATGAGATAAAAATAAGAATAACTGGGGTTTCCATTTTTTTGTAAAAGAAGATCAAGTGTGCCCCTTTCTGTGTTCATTGTCTATTTCTATATAGCACACTAACTTCCACTTCTCTGAAACACACACCATATTTTATCTCATCACAACAACACAACAACAACAACAACCACTACTGCTACTACTACTACTTTCTTTTCTTTCTCTCTCCCCTTTTGCACTAAACCACACTCTCTCTTCTATATCAAGGGTTGATCACACAATTTCTAATAATAATTCATAAAGTTAGAGTTATTGTTTCGAGACACACAGAAAAAGAGAGTGAGAGAGAGAGAGAAAAAAAAAATGGGAAGAGGGAGGGTTGAGCTGAAGAGGATAGAGAACAAAATCAACCGCCAAGTTACTTTCTCAAAAAGAAGGAACGGTTTGCTCAAGAAAGCCTATGAGCTCTCAGTTCTCTGTGATGCTGAGGTTGCCCTCATCATTTTCTCAAGCAGAGGGAAGCTCTATGAATTTGGAAATGTTGGGTATTTTCTCTTTCTCTCTCTCTCTCTCTCTTTGTGTGTGAACTGCAAAATTGAAAGTTTTTTTGTGTCCATTTTTGTGAGGTGCAAATCCCAATAGCTATTAAAATTTTAGATTTTGGGTTTTCTGAGTGAGTGAGTGTGTGTGTGTTGCTGAGATGGATACCTTCTTCTCTTCTCTGAGCAAACTCACTTTCTTCTTTGCATCAGCTTCTTTCACCAAAATGGCCACTGGTTTCTGCTTCTGTTTTCCTTTATTTTGCCACGACTGAATTTGATGTTTTTAAGATTTTCCCAACACACCTCTTTCATCACTCACTTTCCACCATTATTTTTCATTTTTTTTTCCTTTGTACCTTGTGTTCTTCTTCTTTCTATCAGTCACCGTTCTTGGTTTAATTTAACTTGTTTCTCAAACACTTGCACCTGACACCAGACCCCCCTCTCTCCCTCTCTCTCTCTCTCTCTCTCTCTCTCTCTTAGCTTCTCCTTTTCTGGATCACTGGATCTTGTCACCCCTTATGATAAATTAAGCCTATTTTCCTTCTTTTTTATCATTTCTTTTACCCCTGTGGGGTTCTATTAGGAACTTTCATGGCATGGATTCTAGGGGGAAAATTTCAGGAGTTTTTCTTTCTTCCAATTACAGATCGACACGTTTTATACTCCTTCCACCTGATATCTCTCTATTTGTGAGATAAAGCTTTCAGCTTTGCACACTGATCTACTGATGGAACAGTACAATCTGTTTCCTTCTCTCTCAGAAAATAAAGGAACAAAGCAATCATATGTACCCAGTTTCGTAACATACTGTAATTAATTCAAAGGACATGCTTCTGATAACTCTCCTTGTACCGTTGTGCAAGATCTAGGGCTTTCACAACACCTTCTTCCTCTACATGCCAACATTATAATATAACTTTTTCATCACCTTCCAACAATCCCTTCAACTTCTTAACCCTCAACAATCTGGTTCTTAACCTTTCTTTCTTTGATCTTCCGGTTCTATCACTGTCTCCTCTCAAAAAAATACTATTTATTGAGTTTGGACTCTGCAATCAAACACTTTGGTGCTGCTTCTCTTTGTTGTCTTTTACTCTTAGGTCTTTTACATGATCAGATGATTCTCTCTCTTTCTCTCTCTCTTTCAGGGAATCTAATCTCCTTAATTATCTTATCCTGCATTTTCTCTCATGTTTATGGAGGAATGATGGCTTATTGTAGTTAGTTAATTAGGTTTTATTTTCATCTGTTGGGTGATGATAAATTAAAAAGGAAAAGAAAAAGAAACATGGAGCATGTTTTTTTCTTCCTTTTCTGCTAGCCCTAATGGGTATTATCCGAGTCCAGTCATGGCACGACTTGTTGAAAATATGAAAACAGGAAAAAGAAAAGAAAACTATAACCAGAAAAAGAACAAAATATGTTTCTAGATGTTCTAAATTTAAGCTAAAATTACAATTTCTGAGATGTTAACATATTATTGTGAACATGATTACATCTGTCGCAAAATTTCGCATGTGCTGCTGAAATGTTTGAGTTTATGTGGTCATAACGTTAGAGACTGAGAAAGTGGATTTGTCTTGTTTTCTTTTACCGTTTTTCGAATTGTGTGTTATCTTCTCACTTATTTCACCATTTAGTTTTCTCTGAAAACAATTATTTGGGTGTTCTTTTGGACATGAAACATTTTACTTAATATATCTATGTATTGTATTTAATTTCATTTTTTTTATTTCAAAGAGAAACTCTTTTTGAATCTGGGAGAGTCACTTTCAAAATTTTCAGATCATTTCGTTATCTTAGCTTTATCTGTCATGGAATAAGAGATACATATGAAATTATTCATGATTTGTGGAAAGGTGTAGCTGTACTTGATCTGAAACACTTGCCATAATTTCTCCATTTGTTTTTACATCTTCAAAATATAAGAATTGGGTCCTCTTCAGTTGTTACAATCATAATGTTTTGTGTTCACAATGATCAAATGGGTTAAATAAAGATTATTTGTGAAAAAATAATAATACACATTCACCTTCATTTTATATACAGCATATTAAACATTTATTTTTTCTTTCTATCTTATTCCTCTTATTTGTTCATATATTCTGTAAATCTACCTCTTCTACTCTTTTTTAGGTGGATATCAAGTGTTGATGAATTTTTTTATATACATGAGTCATTTTTCTTTGTGAAAAATAATTTATTCTTGGTTGTCATTGGTCTTGTATGGATATTTTGGTTTGATGAAGAACATGTCTGCAGGTTGAAACATACTTGAGTAATTTGTCTCTTTTGAGTACAATGATCATCGAATAGTCGCTTTTAAATATTGTTTTTCTGATTCTATGTTATACAGAGGTGAATTTATAAGGATAAGTTTTTTAAATAATTTTGTGTCAAGAAACCAAAGTACAGAAAAATAATGTGAAGAATTTTGTGTGCATATACATTTTTTTAATGTTGACCAAACATCGATAATTAGCCATAAAACCTTTTTGTGTGTCATAATATATTATGCAAAAATAATGCATTATATCTGGTGCAAACCCTATGGCTTAATTTTATAATTTGAAAAGTTAATCCACTCTTATCCTCCAAATTAAATTCTAATCATTCCACGTATTGAAATCGTTCAAATTTAAACCTAAACCTACCAAATTTTTGAAGTCCTTATTTTACAAATTTGAGTTCACCAGTTGGAATTGCATACATAATCAAACTATTAATTAGAGTTTCAAAGTTCTGTTTACATAAATAAACTTCAATAATCCAGAAAACTTTGAAATGTTCATCATCGCCCACATTATTACAAAAAACAAAAATTGGTGTAAATATTGATTAATCAGTTTCCTTGAATTCGCAGCATTACAAAAACTATTGACCGATACCAACGTTGTTCGTTTACTCCTCAAGATGAACAACACGTTGAATGTGAAACTCAGGTATGTGTTCACCAACTTTTTCTGTCTCCATTTTCCACCTCATAACACTTTTGACTTATTATTAGGTACATTTTAAACACTTCAATTAAAACAAATTGCTTTTAAAATTCTTACATTACATGAGAATTTTGTCTGCTACATGTTCATTGTTGGGTCTCTGGGTCTTGATTAACGACAGAGGTGAAGTTTTTTCTTTTTCTTTTTTTCATGGATTGTCCTTTAAAACAAGAGTAAACGGGTAAAAGCACATTTTTTTTTTCTCTTGCATGTTCTGCAATTAACCACAATTTCATCCATCAGTAATAATTTTTTTTTTCTTTGAAAGAATGCAAAAAAAATAGCCTTGTCTGCAACAATATTTAATTTAGTTCATAGTTATTATTTTCTTAATGATATATGATGCATCTCTATATTTATATAATTTGATCTTCTTAATCACAATTAATGAATTTTTGTTTTTGCAATCAGAGCTGGTACCAAGAGGTGTCAAAGCTGAAGGCAAAGTACGAGTCTCTGCAAAGAACCCAGAGGTAATGCTCACTATTTCTACAGTATATTTATGAAATATTTAAATTTCTCTAGAAATATTGTCCCTTTTTTAATCCTTCAAAGTGTTATTTAAAATCATATTTTTCCTCTATATAATGCAATCCTTTGTCTCTTAAATAATAAAATATTCTCGAAATCATAGAAAAGTGGCACATTCTCACAATGACTAAAAATGGATAATTTTATACCGAAGACTACAACTGAACTTCAAGAACATTAGAGGGAATGAAAAAGTTATTTTACTTTTGAATACCTATATACATGATGACATGTAAGTGAGTGTTAATGAGAAACAAAGATGAGTTAATATGGTAACAGGGTTTAGAAAATGTAAAAATAAAGTTTGGAATTTATTGTGATTTTAGGCATTTGCTTGGAGAAGATCTTGGACCATTGAACATAAAGGAGTTGCAGAATCTTGAGAAACAGCTTGAAGGGGCATTAGCACAAGCCAGACAAAGGAAGGTGCCAACATATTTATAGAATTTTCTCTTTATTGCTCTTTGGATTTCTTGTTGCTGCTTTACCTTAATTAGCTTTTAAACCATGTGCCTATATACAACAAACTGACAACAATTGCAGTACTTTAATGCTTCATAATCTTTCTCATATATATATATATATATATATAGTATGTGTAAATATAATCACTGTTACCAGATATATAATAATAGAAGGTGAAGGAACAGAAAGGGAGTTTAATTTCCGGAAGGTTATGTAAAGTTAGCAAGTTTTGTTTTCTTGTGTGTCAGAGCCCTAATTTTTACTTCTAACATGATTTAATAATGCCAAAGCATTCCATGGAAGAAGAGTAAATTTGTGAAAATGAAATAAAATGTGTATTATCTGAAGAGAAGCAATCTTGAGAATGATTTCTAAACAAATTTTTATTTGAAGCATTGAAGAAATCTCAAAACAGGTTTAGTTTTTATGTATATTTCATTCATAAAGTGCTGATTTCAATCTATTAAGGTAGAAATATATAATGATTTATTACCTAAATTTGATTTGAATTGCAGACACAAATCATGATTGAACAAATGGAAGAGCTTCGCAGAAGGGTGAGGATTGTTATACATACACACACTTTTGGTTTTAAAATTTTCATTTTTGTAATCATCCAAAAAATTAAGCTCAGAAATTATGACCCATGTTGCAGGAGCGTCATCTTGGGGATATGAACAAGCAGCTCAGACTGAAGGTTTTATACTTTGGAACCAAACAATTTCTGTACCTAAGACAAATGCAGCATTCTAGTACATAGGATAGATACATGTCTTGTCATTTTTTTTTTCTGATTCTAATTTCTTCACGAATTGAATCTGTTTTCAGCTTGAATCAGAGGGATTTAATCTTAAAGCTATGGAAAGCTTGTGGAGCTCTACTTCAGCTGCTGGAAATAGTGGCTTTCCCTTTCAACCTCCTCAAACCAACCCTTTGGATTACCAGACTGAACCCTTTTTGCAAATAGGGTAATGAATCAAATTTTCCTTTGAAATATGAATATGTGTATAAAAATATGTGAGAAATTGTAAATTAGGGTCTTACTTTTGAACAGGTACCAACAATATGTTCAGGCTGAGGCATCTAATGTTCCAAAGAGCATGGCTTGTGAGACAAACTTCATGCAGGGATGGATCCTTTGATGAAGAATGAATGTTGTTGAAGAATTAAGTATATGATTTATGTTATTGTCTATATGCAAGGACTGATCTTTGTGTTTTGGCTGTTTTTAAAGTTTCAGACTTGTTTAGTGGTTTCTGTAATTGGATACAAGTACAGACAATGGTTTTACCATATGTTAAAGCAATGCTTTTCTTTCTAACTTTGTGCATGTCTATTTCTCCTTTCTTCACCACCAAAACCTTTCTCCATTTATGGGAACAAACCCAATAAATCAAAGGTGAAAAAGACCAGAGAAAAATAAAAAGAGTTTTTTGCTGATAGAGTTCAATCAATTCTCTGTTCTTTCGATCTTTGGAATCTTTTAATATTATCTTCTACATTGCTGATTATAGGTGAGGGTCAAAGTTTTTACTTAAAACCTTTTCTTTATTTTCATCTCTATTATCTATATTATAAATATTTCCGTAGTTTTAATTTAACTCATGATTTTTTATTTTATTTTTTGTGATTTTCAGCTTTCACTTCAAATTTAATTTAGTTTTTAAATAATTATGTTATCTATATCTATGACATCTCCCTCCCTCACACAACCATATAAAGAGAAGATAAAAATATTTCTATACTTGTTGGATATATTTATCCGAACCTAGAACATATTTATTCTCATGTTTATATATATTATCTTTGTCATCTTGTATTTTAAAAATCCATAAAATTAACATCATTAAATATTCTTAAATCAAACATATCATTCAATAAGTTATACATGATTCCATGTAAACAATTTTGACGCGTAAGCCTCAACTTCATCATATTAGGATAAATATACAACTCGACATTTTTCGTAAGCCTCGTACTAATCATGTTTCACACATGAAACAAATATTTCACTCCTTTATTTTATGGATTTTGTAACTAATATATTATAACTTGACCAATAATATTATTTTAGGTATGAATCATTACTTGTCAACTGACATTATTAAAAAAACTCATATTTCCTACCAATTTTATTTTAAATTTTTTTTATAGGAAATACTTACAAATTTTGTTATGAAAAAAAATTTGCAAGAAATTGTTGCTAAGTTTTTTACAAAATATTTTGTATAAAATATTTTTCACAACAAATTTTCTTGTAAAGTTTTTTAAAAATTTGCAAGAAAATTTTCATATAATATAAAAAAATTTAGTACTATGAGGACATCATATATCTCAATCATTATATTTAAAAAACCAAATTACCACAAGTAATTTTCAAAAGAGATCGACCAAGCAATCAATTCATAACTAACTCTTCATCCACAATATCCAACATAGTGATTTTCAAAATCTTAATATCCCAAAACTTTCTCACAATTCATCATGCCTCACTTTTATATTATGTATAAATCATTATTTCTCATGACATATTTGCATGCATTCATAATTCAATTATATCATTAATCTATACCATTAATAAAAGGAACTCACCATTTTTTCTACATAATTTTTTTTTTAATTTTACCCTTTTAATAACTATATTTTAAAAATGGGGTGACAAATTGTGGTTACAATTCAAATATGTTGGAATTCTCACTCGGATGGGAGATAAGACAAATTTACAACATATATGAGTGGGTGAACACCTCACCTTACAAGCCAATTTTGTAAAATTGTTAGACTTAAAGTCCATTTCTTAACATGATATTAGAACTATGAATCTTTTATATCACCATCCAGCATATATTGAAGTTCAAAAGATGGAAGATCTATGTTAATGTTTAATTATTATTAGTTTTTATATTTGTTCTTTGTGTGATTTTGATAAAGTGATATATTATAACCTTTATTAGCATATAAAAAAAGAGATTTTATTAGAATTTAAAAAATTGAAGTAAATAGACATTTAAAAATAATTTAAATATATTTTTCTTGTATATTTATTTTAAAAATGTTTTTAAATTTTATCAACTAGATCTCATTAAGGTTTGCAAATTTAATAAATGTTTTGGTTCTCATATAATTTTATTTGGTATTCTAAAATGTATACAATTATAATTTCTTTATAAATATTTGATATTGAAGAAATAAACCCTCATTTTAGTATTGAATATTTGATGATATCATGTCTCATTTACCGTAATTTTTATTATTTTATAAAAATTAATTAATTGATATTGAAATAGTAAAAAAACAGTTATAGAAACCTGTATATACCCGTTACTCGGTGGGAATGAAGATGTAAATGAGACAAAAGTGTGATACATGTTGAATTTGAGTATGAGAATGAAGATAATTTTTTTTAATTTTTTCTATAGAAATGAATATGAAATAATGAAACCATTCTCGTTCTAACCAATCTCATCCCTTTCCAAAAGTTTATATTTAATATCAATAGCCTCTCATACATACAAACATATATTATAGTTTTAAATAAATAAATAACCGAAATGTACATACATACATAGATTATAGTTTTAAATAAAGAAATAACCGAAATGAATATTGGGTTGAGATTAAAATTTAAAAAATAAAATTTAAATTTTTGTATTGTATTTTAGAAAAATACTAATATTTTGGGATGATTATTTATTAGGTGTTTTAGAATTGTATTAACTTTTTAAAATTTTTAAAATCATGATTACGTTATATGTTCTATTATTATAATTTATAATAATTTAAAATTATATTGGCATTTTGACTAAATTATATGAAAATTTCAACGTGGCTTTATATGTCTTCATCTACTTTTGTTATATTTAATTTTAAAAAAATAAATTAATATATAAAAATATATTATTTTTAAAAAAATTTTTTATAAATATATATATATATATATATATATATATATATATATATATATATATATATATTTTGTTAATTTTGTTTTGAATTTTTTTTTAAAAAATACTTATAAATTTTATTATAAAAAATAAAATTAAAAAAATTGTTGCGAATATTTTTGTAAAATATTTTATATAAAATAATTTTTATAATAAATATTTTAAAAAATATTTACGAATTTTATAATTTTATAAAAAATAATTACATGTCGATTAAAATTCTTAAAAAAATATTAACATAAGATAATCTCTTTACAAACTTTTTTAATAAATTTATAAAAAAAAAATCCATAAAATTCTTAAAAGAAAATAACAGAAAAAAAATTTCTTTACAAACTTTTTTAATAAATTTATAAAAAGAAATTCCATAAGAGAATTTTTAACAGTTTTTATTTTGGAACAATGAAAAACAAATAAAAAGTAATCTCGTAGAGTTTGTAAAAGATTTCTTCTTTCTTTAAAGTAATTGTGGTTCTGGTAAGAAAGTCAATGCAGAAAGGTTCTTTGAAAAATTTTTGGTTGATTAGTACTGTATGTCAAAATTTTCTTATATGTTTTATATATTAAAGAAAGAAAAATTAAATGTAGACGTTGATTTAAGCAAAATGATGAAATATGAAGAAAAGATAGAACATTGGCCACTGCTAAAGTATCTTAAAAGAAGGAAAAGAGGTTCAAATATTGATGCAGTTCTGACACACATCGTACTTGCTTTTCCTCTTGGCTTCTCAAACTTCTCTGTCACTCTGCTATCCTCTGCTTCCATTATTCAATACTCTTCTCTTTCTGCTTCTTATTTTCTTCCCTTTTCATCACCAACTTCATCTTCCACCTAACATTTTCTCCCTCTTCTTCAATGAAAATGTGCCACACTTTCTTCATCATTTTCCTCTCTTTCTTTACTGCATAATATGTGAAGTTACTTATGATCAAGAAATTAAGCAAAGTTTCAAGAATTTTGAGTTTCTCACATTGTGGTCTTCAGCAAAATGTAATAAATGGTGGTAGGAAAAAGTTGCAGGCTCATGTTTCTGATGTTGCTGGTTACAGGTTACTCTCTTGGTATGTCTTGTTCCTCTCTTCTTTCATTTTATTCATTCCATTTTGGTTATTTTGTTCAATGATTTTGTCTTTTGACTCTTTTTTCTTTGTTTTTTGGTTTTTGTTTCAGTTCTAGGTTTGATTGCTATATGGTAAGATATATGGAAAAAACAAAATGAAGCAACTTGCACATTATGGTGAGTTTTAGGGTTATTTTTTTGTCATTAATATTTAGAAAAAAAAAATTTAGGAGAATTCTATGATGTCTTTTTGTCTTTTTCATTTTAAGATAACATTTTTTCTTGAGTTTCTTGACATGGCTGGGTTTGATGGTTGTGAGTGTTTCAAGCTTTTTATTGTCAGAGTTCAATCTTTTGTCTTTCGGTTTCTCCATTTTAGAGTGAATAAATCTGCACTGAGAAGATGCTTTTCATGGTACTGAATTTTTAAAATACATTAATATATAACAATTTTTAATATATTAATTTTGAAAAAATTAAAATTGAAATTCGTGTTTCACCCTTCAAAATCCAAACTCTATCTATATTTTAGGTTTATTTTATCACAATGTTTGCTTTTATTATTGCCAAAATTTTCTTTACATAATAATTAATTACTCTTGTCCTTCTTGTCTTTTTCTCCTGTGATTTTGGGACATTCTTTGAAAATTGGAATATAAATATATTTTCACTGAAAAGAATAATCCAATTTCTGACAACTTATTAACAATAAGGATACAGTAGTGTTAATGCTACCCTATGGAAACAGAACTACAGAGTTCATGCATGCAGTTAATCCAACTCACTATGAATAAATTTTAAAAACAAAGTTGTGCTTTATTTTGATGAAGAAAAAAACAATATTTTCATGGGCTCAGATTTTTGCAGCTTGATGCTTCAATCGATGAAGGACCAGTTTGAAGAATAAAGCTTAAAGAAAATAGAATAAAAAGGTTACATTTTTCAAATTTATAAATTGAAAAAAGGGAAAATACTTATTCCAATTATTTGAATCAATGAAATATAGCCAAGAAAAATAAATAAATATATACAAAATTTTATATACTTTTATTATCAATATTCTTTCAAAAAATAAAAGAAAAAGTTGAATCGCTATATCACTTTTTTTTTTATTCACTCTTGGAAGAATTGTTCTAAGCACGACAAAAAAAGAAATCTCTCTAACCGTTTTTTTTCTTAAAATAAACGGTAAAGATTTATTAGTTATACCTTTTTTTTTCTATTTTATTTTCTTTCTTCCACTTATCAAGAAATTGTTGATAGGTTAGGCAGCACAATTTTCGTTTTTAATTAATGCTGGTATTTTGTGTGAAGGGATAGGTGAAAAAATTTGAAGAATTTTTTTTTGAAAATTTGTAAATGATTTGATAGATATATTTTTAAGAGATGTGTATTAATAACTTTAAATAAAACTTTCTTTTTTGTCTCAATTTTAGAAATAAAGTGAAAATAAATTAAATTTAGTTTAAATTAATTTTTGTTAATAGAAAATATAATGTATTTCTTAATATCGAGACTCCAAATTCACAACACACAGATTAAAACCTCCTCTTTGCTTCTAATACCAAAAGCTCAAAACACCAAATGTTGCATTCGCTCGTCATGGCTCTTACACAATATATCCCAAAAACAAATACTTTTGTAACACTTAAGTATCTCAAAACAACTTTAAACTCTAACGCAATGTTTAAATTTGTTTTCCCTCCAACAAGTTACTTCAACATGTTCAACTTTCAGCTTGAAACCACTACCAAAATGTGACTTTTTGTTGGACTAGCATATTCTCTCATTGGGAGAGAGGTAGTTATGTACATTATTTTGCAATTAATTAATGAATGCATAATTGGCCCAACGATTAGAGTGTTCTTCCCATTAGGTAAGTATCTGTGCACTTCTGCTTAAATCGGTTACAATGGATTGGGGACCTAAGCCATTCAAATCTTTAAATATATGGTTTTTGGATCCATCCTTTAAGAACACAGTCAAACAGTCTTGGGAGTCTTATTTTGGGATAGGAAATCCAATGACAACTTTAAACGAAAAGCTAAAAAAGCTGAAACATGATTTAAAGGCCTGGAACAAAGAGGTATTTGGAATAATAGGACAAAAGATACAAAGCCTCAGTTCGGAAATAGGGAAGCTAGATCAGAAGGATGATGAAAGTAATTTAGATGAAGGTGATAGATCAAGACGAATGCACCTTCTAAGTGAGTTAAAATTACTCCTACAGAAGGAAAGCTCTCTGTTAAATCAAAAGGCAAAGGTTAAATGGCTTGAACAAGGGGATATAAACTCTAAATATTTTCACTCTAAGATTAGATGGCAAAGAAGCATGAATGAGTTAAAAGGAGTGGATATGGATGGAGTGTGGTGTGAGGATCCAACTAAGGTAAGAGAGGAGGTAAGAAAAACCTTTGAAAAACGTTTTTCTGAACCCAAGAGCCTGAGCATTAATTTACACAATTTTGAATTCCCAAACCTTTCAGAGAATGACAATAGGCATTTAACGAAGGATATAAGCGACAATGAAATAGAGGAAGCCATAAATGAATGTGAAGGAAATATAAAAGCCCAGGCCCGGATGGTTTCAATTTCTCATTCATAAAACATAATTGGGCCACAATAAAGACGAATGTTTGTCAAGCGATAAGATGGTTCCAGACTTAAGGGAAAATTCCAAAAGGGTGTAACGCTTCTTTCATAGCACTTGTTCCAAAAAAACTAAACCCGCTAGGTATGGAGGATTACAGACCTATATCTTTAGTTGGTTGTGTGAATAAGATTATATCTAAGATCCTTGCAAATAGGCTAAAGAGTGTATTACCTAAGATAATAGATTACTCTCAATCGACATTTATTAAAGGAAGAGGACTACTAGATAGCATTTTGGTAGCCAATGAGGTGGTGGAAGAATATAGAGCTAAGAACAAGAGACTGGCAATAATCAAAGTGGATTATGAAAAAGCCTACGACTCAGTGAGTTGGGAGTTTCTATATTATATGATGGTTAGACTGGGGTTTTGTGCTAGGTGGATTGGATGGATAAAAGAATGTTTGGAATCATCGACAGTGTCCATTTTGGTTAATGGGAGCCCTACTAGGGAGTTCTGTCCTAAAAAAGGGCTTAGACAGGGAGACCCTATGGCACCTTTCCTTTTCCTTATAGTAGTAGAGGGTCTAGTAGGGATGGTCAGACAAGCTGTAAAGAAAAAATTTGTATTATGGAGTACATGTGGGATCTAAGGCTATTAACGTGGGACTACTACAATTTGCAGATGACACCCTTTTTATGTGTGAAGCAAAGATTCAAAATGCTTGGGTCATAAAATCTATATTGAGAAGTTTTGAACTGGCCTCAGGACTTAGAGTTAATTTCTTCAAAACTAAAATTGGAGGAGTGGGTTTGGAGGCAACATTACTTAAACAATTCTCCAATATTTTAAATTGTAAACATATGAAAATCCCATTCATGTATCTTGGAATGCCAATTGGTGGAAACCCAAGGAAGAGTCAATTCTGGCAACCAGTGATAAATAAAGTTAGAAATAGGCTTTCTAGTTGGAAAGGAAAACTAATTTCCGTAGCTGGACGGGTGTGCTTCATAAAATCGGTAATTTCTGCTCTCCCGTTATACTATATGTCTTTCTTTAAAATGCCGAAGAGTGTCGAAAAGGAACTCATCAAAATACAAAGAAATTTTCTCTGGGGTTGGGGATCTGAAGCTAGGAAAATAGCATGGGTAAGTTGGGAAAATATTTGTAAGCCAAAGGAGATAGGGGGTTTAGGCATTAGAGATATTGGGAACTTTAACACAGCGCTCCTAGCCAAATGGAAGTGGAGATTGGGAGTGGAAGATCATGGAGTATGGAAACAGATCTTGGATTCAAAGTATGGTTCATGGAGGGTACTCAATGAAGCTAATACCTCTAGGGCAGCTTCAAAGTGGTGGAAAGACATCCACAAAGTGTGTGGAAATACTGAGAGTGGGCGTTGGTTTGACAACTGCATAGAGTGGGTGATTGGTGAAGGAAAAAAGGTCAAACTTTGGGAAGATAAATGGATAGGGGAAGAATCACTTTGTCATAAGTTCCCTAGACTGTACTCTATATCAGAATGTAAAGGAAAATCACTACAAGAGGTAGGACATTGGGAAGAGAACGAATGGATTTGGGATCTAACTTGGAGGAGACAGAGACTATTATGGGAGACAGTGTTGGAGGAACAATTCCTTCAAATACTCATCAACCGAAGCCCTACTAAAGGGAATCCAGATATGTGGAAATGGAAGGAAGAAGGGGAAGGTATATACACAGTTAGGTCTGCTTATAATAGACTGCAAGGAACCCATGATGGGGGAGAGAATAGAGTGTTTGAAATTTTGTGGAAAATGAGAGTTCCGCCGAAGGTACAAGTACTTGGTTGGAGACTGTTTTTGGACAAGCTTCCAACAAAGACTAAATTATTAGCGAGGGGGACTTACTTACAACATAGTCTTTGTGAGTTTTGTTTAGAATGTGAAGAGACTATAGAGCACCTATTTATCTCATGTAAAGAATCCCAAAAAGTGTGGAATATGTGTTATAAGTGGCTAGGCTTAAGCACTGTATCTCATATTATGGTAAGGAACAACTTTCAACATTTCAACATTGTTAACCTTAATAGGCAGCAAAATCTTGTTTGGAAAGGAATGTGGTTAGCAATCATAGGAGAAATCTGGAAACAAAGGAATGGGGTTATTTTCAAGCAATATAAAGTAGACCCTATTGAGATATTTGGTCTTGCACAGGTAAATGCATGGGTATGGATGAAACACAAATTTTCATCTGTAAAATTCTCATATAGTGATTGGTGTCTATCCCCGTATACTTGCTTAAAATCTCTTTGATATGTTAATTGATGTGTGTTTAAGTGCTCCAAGCAAACAGATGAAGGATATGTGTTTAAGAGAGCCAGGATTCTTAAGTGAAGGATAGAAGGAAGACTACATAAACTAAAGTAAAAAGGCAAATCAGTAAACAAGATGGAGGAAGCCATAAAACAGCTTGAAGGAAAGTCGGTCGATGCTGTGTGAGAGGATGAAAATAGACAGACCAGGATACTAGCAAGAATTCCGTCAAGGCTAAACTTCTGCATATATTTTTTTGGCCAGGGAATCCAAAGCTCATGCTTTCAGCGTTATATACAATCTGCAATGTTATTCTGCATTAAAAAGAAGAATGGTTTTTGTTAGCATTTGGTATATATTATGTTAGGTGATCTGATATAGATGCTCACATATGGTCCTTTTGGTTGTGGATCATAATGCTTATATAGACTGTTTAGGTTGTGGCTGGTGATGTTATGATGCTAAGCTAATGCATCAAATCATACAGGTTTTTTGTGTAAGGGTTAGAGCACCCCTCAAGTGCTCTGCTAATTTAATTTTATTCTTTGCTGATCAAAAAAAAATTTCCAATGCAAATGCAAAACATTCAAGGCAGCACAAAATGCACATGCACTTAAAAACTCCCAGTTGGGTTCATGAGCTATGGGTTATGCTGCTTGAGTGAACCCTAACTTTTTATATTTAATGCAATATAGATTTTTAAAAAATCATGAAAGACACTTACCTGGATTCTAGATGTAGAAAATATGAGAGGTTTAAGGGTTTTGAATTTTTGAGGATGAAAGAATAAGAAAAGGCAAAATTACTGGATAGTGAAAGAATGAATGTTTAAAAATTGAGTAATAGTTTTAAAAGTTTAAGTTTAAAAAATGAACAATGATATTTTATCAACTAAGTTTTAACAACTTTCTCTTACAATATGAGGTGTCATCTTTTAAGTGGTTTTGGAATAGAAAAATTAAGAATGAGAAAATGAAAAACTAGTGAACCACTTAAAAAAATACCACCTAAAATTGTAGGAGAAAGTTGTCAAAATTTAGTAATCAAAAAATCATTTTCCTTAAAAAATTAAACCTTTATTTGAAAAACCCGCGCATTGCGGCTCAACACCAGAACTGGTGCTTAAACATAAAATTGTTATATTTCATCAAAAATTTTCACAACCACTCTCTGTGCTTTTTCTCATACTTATCACAATTAAGATGCACTAAAATCCATGCAAACTAATTCTACCTAAAACAACAGGAAATTATATACATTATTAAATACATTAGGGTGCCTCTAGTAGTGCTTGTCTAACGTTATTACCTCAATGCCTTAAACTCTAAAGCTAGACAATATTGATGATAGTGGTGAGCCTCTCAAAATCAACACCATAGTATGCCTTCAACCTCTACTCATTTATTGGCACAAGCAAGTTTGAAGCAAAGATTTGATAAACTAAATGCATGAAGATCACATGTATTTGATGAAGATTGATGAAGATCTACTTGAAGATTATGTTTCTAGTGTATTAAATCTGAAAATAATGTATTAAATTTAATCATTAGGTGTTATATCATGTTGGTAGGCTATATGACATATGTTAGTTGTCTTATTAGTCTTAGTGTGTCTCTTTTAATTTGTTAAAATGAGTTTTAACAGTTTAAAAGACTTGTAGTATATAGTTTCTGGTATGAATGTATTCAATCAGTTGAATTATTTTTCAATCGACTGATTTTACTTAAGTCAAGTGAAATCAACTGACTGTACAGAAAATTCAACCGATTGATTCACTTAAACTAGACTATATATGTTTTGTTTTCGAGAGTAGAGATACAATTATGAGTTTTAGAGTGCGAAAACTTGTCAATCATCATTGGAAAACTCTCTCTCTTTCTCTCTATAATACAGAGTTGCAACATGTTGATTGAAGATCTTGGTTGATCTTGGAGGCATTTTGGCTTGTGAGTAGCTTGAAGAACATATGTACGGTTGGCTAGGGAGAGCCACCATCAGGTTTGGTTGTCTTATACCTTTAGTTGTTTGCCTAATGTGATTTTAGGTCTGTAAGTGTTATTCTTGTAGGGTGTAACACCCTAGATGGATATTACTTGATAAAATAAAATTTTATTGAAATTCAAGATAGCAAATAAGATTCCCAAACGTGGGAGAAATTAAAACTTTATTGCTGTAGTTATATTACGATGTGACATCATTATTACAAGCTCATAGTAGAGAAAAGCTCCATAACGTTTATTACAATGTCTGAAATAAAAATAAAAAGTAAAGCATCCCCTAGTATGCCCCGCTCAGTCCCTACGCATCATCATGCTCACCTGGATTCACATTTGCTCTCACGTGACAAGTTACGTGATCATCGCCAAACACAAACAGAAAGGGTGAGCTGAGAAAAAAAATAATACAATCAATGAAATAATAAGAATTAACCCTCACCCAATCTATTTTAGCCAATTTTAGTTTATTGACTCCTTTATAACATCATACCCCAATCTCATAACCTTTATGAGAAAGATCCATTCACAACCTTGGCCCTTAGGGATTATCATACTTTCACGAACCTACCCACTCGTGGTCCAGCTCTACGGACCTCCCCGCCCGTAGTCCAACTCTACGAACCTGCCCGCTCGTAGTTGAACATGCGTGAACACCTACTATAAACCTCCCCGCTCATAACAGCCTCAAGTGTGAGCACGGAACATATGAACCTCCCCGTTCGTATCCCCACACAAGAGTACAACAGATACGAACCTCCCCGCCCGCATCAATCACGCGTCTCAAATCTCCGTTACGAACCTCCTCGCTCGTAACTTCATCCAAGGATATCCCAAACCAAGACCCTCACAACAATCCATGCAAAGCACACTATAAACATACTATGCCACTGCATTATCACCTGGCGTAGCCCAAGCGCGCCAGGCGAAATGACAGTGTAGACCACTGGGCGGTTCCACAACACAGCCGATGCCACGACACACAGGGCTTCCCTTATTTCTTGCTATCGCCTGGCGGTTCACTCTCACTGTCAGGCGTTACACCAGTAATGTGACACTACTAGTTTTAGGTACTCTAATTTAGTTCCAAGCATCAAACAATTCAATTCTCAAACATCTAGAAACCAAAATACAGATTCATATACTTAAATTTACAACATCACAACTCATATGTATCATCATATTTTAACACTCATACATTGCCAATTTGCACCCTTGAATTTAGTCACGCATACCATTGTCAAGAGATTCTTCATGCTCATATTACGATTCACAAATAACAACACATTTAAATTGAAAACAACCATAGCAACATTGCTATAAAAAAAATAGCATTAGCATTTGCTTTAAAAAAATAGCAACAACAGTTGTTATATAAAAAAAACGGCAGCAGCATTTGCTATTAAAAAAAGAACAACAGCAGCATTTGCTATAAAAAAAACAGCAGCACTAAAAATAAACAAACAGCAGCAGCAATGAAAATAACAAATAGCACCAATAATAGTATTGAAAATAAATGAGTAGTAGCAGCAACAATATTTAAAATAAATAAACAGCAGCAACAACATTGTAAAGAAATGAATAACAACAGCCACAACATTGGAAATAAATAAACAGCAGCAATAGCAATGAAAACACCAGACATCGAAAATAAATGTAATATTTTAATATATTATATGTTTTCTTTCATTTCACTTTTAAGATGTATAATGTTTTGAAAGTTCAACTCCGTTTTCATAAAATATTCATATATATATATATATATATATATATATATATATATATATATATATATATATATATATATATATATATATATTTTTTTATTAGTAATA
>Ga0214545_1001927_pt1 | contig 39639 bp, 14 predicted proteins | sample CNSS4metaG_FD_160064 | JGI IMG/M metagenome (GOLD analysis project Ga0214545, IMG submission 160064) | Root nodule microbial communities from cowpea collected in UCLA plant growth center, Los Angeles, California, USA - CNSS4 | ecosystem: Host-associated > Plants > Roots > Nodule | place: USA...
TATAGATGCCAGAGAAATTGAGTTGATGAATTAGAGTGGATTTGAGAGTACTATATATATTGTTTTTTTTTTAAGGGATTTGAAGATAACACACTGAGTGAATTTGAAAGTAAAGTTTATGAATAACAATATCAACAAATACATTTTAATTTTAAAATATGATAGCATGAGCCAATTTAACCTAACTAATATATTAATCATCAACTTATTCCTCAATCACATAACAATATCTCAATCATCATCTAACAATGATATTTAAAAATCAACATGTCTTTAAATCCACAAAACAAAAAAATTAGATTGTAACATCCTTACAATGAAATCATTCAACTTATAGTACTAGTAGAAAAATAATATAGGTTCCCTTTCAACTAATTCTTACAAAAAAAACTCATATCAACATATCCTAACAATCCTAGACAAACATAGATTCATCTTTAAGTCCTTTTGAGCCACATGTAACAACTGTGAAACACATGTATGTAGAATCTCTAAAAATTGATTCAAGAGAAAGAATAAAGATGAACTTACTCAAAAAAAAAAATTATGACCGAATTTTTATTACGGTCTCCAATTTTCAAAAAATAAATAGGTAGATAAAAAATATAAAAAAAATACAAAGAAAGGAAAAAGAATAATTTTAGGAAGACTATATATAAAATGAAACTCAACTGATCAAATTTTTTATTTATAAGCTTTTAAAATCTATTAATTTTCAATTTTTAAATAAATGAAGGTAAAGATTTTTTTTTTTTACGGAAATCAAAATTTAAACTCATTCATTTTCCGATAAATAAAAACATATTTAAACCTAACTTTATTTTATATGTAATAATTCTCACTTAAAATTTCTGGAGTAATCATATTTATTTCTAAAATAAAAAGCTTATCTTTATTTAACTTTTAAAAGAATGAAAAATGGGTCAAAGTGGTCTACCATAATAAAACGGATCAAAATTTGTAATCTGTCCCGCCAAAAATGGCGGACATTAATTAATTAATTCAAAACATAATTAATTTTCAAATTTTAAAATATATATATATATATATATATATATATAATCAGATAAATATTTATAAACTTTAAATTAATTAATCAATATTTTAATTAAATAAATTGAAATAATTATTATATTTACGTATTAAATTCTTTTGACTAAAAAGTAAATAGGTAATGATAAGTATTAATAATTATTTTAATTTTTAATTTTAAAAAAATAGTCAGCAAACTAGTCTTCTCTATTCCACTTCTGACTGGTTAATTTAATATGTTAGGTTGGTCAAGTCAGACCAGGTTGACAGGTTGAAAATATTAATTTATCATGTTCCATTTTAAGTAAGTTGACGAGATAAACGCGAATTGAGACTTATTTTCTTATATCTAAACATGATTATCACTTTTAAAGCAAATATATATATATATATATATATATATATATATATATATATATATATATATATATATATATATTTATGTCGTGAGCATAAACATTAATCTTTAAAGTATTTGTTTGGTTGGGCTAATTAAATGACTAGCTCTTCAACTATATATGAAAGTTTTCATTGCATGCTTACAGGAAAATATTCATTTTCGATGCATTGTAAACAAAAATTTCGTTTTCCAACACAATAAACTTTAATTTATAGTGTGTATTTATGAAGCTCAGTAATGCCAATTTAAATCTTCTCTCGTTTCTACATTTCTGCATTGGTTGAATTGCTGCTTCCAAAAGCACCTTTCGTGTTTGGAAATTTGAAAACACGGTAAATGAAAATTCACACTTTCCAAAACAATATATGCAGAATGAAGCGGGTTACCAACATTTACTTCCTCTGGAAAAGTATATTTTACTAGTTTTTTAAGAATATTTGTTAAATGATACTCTTACATTAAGAATAGTTGACACATTTTTAAGCGTATTCTTTTAGTATGTTCTTCGATGTGAATCACCATGACAACCAAACTACTAAATTTTCTATTATTTGATGTTTTTTTATTGAATACCATATGGAAGCTTTTGCAAGTGCGGCAAACACTGTCATTCCTTTTAGGATGGAACATCTGAAATGTGAACGACAAATCCATTTGTGCTTCTTAAAATAATGATGATTAATGATATAGTCAACCAAACAAATCAACCAAGCAAGACTATCAGCTTCCAAATTGCATATCTTTGTTTTAAAAACAACCAATGCAGTTATAATCAATCAAAACAAACCACATGGCGTGGACCAATTCACCATGTAGTTTTTTATGTTTTCCTTCTATTTATATTTAGAGGTTGTGCCATGAGCAGAAGCTAGCTCATTCATTTCAAGATTGAATTCTTGTTTCAGAATATTTTTGACAATTCTGAAGCCTTAATAAAAGAAATGCATTCTGCTATATAAGTGAGTAAAACATTGACATAGAGGTCACGCCAAGTCCCAGACATGACAACTTTCCAAAAGGTTCATGCTCTAGCCTTTCATATACTCTTGCTAGCTTTGCTTCCATTGAAAATCCTTTCATCACCAACAGCAGAAGCAGAAGCCCTTGTCAAATGGAAAAACAGTCTCTCCCCTCCTCTTCCTCCTTCTCTAAACTCATGGTCTCTCACCAACCTTTCCAACCTTTGCATTTGGGATGCCATTGTTTGTGACAATACCAACACAACAGTCTCACAGATAAACTTGTCTGCTGCCAATATCACTGGGACTCTCTCTGATTTTGATTTTGCTTCCCTCTCTAACCTCACCCAACTCAACCTCAATGCCAACAATTTTGAGGGGTCAATACCATCAGCAATTGGTAACCTCTCCAAGCTCACACTGTTGGACTTGGGGAACAACTTATTTGAAGACACACTGCCTAATGAGCTAGGCCAGCTAAGGGAGCTTCAATACCTCAGCCTTTACAACAACAATCTCAATGGCACCATTCCTTATCAGCTCATGAATCTCCCTAAGGTATGGTACATGGACCTTGGATCTAATTACTTTATAACTCCTCCTCACTGGTCCCAATATTCATGCATGCCTTCCTTGACACGCCTTGCTTTACATCTAAATCCATCACTCACTGGTCAATTCCCAAGTTTCATACTGGACTGCCATAACCTCACATACCTTGACATCTCTCAGAATGGATGGCATGGCAGTATACCAGAATCCTTGTATAGCAATTTGGGCAAGCTAGAATACCTCAACCTCACCAACAGTGGGTTTGAAGGAAAACTGTCACCCAACTTGTCCATGCTTTCTAATCTCAAAGAACTTCGTATCGGTAATAACATGTTTAATGGTCCTGTTCCCACTGAGATAGGATTATTATCTGGGCTTCAATTTCTTGAACTGAATAACATTTCTGCCTATGGGAAGATTCCTTCTTCCTTAGGCCAACTTAGGGAGCTCTGGCATCTTGATCTCAGTTTAAATTCTTTTAACTCTACAATCACTTCTGAGCTTGGCCAGTGCACAAATTTATCCTTCATGAGTTTAGCAGAGAATGATTTGACTGGTCCTTTGCCTACGTCATTGGCTAATCTGACTAAAATATCAGAACTGGGATTATCAGATAATTCCTTTTCTGGTGAACTTTCTGCTACGCTCCTCTCTAATTGGACCCAGCTTACCTCCTTGCAAGTCCAAAACAATCATTTTACTGGAAATATTCCTTCAGAGATTGGCTTGTTGAAAAGAATTAAGTACCTCTATCTGTACAATAATCACTTCTCTGGTCTCATTCCTGTTGAGATTGGAAACCTGATGGAAATGACAGAGTTAGACCTTTCACAAAACCAACTCTCTGGCCCCATTCCATCAACTCTTTGGAATATGACAAGCATTCGAGTCATGAATCTTTTCTTCAATGAGCTCTCTGGAATCATTCCCCCGGATATTGGAAACTTGACCTCTCTTGAAATCTTTGATGTCAACAGCAATAACTTGTATGGGGAATTGCCAGAAACCATTGTTCAACTAACTCCATTAAGAAAATTTTCTGTGTTCAGCAATAACTTCACAGGCATAATTCCTAGAGAATTTGGAAAGGGAAACCCTTCTTTGACTAATGTCTACCTTTCAAACAACAGCTTTTCCGGAGAACTGCCACTCGACTTGTGCAGTGGTGGGCAGCTAACTATTTTGGCTGTCAATAACAACAGCTTTTCAGGGCCATTGCCAAAGTCCTTGAGAAATTGTTCATCACTTGTTAGACTTCGGCTTGATAATAATCAGCTCACCGGAAACATCACAGACGCATTTGGGGTTCTCCCAAATCTTGATTTGATCTCACTTAGTACAAACCAACTGGTTGGTGAGCTTTCCCCGGAATGGGGCGAGTGTGCCAGTTTAACCAGTATGGATATGGGAAACAACAAACTTTCTGGAAAAATTCCTTCTGCGCTCAGTAAGCTGAGCCAACTAGGGTATCTAAACCTTCATTCCAATGAATTCACTGGTAGTATCCCACCTGAAATCGGGAATCTAAGCCGGCTTTTCAGATTCAATTTGAGCAGTAACCATTTATCCGGAGAAATCCCAAAGAGTTATGGTAGATTGGCTAAGCTAGATTTTCTTGATTTATCAAATAACAACTTCAGTGGAAGCATTCCTAAAGAGCTTGGTGATTGTGATGGATTACTGAGCCTGAATTTAAGCCATAACAGTCTATCTGGGGAAATACCAAATGAACTTGGCAATCTGTTCTCACTGCAAATCATGTTGGACATCAGCAGCAACTCTCTTTCCGGGGCTCTTCCCCAGAACCTTGAAAAGTTAACAGCATTGGAGATTCTCAATGTGTCACGCAACCATCTTTCAGGGACAATCCCACGATCATATTCAAGCATGATCAGCCTTCAATCTATTGACTTTTCTTATAACAAACTGAGTGGTTCAATCCCCACAGGCCGTGTTTTCCAGACAGCTACTGCCGAAGCCTATGCTGGGAACTCAGGTTTGTGTGGTGAGATAAATGGATTAACTTGCACCAAATCACTTTCCCCGGACAAATCTGGAGGAGTTAACAAAAAGGTTCTTCTTGGGGTTATCATACCAGTTTGTGTATTAATTGGAATAATTATTGTTGGAGTAATACTTCGCCGGCGGCATAGCATAAAACACCTTGATGAAGAGTCCAAAAGCAATGAAAAAAGTGATCAGCCTATCAGCGTGGTGTGGGGAAGAGATGGAAAATTCACATTTTCTGATCTTGTTAAGGCCACCAATGACTTCAATGACAAGTACTGCATTGGAAAAGGAGGATTCGGAAGTGTTTATAGAGCACAATTGCTCACAGGTCAAGTCGTTGCTGTCAAGAGGCTCAACATATCAGACTCTGATGACATTCCACCGATGAACCGCCAGAGCTTTTTGAATGAAATAGAAGCACTTACAGGAGTGAGGCACCGCAATATAATAAAGCTTTATGGGTTCTGTTCATGCAGGGAACAAATGTTCTTGGTTTATGAATATATAGACAGAGGAAGTTTGGCAAAGGTGTTGTATGGAGAGGAAGGAAAATTGGAGCTAAGGTGGGCCAAAAGGCTAAAGATTGTGCAAGGATTAGCACATGCAATTTCATACCTGCACACAGATTGCTCCCCACCAATCGTGCACCGGGATGTAACACTGAATAACATACTATTAGACTCCGACTTAGAACCTCATCTTGCAGATTTTGGCACAGCAAAGCTACTAAGCTCAGACACTTCAACTTGGACCTCAGTTGCTGGATCCTATGGTTACATGGCTCCAGGTACATCATCCAATCTATTTAAATTACATTATGTATACTATATAGTATGCATCATACTAAGGCAGTCTCAATATGTTCTTTTAAATGCTTCTGACAATTTAAAAACATATGTATTACATGTTTTATATTCTAGACACTTGTTTATATGTTTCTTAATCATTGTCTGAATATACTCTTGTTTCACTACAATGCTTCAGAGTTTTATTCAGTACATGTATATATAGTGTGATGTAAATTGAAGGGTGTGAGGAGACTGAGAAAAGTTGCAATCTGCAGAACTAGCACAAACAATGAAAGTGACGGAGAAGTGTGACGTGTATAGTTTTGGAGTGGTGGTGATGGAGATAATGATGGGAAAGCATCCTGGAGAACTGTTGGGTACACTATCTTCGAACAAGTATTTGTCATCAACGGAGGAACCACAGGTGCTACTGAAGGACGTGCTAGACCAAAGGCTTGCACCTCCAACAGGGCAATTGGCAGAAGCAGTAGTGTTCACAATGACCATAGCTTTGGCATGCACACGTGAGGCTCCAGAGTCCAGACCCATCATGCGTGCTGTGGCACAAGAACTATCGGCAACTACTCAGGCCTATCTTTCCCAGCCATTTGCCATGATAACCTTGAACAAGCTTAGAAGCTTTCAGAAATAGTTTAATGTAGAACTATCCCTGTGGGTTGTCTGTGTTCTGTTGATATTTTAATCTCAAATATTTAGTCCCGGTTGTAATGTTATATTTAAAGTTGAAAGTTAGAAATAGAATTTTATGACGGGAGCAGATGAAGCAAATTTGGTTATGTGTGTGTATATTTTTTTTATTTGTTGAAGAAAGAGCACAACTTGTTTTTGTGGTAGTATAGAATGCATCAAGATTGCATCCGTGTCACCTAACAAGTTTCATAGAAAATAAATTAACTTAATATAGCAATTAACTGTAAACAGGATCAGATATGGAAAATGGGTGCTGCTGCAAGTATTGACTTGAGTACTAATATTGTAGGAGTTCAGCATGCCCTATGTTGAGCTAGAAGTTGCTACTTTTATGAGAATATGACCTTGATTTCGTACAACATTTCCAGCAGCTACGACATCAAGAAAGACGAAGTTTTGGAGGATGGCAAATGTAATAGCCATATTACATTTCCGTCCACCGTTGTTAATAAGGACCACAAAAGTATATTTATATTTTATAGGATATAAATTAATACGACTTTTTTTTGTGTTTTCTAAATTTCCCTTTATTACAAGGATTGAAAGCATAATTTATCCCTTCTGATAGATTAAAATAAACAGTTCATATGGTAGTATTTGATAAGATGCTATCCTAATTCATTCCTCACTTATGATCTGATATTTAGCCATTATCTGTACTGTACACTAGAATCTCATTCTAACTAGGATGCTAAATACGAAGTTTGAAGAACGGTATGATCAAAAATTTGACTCATCATTTGTGTAACAAAATGACAGATACATATGCAAGTCCTCATTGAACACAAAGGACTGAGGGGGACTCAAGTTATGGAGCTCTAGACATCAATCTACCAAGTCTTCCTTACTAAATAAAAATCTTGAATGAATCAGTATCGTCTTGTCAGTTCAATGCTGATTCAGTATATCATATGGCTTAATCCTCAGTCCTTTGACGCTTTGGGGCTTGAGAACTATCTTCACTAGCATGTTGCTTAGGATTCTCAGAAGCTTTACTTTCATGAGGATCCTGCTTCTCATCCACTTTCGATGAGCTTTCCTCAACTTTGGTACTGCCATTGGCTTGATTAGGTCCTGACTCGCAAAGGTCCACTTTGACAGTTTCGGAATCAGTTTTGGCTGTAGAATCTTTCATGGCATCAGAAGAAACTCCAGATGGACTCTCAACGGCAGTCGGTGATGCCTTAAATGTTTCAATGCCAGATTTGCACTGTTTCTCAAACATCATCTGAAGGTACCTTCCTTGCTCTTCTATTCGCAACTGTAGATTTCTTTGAATCTAACATAAAAAATAAGAGAGAAATGTATCAAGATCACAGCATTGGAAAAAGGATATTAGAGCAAAAGTCCCATACTCCAAAATTGTAGTAGGCATAACCTATGAGCCAAATAATATAATAGAAATTACTTTCACGCTTCCAAGAAAAAAGCAAAAAGTTCTCACTATTGTCGCCAGGGATATCTGTAGTCTATGTGGCTAAATATAGTAATCATATTCTTTTATGCCTCTCAAAACAAAAAGGGTAAAAAGATAAAGAAAACACACAAAGTTCAAAAGAAAGTTTACAAGATTTGTCAATTCAATGAACATGCTCTGTTTATAAAGAGAATTAAAATCACCTCTTCCCGTTTTGAGGTAGAATGGCAACTGGTTTGAGGGTGTATGGTGTTAGGTAGCTAATCACCATTAGTAGTTAGTTATGTCAGTCTAATCACTACAAGGGGTTATGTTGACAGGTGTGCAACTTGATGAGGCCCATTGACAGTGAGATTATGTTAGTAGACCAATAGCTTTATATAAATTAGAATAGGGAATTAGAATAGGCATAGAGAGGGATTTCATCTTTTCAAAGGTGAAGAGTTGGGGCCTTTAGGTATAGCTGAGGTATAGACTTTCTAAGTTCAGCAGTATCTAATGTTTTCAGTATTTTGGGAATATCTAGAAAAGGCAGTTTTCCTTCTGTTTCTGATACAATTTTTTATTATCTGGTATCAAAGCCGGTTGTCAATACCTCTGGGAAAACAACCTAAGAAGGGTTTTGGTGATAGAGAGTTCCAATCAACGAAAAATTTTAATCAAGTATTACCCAGTAAAGTTTCACATAATGAAAGTCATCAAAACGTCAGCTTTCAGGTCTAATGCTTTGATAAGGAATTAGGTATTATGGGGTGTCTAAGTTCAACATTGAATAGTATGAGAAGCTTAATGAGGTGTTTAAGTGTTAGATTCTCCCTTCATATCTAGCTGATGCTTGCCAACTGGGCAGTTCAGAAATTACTGGAAGTCAGCCTGATCTGCAGGTTATGAAGGTATTGGGAGTAGGAAAGTGTCCTCTTCTCAAAAGAACTAGCTTATTCTGTTAAGAATTTAATTCCATAAATTTAGAAATATTTATCTTCCTCCACAACTTTTATGGGAAACACTTTCCTAGCCTCTTAGCAGGTTTCCCTTAAGGTTTTTTTAAAGTGTGATTCTAGATAGTACTTGCAGAGAGGCATGGTTGGTCTTTTGAGCAGCTTCTTTCTGCTGTTGATTGCTTAGTAGCTTTTGGATGAGTCAGGATCCTCCTGTTTTCTACTACAATTATCTAACATTGAAGTGAAACTAATCTATTGACTATATATTGAGACAGCTTTGTACTCAAACAAAAAATAAGAGTAAAAAGGCACGGAACACGAGAGGAATAGTAAACCATATTAACTCCTTTCCTTCTAGGCAAGTTACATTCTTTAATTACTTTCACCAAAACACCAGTTGAAGTTCATAATGCTAGCAAGTTCTGAAAGCTTATTCTCACTATTTCCATGAAGCTATAAATGATGGATTTTGATAGTCATGCTGTGACAGAAGTACACCTTGAAAACTAGCCTTTTGAATCACATTTCTAGGTTTTTAATAATTCAATGATCACATTAGAAGAAAATTTCCAGAAGAACAGAGTTTGTACCTCAAGCTGTTCATGCAACCGCTTCTGAACCTCCATCTGCAGTCGCAGAGCTTCAGTGATCTCAATACCACTGTCAACAATTCAGTTATAAAATCATTGTAACAATCAGTATTCATGTCTGTGCATGCATCAAATAAGAGCAAAAACTCTACATAGTGCCATTAAATATTAATACTATCGTAACCCTTGTCCTAGATGGGTCAAAGAAAAGCTCTTTCCTGATTCCAACATAACCCACTAAAAAGAACATTGATGCAAACTGTCACTATCTAAAAATCCTCCTCTTTTTTTATTACTTCCATATATTTATTCTTTGACCTTTCCCTAATTTTTTGTTTATCTACCTGTTATCTTCTCCAGTTAAGTGATAATAAGATTTGGATAATTACTGACAATAGAAGAAATAAGCTTTACAGGGATGAAACTCGATGCAAGTTGAATACTAGTGCTATGAGTGTTAGTGTCAGTCTCTAGGATCTAATTACTACCTAGCAAATGTAACTGGATATAAAATTTTCCAGCCAGACAGAACAAATAATTAACACAAATTAAAACTGGAAAACTTACGGTACACATTTTTAAGTTCCAAAAGCCATGTTTTCTTAAAATTTGAAGAGAAAAATACAACATATTTAACATATGCTGAAAATATGTATTAGCAAAGTCTCATCAGAGAACAAAGTGTTGCTGAACAGTTTGATGTATCAATTTTCATTGAAATACAAAACTACAAAAGAGAATTTTAAATAGAAATACATAGTTTACTTACGTTTTCAAATCTAGAGATGATATCTCTTCAATTGGACTTAGTTTTTTCTCTGCAGCTCCTGCCAATAGTCAACAAATTGTGAATTTTAGAACCACAGAGAAAGTTCATTGCTCTAGATTTCAAGAGATATACTACACGCTACTTCAAATAACAGACTTCAAATATGTAATGGCAACAGGCAAATAACAGACTTCAAATAGAGTTAGGACTCATAATCTCACAACTAAGTCAAGCCAAATATAGGAAAAGAATCCATGGAAACTTGCATATTAAATGGTTTCATAATAAAGAAGCCAATGACAAGGCAAAAGAAAAGAAAAAAAAAAGGTCATATACCATAAACAAAAGGTGAAGCCAAAAACATGTAATCAAAATATTACTCACAAAGGGATTAAGATCCACTGGCAATAATGTAAGACTTCACTTGCACCATTCAATAACCTCTTATAGAAGGTTTTATTATTGTTTGAAAAGCATATTTAGAGTAAAATTCCAATTATCTTTTATATACAGCAAATTAGCTTCCCATCAATATGAAATTCTATGAGAATCGTCAACTTGGTAAAAGCTTTTGCACAAGTTTCACACATGAAAGTGTTATTCAATAGCCAATTATCTCCGCATCCATACATGAAAAACATAAGCTATACAGTATACAGATGGTATATGTCCAAAGAATTGTGTACCTTCAGATGACTCGGGCCTATATCTAGCTGTCCTGTACTTCTGCATTTCATGAAGTAATATGTTTTATCAAAAGCATGCAAGGAAACAAACTAGGAAGACAAAGAAAATGGTATACACCTGTAAGTGGCTTTTAACATGGTATATAGTTAGTCCTTCAACTTTCATAAGCTTCAGCACACCTTTAGGGGTAGCTCCTGTAAAAAGAAAATGGGAAAAAATAAGAGCCAGAAGTTTAAGAAACTATGGCCTTTCTCTGAAAAGAGAAAAGAAGATCGACATACTTTCACTCCCACCAAGTTGGTTGACAGCCTCCACAAATGCCTCATGAAGCTCAGGTGTCCAGCGCATTCGTGGCTTGGAAGGTACCGAATTTGCTGACGAAGATGGGGCAACACCAACACGATTTTCTCCAGATGAAACACTAAGTTGTTGATGGCTTTGGGATTGGTGTCCTATTGGAAGTTGTGAAGATGAATTTGAGGCCTGGTACAATGCCTTATGAAATAAAATGAGTTTCTAACACATTCCTTGAATAAATAGCTAATAAGTATACTCTGCAAGCTCATGTTGGTTTGATAAATTAAAAAATTTAACCTTCGGTTCAAGATCTTGAATGTTGTCAGCAAGAAGATCATTCCAATTAGAAGTCAACGGATCATCATCACCGATTAACTGGTCAGCCCACTCCTGCCAATCACTTCGCTTAGAATACTCTTCATTTGCCATAATATTGCCGGCACTGCTTTCTACTTGACTATTATCAATTGAGGTATTGGGAGGGAAATCAAGAAAGCTAGACAGGGAATCTGTATGCCAGGAAACACTGTTTCCATTGGAATAAGGTGTTGATGTTGTAGAAGGTAATGGCTCACTATTTGAAGAATAAGATAATGGCAGTGAAGCCATGTTATTCAATGACTGTGAAATAAAAGGAGTATTTATAGGGTGCTTTTCATGAGATGAAAAGGATGAGTGATGAAGATCAGTTGAATATCCAGGAGAAGATGAAAACATATGCCCAACAGCTCCGCTGGTAGTTAAATGATTTGAACGAGTAAAAGGTTTTGCTTTAAGCTCTTTTTCCATAAATGCTGGCTGAGAATCAGATAATTTGGGGCATGTCCCTTCTAGAGTCATTGGAAGGACAGGCATCGATGAAGGAAATGCTTCAGACATCCCCAAGTTATTGTGTTGCTTAGCATTTGATCTTTCAATAGAGAAAGTAGGACGTGCTTCCATAATTTTCCTAAATTGTTAATTGAAAGGATAAAAGTGTCAGCTAACTAGTCAAACTGGGCAAAAGCTTTCAGACTTTACATTTTCCCTTGGATTGAAATGCTTACCAGAAAAATTCTACGAAGGTTGTTTTTTGTTCTTGATGCCCAAACCAGACAAGTTGTCATCAATCTTCACAACGTGAAAGAAAGAAAAAAAGATACCTTAGCATCAGTTAACCAAAATTAAAGCAACTCACTTGTTTCTTCAGACTGTATAACATCATAATGAATGTAAGACAAATAAAAATATTGTGTAATCATAAACACAAATCCAAACATGAACATATGGACAATTTAAAAACCTTAAACCATCATAACTGTTAATCACAAACCTTGAAATTGAGTACAAGGTAAATATCCAATGCCCTGGATTTCAATGTATTTGAAATATGAAAACTAGCTTTCTGGAAGTTACTGTTAATTAAACTTACACTCTTCTTGATTGGAAAATAACACCTATCTCCTTCGCAACTCCATTGCTTTGATATTGTGAAGGGTAATGTATGAATTGTTCAGATATAAAAATAGTGAGGTACGTCTTTCTTATAACAATGATTGGCAATGCATAATATATAAAGTAAAGGAGGTGAACTTCTATGGGAGATACAACTGTCTAAATTATAACTACAAAATATGCTTTGATACACTTCTATTTGTCAAAATAAGCTGCTAAATGGTGCAACAAAATTCAGACACTAAGTATCACAGTATGAAATGACAAAGAAAGGGGTTGAGTGAAAATTTTAGGAGTATGCAGAACGACCCTTTAAGTGTGATTGTATAATACACTGTCCTAAAGAACAGAAGATGAATTAAGAGAGCAAAATAAAGACTTTCTAAGTTCCCCTTGACAGAAAAAAATGCTTTACTGTCATCATGCAATAGGAAACAAAGTCTGCAAATTACACATCCCACTGATGTATGTATAAGTGCGAACATCTAGGTTAACTATCAACTTCACCATCGATGCTGCTGCTCAGTAAAAGTTTAGTTTACTGACTAAACAAAAGTCCACACATCAATAATGACGAGCTTACGCAGATATACAAAATTTGCACACGAATAACGAGAAAATACATGTTCTCTCCCACATAAACTGCAAACATCAAGTTTCACTGTTGCATTATGCATTGTTCATAGTAGGCAAAATATAAGTAACAAAGAGTTCTATCCGTATCCCAGACTCTACCAAGTGTCAGTTTCTTCCCAACAGTTTTCACACGGTTCAAACTTCAAAGTGTTAAACGGGCTCAAAAAACAACACAGATAAATCAACCCAACATGCAAGTCACCACTGTCAGGCTCCTCTATAAAAAGTAATTAAAAAAAATGTATAAACTGATGATCAAACATATCCATAGCAAAAAGAATAAGACCCCTTAGGACGCAATTCACACCCCACAAACAAATCTTCACGAGATATGCATAACAAAACGCATGCAAACTCACAACCTATAAAATTAATATAAAAGAAAAAATTGGGTAAATTAGGAACAGACTTCCTACCAAGGTAGAACCAGTACACAAAGAAAAGGAATAGAAGCCACCCAATGCGAATTGGACCCAACAATCAACGAAAAATGGGGGAATTTAAGAAAAGTGTGTCTTCGCAAATAACAGAAAATACAGAAAAGGAAGGAGGAGGAGGAAGAGCAGGAAAATTCACGAAATCGGTTGCGTCAAACTCTTACCCGTAAAGGGTTCACGTGAAGCTGGAAACTTTGATGCAAACTAGGGCGGGTGCTTTAAATTCCGTCACCGGCAAGGAGAAGGTTGGGTGCTGGCAAGGAGAGTGAACGGTGACAAAGGAATGCGCTTTGGCTTTGGCTCCCTTTTGGAGGAATAGCCGGAACCAACTCTACGCGCCAGCGTGGCGCGTGAATGTCACTCTCGGTGATTGAATTGGTGTGTGGTAGTACCATGTAACGTTCATTCCACAATGTAATTATGTTTGATTCTAACATAGGACCTTGTCTAAGACTATGGTCATCATGGAACCCAACACAAAATATCTAACGGTGTACACGTCAGGTACAGGTTCACTTGGTTTGCACCCTATAATTACCAAAATGTTTTTTCATTTCTCTCAAAAGCCAAAACTAGATTCATAATTTCAAAGGTAAATATTAATTATAGTAACTATCTGAAAAGTTAATTAAATTATAATAAATATATAGAACAAATTTTAAAATATTAAATTTTAGTTTTAATTTTGTTTAACTAATATAAATTTATGTTTGTCTTTTAAAGTTTGTTTTTCCTTGCTTTAAAAGTTATGTATTGAAAGGTAATTAAATATTAGTCTTTAAATTGATTTTATTTAATGCAGGTACACTTAATAAATTTTTATTCAAATTTGTATATAATTAATTAATACTAATGAAAATAGGTGTGTATTATTTTTTATTAATAATAAAAATTAATAAATTAATAAATTTATTATTATTATTTTATTATTATTACAGTTATAAAAATATAAATATTTTTATAACTTTATTTTAAATAATTTTATTTATTTTGTATGTAGTTTTATAATTAAGAAATTATTAGATTTAAAATAACGGTCTAATTAAAAATGGTTTACTTTAAAGAAATCACAATTTAAACAGTAAAATTAATAAAATAATTATTTAATTTAAAATATTTAAAGGATAAAATTGAAAAACAAATTATGTAAAAAAAAAACATTATATAGATATAGACACGTAGGAGAAATTTTAAAATTATATATATGACAATAACAATTTATACTTTTTATGTTTGACACGAATGATTTTTAATTAAAAGTATAATTAAATTGAACAATGATATTTTAACTCTTTTTTCATCTATTTTTAAAGGGTGATCGAAGTCATGGATTAAAATTGGATAAAAATATTATTATTTAATAAAATTAAATGTTAAGTATGTTTTTAATATTTAACACGTGAAATTAGGATTCATTCATATATGAAACTTTGATATAATTTGGTTCAAAATTTTAATAATATATGTACATAGTTATTTTACTCAATTACATTAAATTTCTTTTAGCGTATCAAACACTAGCATTTGAGTGATTATTACCATTATTTAACATCTTCACTACAACTTATTTAACACGTCAACAACGCATTTAATACGTCAAAAAGAAACAATTATATTAATTATATTAATGTAGTACACATAATATTTATTTATTGGACACTAATATATATTTGAACTATCAATTTTGGAAGAATAAGTATTTAATTGTGTCATTATAAAATCAATTAAGAAACATATTTTTTTATTCATGAAAAGTATTATTGATTGGATTTAATAATATTAAAATTAAAATTACTTTTAATATTTAATTTAATTTACTTTTATAATATTATTTTCCTTTAGTTACAATCCCATTAAATTAAAATAATTTATGTTATAACTCTTTTTTCATGTAATTATAATCACATTAAATTAATATTTGAATATATTAAATTAAATTAATTTTTAAATCATAAAAAAACTGAAGTGCTAATAAAATTTTATTAAAGTGTAACATTTTAATATTATTGTAAAACTTGCAAAAACAATTTTAAAATAATAATAATAATAATAATAATAATAATAATATCAGTGACGACTACGATGTAGGACGATGAGATCACGTCATAAAAGTATCTTGTGAAAAAATTATATTGATATGATCTTAATTTTTAAATAATGCTCACAAAATTCATGCAAGTGGAGAACTTTGGTTTATTTATTTTTTTAAAGTGCGTGATTTTCTGTGGCTGGACAATGTTAATCAGAGATCAAGGAAATCCAAAGTGGAACCCATAGATTTGTGTGCTGGTTTGCCATTTTTACTCTTTTATCAAAGTTTTCATTGTTCAAAATATATAACAAAGGAATAAAGAGAGAGAATTATAAATATTTGAAGTTTTAGTGATTTGTGAAAAAAAAAGCAAATTGTAATCTTTGAAAACATTTATGCATGAGTAAAAATTAAATATACTGCTTTTTTGGATAGAAATTAAAACTTAAAATAAGAGAAAACAAAATAAAATAAATAGTTTAATTTGCAAAACAAAAGATAAAAATGAAATGGAAGAAAAGTAAAATGTTGGAACATAATAATAATTGGATTCTGTGTTGTCATCATTAAGACCCTCCCCCACCTTACACTTTTTTGTCTTCTTATAAGTCATCATGTGTGAAAGAGAGTCTCATTGGTACAGCTTCTTACAAGCAACTTGAGAAAATTAAAAGTATTTGGCCCATGGACCACATTATACATTATTTTCACATTTTAGTACTCACCTTAATTTAAGAGCTCTTCAAATAAGTAATTCGGATTGATTTAACTCCATCCATTACGGATCACAGTGAATTACCTCAATTTAATTTATTTATTAGTGAACTAAAAAAATTCAAATCTAATCTGATTTATCATGAATTAATGAAAAAAATATTTTTTTTCTAATATAAAAAAAAAATAAATTATAATTTTGATTCAAATATAAATAAATTTTAATAGAATTCAAATGAATCAAAAAAGATATTAAACTTCAACTACAAATCAAAATTAAAGAAATATAAATGTGTCAGCTAAAAAAAATAACCTAACTAGACTAACCTCGAATTCAATCTAAGTTAGTCGGATTCAAGATAGACTGAGTAAAAAATTAATCCGAATTAAAATTTGTAAAAGAAATTCAATCCAATCCGGTCCAAATCCGTTGTGGATCGGGTTGACTCGCGAGTTTCAATTTATTTTGACAACTCTATTAATTATTATGTTAATTATTTTTACAAGCCAGATAAATTTGTTATTATTATTTCACAATATCAAATACTAACTTCAGAAAACATAATTGAAAGTTAACACCACACTAAAACCAATCAATCAATCAATTTTTTTTACAATAACTAGTGATCATAAAATCTATAAATATTAGGTATTCAAAAATATATTGAAAACCATGTCATCAACACTTGAAAGTTACTTTTATGTATTTTACATAGCATCTATTATTCCCAATGAAGAAGAAAAGTAGAAAATAGAGTTCATTATGTTGGCAAAGAAGAAGAAAAGCTAGCATGACCCTTTTCAATAAATAGCCTTTTTCCTTTTCCCACATGTTTTTTATTTTTATTTTTTTTCACAATGAAGTAAGAAGAGTTCCATTTTGATAAACCTTTGACATAGATGAAGGGACAAAAGCTTGTGGTAATGGTGATAAAGGTAAAAGCTTTATATATATAATGGTGATAAGTGGTAGAGAGTGAGAAATTTATGCTTTATAGTAAATGGAATTTGGTAGTTTGAATGTTCTATTTGGGATAGGAAGTCCATCAAAAGTGCTCCATTGATCTCCAACAATGCCCCATATGCGATAACCTTCATCAACCAATTCTTGTCTCACCTTAGAATTGTACTTTTTTACTTCCACCAATTCATCATCAAAACCCCTGCCAAGTTATTCAATTTTGTTTCACCATATCAATCTAAGCATTGAATTAAACTTTTTACTGATTAATGTCAAACAACTGCGAACATTCATAAAATATTGATTATTTATAAAAGAAAATAAACTTAGTAATTTAGTCGTCCATGATTCACTCTGATTTTTATATTTTTTTTTTCACTCATTCGAGTTTCAACATATTTTAACTTTGTCATTTTCATTAAATTGTTGTTAATGTATTGTGAAAGGCATCACATGTCAAAATCTAAGTCATGATTTATGTAGGAATTTCTTTGTACTTTACTATATTTTGACATGTGATAGTTTCTAAAGAGGATTAACATCAATTTAATGAAAGAAACAAAATCTACTATATTTAAAATTATTGAAACTAAATTGAGTAAAAAAAAGTTTATAAAGACCAAAATGAATCATAGACCTAAATATAGACACAAAAGAGAATCATAAACTTAAATATGGAGACTAAATTACTAATTAAACAAAAAATAATAATACTACTTTGTATTATAAGTTGAATAAAAATGAATTAGATATATAAGTCCAATTCTCTTTATAAATTATCGCTATTAGGAGATTAATTTCATGAGTAAATATAGAGTGTAGATAATGAATTAATTACCTCAATTTAAGAGTAGTCCAACCATGGTACCCAACATTGACTAGGTTGTCTACTGTGGCAGATCTAAGACTTTCCTTTCTCGAAGAAACCAGAAAGATTTTGAATCCTTTGTTCTTTATTTCATGGAAGAGCTCCAATGTGTGATCAAGAGCTGGTGCCTTGCTTTGCTTCATCCATGCTTCTAAAGATGTTAAATTCAACTTTTCTCCCCTTGTATATTTTAATGTTAATAATAATCAACAACTAACACAATAGATTTAATAATCAAGAACTTCAAAACAAAATTGTCCATTACACATGATTCACTCTGCATTTCAAACCTTTGCCTTAAACTAATCTAGCTAGATTAAGAAGTAAAGTCTGATTAGATAATGATTTCGTTACAGAACAAACTCAAACAATATAATCTTGAATCCAAACATTAACCAATTATGTGCAACTCTTGATTTTATTTCAAGTATACCAACTTTTTACACCTTTTTCCATTCAAATGGAAGTAGATTTGTTCTTTTTTTGGCTACATCAGATTAGCTACTAACCTAATTCACCTTTCTTTGAAGAATCTTCACAGAGACGGAATTTTGGCTAAATTCTAGGAACAACTTTGGGAACTTTCTTCAGTGGAAATAAAAGAATGTGGAGTGACTTACACACGTCACTGAATGACGCATCACAGATTGCACTTCCTTGGTAAAAGACACAGCACAAAATAAACAAATTGAACCACAAAACTCAATTGATTCCACCACATCTTAACCATTTATGACATGAACCAGTTTTGCACCCTTTGGACAAAAACAGCAGCAACTGAATCTACTCAAGAGTCAGCATGACAACATTTTAAGAAACAAATCTGATGAAAAAAAAAAGTAGCCCAGACATGATTCCAACTAGTAAACATTAAACAACAATATCAGCTTTTTCATGAGATTAATTCAATGTTTTCTGAGTGCATTGTGGACACCTAGTCATAGTTAATGTTTGAAATCTGAACGGTTCCCATGATTATACTATACCAGATTAGAGTAACACCAAAAGTTAATCACATGTGTGTACACTATGTATATATATAATAAAAACAAAAGGCTTAGTAGTATTAGGCACTTACCCAAAACCATGCTTCTTATAATAAGGAATTGTGGACAAAAGGGTCTCATCAATATCAAAAATCCAGGAATCTTTGCCATCACCTTTCAAAGTGCAGCATCCACTGAGATAGAGCCTAATCTCTTCCACTGCTCTCATAGAGTCAGCTTTGTACTGAGATGAAGTCATGTACTTCTTCACATGCTCCACACATTCTTGAGGCACAACACTGAACTCCCTAATGTTGTTTAGTTCAACATTGATCCTCCAACTCTCACAGTAGCTCTTCAAGTTGTCTCCAACCACTTTCTCTCCGAATCTTTGGTTCAGTATGTTCCATTCTGGATTCACTTCCTCAACACTTTTTCCCCATCCTAGGTTCAGAATGTTCCATTCTGGACTCACCAACCCAATGAAGAGGCCTAATATGATCAGAGAGAGTGCCAGAAGCTTGGCCATTTGCACACAACACAGAGAGGGAGAGAAGAATTCTGTGAAAAGGAAACTGAGTAAAGAAAATACATATAGGCGTGAAATGGAGTGTGGGACAGACACACAATGATGTAAAATTTGTGTGTAGAAATTTGACAGATGATGTAAAATTTACATAAAGACAGTGTGAATTGTTCAACATTATAGTATAATATACATACCCTTTTAAGGGTATGTGAAATTGTAGAGAAAAAAGCATCCTTTGCATGTAATTTTACTGGCAAATGTAAAATACAGAGTGTATTTAAGCTTGAAAAACAAAAGTAGAAGTAGTATTTTGCATTGCTTAGTAATTCAGAGTTTGGGGTCAAGACTCAAAAGTACTATACCAGTGCTTTGTGCAGTTGGATAATTGACAACTATTTTAGTGATTATAATTACAAGCATTAACTTCAATAGCACTGCATTGAATGTCCTGCATGTGAGCCTTATTATTTCGTTCCACTTTATTGGTTGCGTTTGTTAATCATGTTGGTTTAGATGTCAACCCACTTACTAAATACATAAACTGAATGTAAAGAAAATGAATACATCAGTGTTATTATATGTATCAAAACATGGATACCTTTTACTAATTTACTATTATAAACTACTGTTATATACAGGTTTGTACATAAAATTCAACCTTACTTATGCCGCAATAGAGGACTTCAAGTAGAAGCTATAATCACACTACCTTGTTGCACATCACCTATTAGTGAGGATTTTAAATTATTTTATGTGTTTGTTCATCCATATTCCAGGTTGGAAGAAAACTTCTTTCGGCTAACTTTTACTAACCTTTAAGAATTTTGGGCCAGTCGATCATCATTGCCACACATCACGGGCACCTTATCTTTGGACAGCCAGTGAAATCTTATCATTGATATAGACATATAGATATTTTTAAAGAGTTCTATATTTTATATTCTCCTAAGCCATATAAACAGATATATGAAGTAGTTCACCGCATAGAAAGGTTGGACTGTCTTCTTAGATATGAGAAAAGGTTACAAAAAAGGTTGAATGAGTATTTATGCATAAAGATGATAAAACTGCTTTTTTCTAACAGAAACAAAGGATTCATCTTTTGAAACAGGAAAATCGCTTAGAGGATTAGTTTCTTTGAACAGAAGTTTTTTTCTTCCAATCATCATGAATTCAAAAATTTAACTGTCGACTACTTGTTGATTAATATTTCATACTATTGATGAAAAAACTATACAGATACTTAAACATAATACTCTATAGTTAAATTACCTTTACAATGTTATATGAACTATATGTATGGACTACAAAGTTATTTATTCTATCAGTTCTTGTTGTTATTACTTTGAATATGAAATAAATCTTGCTAAAAAGATTACCCATTTTATTTGCGCTTAAAATTTGATTAAGGATTAATCCATAATAATGTCCAACTACTCTATCCTACCAAAAAGATAGAGTCTTATGTTAGGAGAACAACAAAAATGATTCTTTTTATTATTGGCATGGACAATATTCTGAATCCGAATTCTCATTCTGTTTGAAAAGATGTTTGTAGGTTCTTTAATCTTTGGATTCCCATATGGCAGAGACACAGTGACATACAGGTATATTAACAATTGATTAAGTCGGTAATTTGGTTGTGTAACAAAAGGATTAATAAGGGGCCCGAAGAGAAACAAAGTAAGCTGCATAATATTCTAAATGTTCCAGCTAAGGGGAGCAATTTTGCCGACTTTTGTACCTTATTTTGTTGAAAACTAAATGAGGTACTGATATGGGTTAGTGGATCTTTATTTTCCACATCCATGCCTAAAAAGTAGATATCGAAAGGGAAATTGAACTGCATAAAAAAAGAAAGCCTATAAAAAAGGATAATTAAGAGAACAGCTCATCCAAGTGGCCCACTTGTAGTGACTGTAAAATGAAATTTCAACAGATCCCAAGAGAAGAGAAGAGTGAAAATTATCATTAAGACACAGAATACAAATTTGCAATCACAATTGCACAGACTCAACAACATTGATGCCTTATTCCAAACTTTAACTCCTGAGCTATGCAGAACAAAAGATTGAATGACAAATTACCAAAGCATGTTTACAATTAAGCAATATGCCAAGTATGAGCATAGTGGAATGAGAATAAGCTGTAGGAAAACTTATTATTCATCTCAGAAAATGTAACTTCAAATTTCACTTGTTGATGATGTATAAATAACCATAGTGGGTAATACTAATATACAGGTACTTTTGAAAACGTCCTTTGAATTGTGTCATAAAAATGAGGAAAGGAGAAGATTATAAGGAAAAGATATATGATCAGGCAAGAGGAGGAAAAGGGGTGTGGATGTGGTCGTTTGAAGGGCCATGATCATCACTGAAGTTGAGGCAATAACTGCGAAAATCATAGCTGAATTGGGGACCTCTCTTGTGCCATCCAGTAGTTTTCTTCCAGCTATGCTTCAACTTGGAAATCAGCTGTCTGAGAACTCTTGATGAAGTGCCACCACCAAGTAACCTCTTTCTTGGATCATTACCAAGTGTGACTAAAGGGCTAACTCTCATTTTTGCTGTGAACTGAAGCTTCAAGAACTGAGTTCTTTGAGATGTATAAAACTGTGACATTTTCATTCTGCTGGCTGTGCTACCAAGCTTCACATTTAAGATGAAGTGAGAAGATGTGTTGCTATTAGAAATGCATCATGAGGAACTGGACTGGATGAGTGTGGACCACACAAGGAGGGTACCGAGTATAAGGTGTCAACTTTTAATTTGTGGAAAATGAGGAGCGTGATCGTCATGGACTCTGCAAGAAGTGATAAAGTTTAGTTTGTTGCCTTTTCAAAGATTAATAATGGTCCCAGGGTGTAATGGTGTAACATCAATGAAGTGCTCAAGCACTTTTCTGAAGAGTCTTCTATACGAGTATAGCTACCTACCAGTACTTGCAGTGTGCATCATTTGTGATTTACCGTGTTTTGCTCGTGGTTTGGCAATTCCTCTTATGCTTCAAGGTATGAAAACAACCAGATCAGAAACGATTCCTTTAACTTTCTTTCATGCTCTGGTGTAAAAGAAATGAAGTTCACCAATAAGGGTAGGATTGAACTACCTAAAACGAAGGTCTTGTCCCTTTGGGTTCAATTTCGGCTGGTTATCCATTTATTCATGAATTTATCGCTTAAAAATTTAAATTTGTAGCATAGACGTCATGCAACGCCCTATCATAACAAATTGGGTCCAAAAAATAGACTAAGCCCCAAAGAACTAGGTTTGAGTTGTGGGACAAATAATCTCATTGCTTATTTAAGTATAATGTAAAGGTACGCATAAAATATGCCTTTATATTTTATACAACCATCCCACTACTATATATAAATATTTACATATATTTCTTTTTATTATCTGAGTATTACATTTTATTATTAAAAAGGTTATCAAATAGGTATTTAAGAATACTGATTTCGGAATGCTATTTTCCCAAAATTTAAAAAAGAACCTGGAATGCCACATACCAAACTATACACAAATCAAAGCCTGCTTTCTACGATACCGAAACTCTCAACCTTTTTGGGTAATACCAAGCAAGATTGCACAGGGAGAACGACGAGATAGAGAGTAAACTATTAATATGATCAATTAAAACTCTTTAACAAATTTTATGTTATTACCAAATTCCACTATTTTGCGAAAAGTCTTTACAATCTCATTTTTACTCACTCCCTTCGTTTGATGAGTGAATCATTTGGTATCTAAATCATACAAAAAGGTTACATTAATTAGTAATTCTTTTAAAATATCTTGGGCATATACTTTTATCATTTAATAAATAAAAAAAATATTTAATAAAATAAATAACTTTTCCTTTAAAAAAAACATAAATTTTCATTACATTCATAAAACTACATATATTTAATTGATTTTTTTTCTTCATAATAAATTAATCATAAAAACACAAAAAAAAATATAATTACATATTTTAATGTAATAAAATAATAAATTCACACCTCTAAGTTACTTCATTTCATGAAATACTTCAAATTCTAAAGGCATTTGGCTAATCAAAAGAAATAGGCAGATTACTGTAAAACCCGTTTAGAAAAAGAATAGATTATAATCATTCTTAAGAAGAAAGTCGAAAAGAAAAACAGTTCACAAAAATCTTTCCATAGAACTTCTGTAAAGAAGTTCAACATATTGCAAACATTTGATAGAACTTGTTACAGCACATCCTCACATTCATCTAAACATTCAAATTAAACTGAAGAAACTGCTGCGATTATTCTCTACTCCACTCAATTAAAAATAACACTCTTGATGTTCCGCAGTTCACTACAATTATTTTCCAGTAACTCCTTCCTTAAACAAAAACACTTTATAACGAAAAGTATGCTAGTTTTCTTCCTTGATAAATTGAAAACAGAATTAAACGCCCCGAGTCTCAAGCGACTGCAGAGGAATATTTGCTGGGAGAATCCAATTAGAATTGTCAAGATTTAAACACAAGATTCATAGTAGATTACATCAGTAAACTAAACATTCATGTTTTTCAACATTACAGTTGGTCCGTATTACCTTTCTTAGGAATTAAAATTCATCACACTACTCCCAAAGGACCATCCGACACTTACTACACGATAAGAAAATCAAAACCTAACAAATTCATTCCGCATGACTGCAATGCAACCAGTCTTATCTTGCGGACAAGACATGCTATTCCTCTCATATAATCTAAACATTATTAAATCTACCAGCATTACAGAGGGTCCGTGTTACCTTTCTTAGGACTTAAAATTTATCACACTACTCCCGAAGGACCATCCGACACTTACTACACGATAAGAAAATCAAAACCTAACAAATTCATTCCACATGACTGCAATGAAACCAGTCTTATCCTTGCGGACAAGACATGTTATTCCTCTCATCTAATCTAAACAATCATTAAATCTACCAACAAAGCCATGCACTCACAACGACAGAAACAGTATAGTAAAGCAAATTCAACAATAAAATAAACGGCATAGCAAAGAAAAATTAAGAAAAGAATAAACAAAAAAAGCTCCTTTAACTATCAATAATTCCCATCAAAACAAAAACAATATATGTGACTCATTGTCTGCAACTCAACCTAAATAAATATAAGAAACAACTTAAAGAAACAGAGAAATCAAAAAAACACTAGAAACCCAACTTAAACAATGGCATTAGCAGCACTAGCAATCCTGGGCCAGAGATCAGCACACTCCTTTCCAATTGGTCCAGTGATAGCAGAACCTAGAAATACAAGTGACACACAATCAAACATAATAAAACCAACAAGTATCACTGCTTAACAAGACTACAAATGGAAAAGATCCAATCACAAACCCTAAACACATTCAAAAAACAACGAAAGTCAAATTCAAACCAAGCACTGTCAAGGATTTCGAGAAGCGAATTTCACAGTCCATACCTTTCATTTCACCCTTGGGATTCACGATAACACCGGCATTATCTGCAAAGCAAAAACAACAAAATAAAAAATCATTCGAATACAACAACATAACAAAATAGCAAAAAGAGAAAATACAATACCTTCGAAGTACATGTAAACGCCATCCTTTCGGCGCCATGGCTTGCGCTGACGGACGATGACAGCGGGCAACACCTTCTTACGGAGATCTGGCTTTCCCTTCTTGACAGTGGCCATAACCATGTCTCCAACACACGCTGAAGGCAAACGGTTCAACCTCCCCTTGATCCCCTTCACTGATATGATGTAGAGGTTCTTGGCGCCGGTGTTGTCGGCGCAGTTCACCGTCGCCGCCACCGGCAGACCCAGTGACATCCTAAACTTGTTCCCCGCCGATCCTCCGCGACCTGAAACGCCATAAATTGGTTAAGTAACACACGATGAGCGACTTTAAGAAGAACTAATCGACGCATTCGATAGTTAAAACGAACCTCTCTTCGACATTGTTGCGTCTCGGTTGAACAACACAAACCCTAAGCCAAGTTCTTTCGGTTCTATATAGGCATGCTGACTAGGGTTTAATCGCTATGGGCCTGGGCTTCGCTCTTATGATCGGCCCATCCATATCGCAGGCCAATTTCAATGTTTATATATATATATATATATATATATATATATATATATATATATATATATATATATATATATATACACACGTGTGTGTGTGTGTGTTTTTTTTTTTTTATGATAAAAAATAAAGAAATTTTTATTATTTTAATAATAAGTATAAATATAAATAACTTTTATTATTTTATTATAAGTAACTTGTATTTGTCTTGTAAATAATTTTTTTATTATAAAGAGTTATTTTAGTTTAAAAATAATTAAATTTTAAAAAATAATCACTTAAAATTTCATTTGTAAAATATGTGCAAATAATTTTATATTAAGACCTATTAAGTTGTATGTTACTAAGTTCAATGATTCCAATACTTATGACTCTTCAGGTTTTCACAAAAGATCATGATCGTCTTATCTGTAGTTGACACATTCCATCAACTTGGTCACCCTCTATACAAGTTTCAACCCAAAAGTTTTTCCACAACAGAAATCAAATAGTTGAAATTGGTCTACAAGAAGGACCCTTGGAAGTTGGAACTCTTAGTGCCACTAATACAGAGAAATTATGAATCATCCTCCTCCGTGTGTTTTGTGATTCTTCCCCATTCAACTTTAAATTTGGCTATGAAAAACTGGTGATGCTTTGGGAGAACCAAAAATGAGAGATCCAACAAAAATTACATAGGTGTGTTAACTACAAATTTCATACTTTATTTTATTACTTCAAAAAGACATTACATATTGGAGAATTAAACTCCAGAAAAATCATTTGTTACATACGATCAAAATAAAATTTCAAATGCCTATTCACATATTTCAAAATTAAATTTCAAAAAACATACATTTTTGACATTTCAATATTCAGCTTTCTGATATCCATTGTTACATATTTCGAAATTAGAATAGGCTTGTAGATTTGAAAGTTTAATTCCATAAACATACATCTACAGTCTTCCAAAAGTTAAATTTCAAACTAATATACATAAACTAATGAAAGTTCAGTTATGAAATATAGCTATGATAAGATTATACATTTTCAACAATTGAATTCAGGAATAATGAAATGAAGCTCATCTATTAAAGTATTACGGAAACCATTGAATCCGTCATGCATTTGGCATAACATAAACTTGGACAGAATTATTAATGCCTAAAAGCTGATTTCTTTTTCTTACTTTTTCTGGGCAATGACTGCAGTTTTCAGAATCCTGTAACTAGTAACTTGTATCCAACCTCCGAGCAAAATCATGAAAAGTAAAATACAAAAAGGGCTAATTAAGTTCGTCGGAACCCGTTACAAAAATTGCATCATCATACACAAAATCGGTTTGGCAGAGAATGGCCATCATCATGCAACTGACGATCTGATGGATCCTGCAATCCAAAAGCGTAAATGAATTAGTATGATAACATTACATTTTAAAAGAACATAAATGAAACACATACACTACCTAGTAATGATGAAAAACTAACAAGTAAACCTCCAACTTGTTTCCATCCAATGCAAACAAAAGGCTATTATGTACATGGTGTTTGTCAATATTGCAATATTATCTTTATCTTCTTCATTTTCCTACTCTTATTCCCACTTTCAGTTTGCTACACAAGTTCTCATCCTATTTTCCTCGTTATTCTTCATTGCTTTTTGTATGTTTCTTGCTTCCTATATTTCCGTTATTCCAAAATTTATATCGTAAGTTTGACCTTATTATTCATAAAATAAGGCAAACTAAGAGTATCAGGCATGTCACAAGTCAAATTTATTTGTCGCCATTGTTTGCACTCAAATAAGTGACAAACATACTAATTAAATATAGTCAGTAGACCACCCTACTAACTAATCAGTGTTTTGCAATAACACTAAACTCAGCTAAAACATTAACTGTTGAGCTTGGTCCAAAGCTCAAATTTGTTCTGAACGCATGAATCCTCGCCATCACTCAACCTGACTAATAATTGTAAAGGTCCTGACGAAAAACTCTTCCAGAAAAGGAAATATAGCAAAACCACCTCATTATCAATATTATATATGCATTATTACCACAATAAATTAGCTGTAATCTGACTCATGATACCTAGACTCATCAATCCAGTCATCGAAATATAACTCACCCTTTAAAGCACACAAGATAGATACTTTTGCACAGTAAGCAAATTGGAATTTAATTAGGATTCACAGAAGACAACACCAATATGACTGGTCACTTCAGCATAAGCATTGGATGGTGAGTTAGTGACAAACAGTGTTTGAATATAAAATATAGCAAAAAGGAAACATCCAGCAAGCAAAGCACGAGCATGATCATAAGTCTTAAATTTTTACAAAACATTTGATGCTAGGGCAGTTTGGCTATAGGCCATATGATCAAATAACCCCAAATGGAATATATGCTGGTACAAACAAATCAAGAGAAATTAAATGTACAACAAAACAACTTCAGTATGACCGGAACCTTTCCAACTTTCAATCATGCATAATGGTGACTAGGTTACTTACTGTAAAGCACAATTAAAGATCACCTTGAATTGACTAATAGAAGTTAGTTTTGAAATGATAATTCATTTTTTAGAAACTATTGTAATGATTTCATATTAAAGAACACCATTCATATCGATTTGCAGAAAAAGGAATAGCATCCATTGAATGGAATCACTGACCAGTTTAGGAGTGAATGCGTTGTATTTCATAATTATTATGGAGTGAAAGTTGAAATACATAATTTAAAACAATGAAACAATGCAAAAGCAAAAACAAAAAAAAAAAATAACATGTCCTACGTTTTTATATTTTGAGCAAAACAAATTTACGCAAATTACACGTAAATGGGAGAATAACTAACTATTTGATCGCTTAATATTCCTGCAGAATTTACTGCCACATCTGCACCGGAAAAGCTCAACAGACTCATCGTGATCGTCAAAGTTGATGCCATAATCCTGCAGATACACTATGCACATAAGCTTTTCTACACAAAAAACCCTTTAACTAATAACACAATTTGAAGTAAACTACATAAAAATGATAACCTATGATGTTTGGTAACAAATGGCCTGCCAACCAAACTACCTAGTATACATAGTGGCATTACTAAATTAGTAACCAGAAACAAATAAAAACTATATTTTGATAATGAATTACTCAAATTATCTCAACCTTTGTTGCCAATTTATATGCTCTACTTAATATCTCAGACCATTTAGTACGAACCACACAAAAAGACTGCAGCAATCGAACGCAATATATTCACCAAACATATTAAAGAATCAAACTCACTCACCCAAGTGAGTTCTTCCTGTGCTGCTATTTTTCTGGTTGCAAAGAACGCAAACTGCACATTTGAACACATTAAAAACATCAACCATCATAGTTGTGTTCTATAGAGTCATTCTCCCCAAATGCTAACAAAGGTAATTAAAAAGTGGAAATGGAATTGGTGGGTTTGCTAACTTCTCACATGATAGTATCGATGAGTTGGGCACTCGACTTCAACTGGGATCTGAATTAAGTTTGCATCCAAACATCTGCAAAAATAAGTAGAAATATTAAAAATTTTCTGATTTACAATAGACATATAATGAGTACAAGGTCTGCACAGCCACTTGGAAGTGTACTGTTAACAAACCATCAACCCAGTGATTTTACTATTTTCATTACTTTATATACAAACTTCGGTAGCAAGATGGGATTATCATAATTGAAAGTGAAAATTGAAAATAAAAACAAAAATATTTTCATTAAACGAAAAAACTAAAAAAATTTACTTATCATAAAATCAATTCCAATAGCTGCACAATTGATTTTAATAACCTAAAATCTAAAATAATCCATTACGATCACAGCAAATACCAACTTTTGTTGAGGAAAAAGTTATTTGTACGTACCAAACCAAGCAACAAACTACTTAGCTTAATTTCAACAAAACTCAAATGCAACAGAAACATTTACTACTTCTATTAAAAATTATTAATAAGAGATAATCAACCGGGTGATTTTGTGATATTACACAACACCTCATTTTTTTCTATCCCTTCTCTTACGTCCCTTCATTATCTAAAAAACATTACACCAACACCTTTTTTACAATGAGTTTGTGTTTAAAACACAGATATGTTTGTGTAGTTTCATGATACCTTAGGTGGGGCTAGTGTAATTTACTAAAATAATCATTTTAAACACATTATAAGAAAAGGACAAAAGTCTCTACAGCTAAAACTTTTATACATAACTGCAAAAGACGCCTGTGAAATATGAGAAACACAAATACCTGTGATTAATAAATCTAGCAACATTTCCATATGATGCCGCATATAAGCAAAGAGCTTCCCTATCCTTCACAACTCCTAAATCCCAGTCTGCATCCAATAAAACTGGAAATGTATATTTCCCACCTTTTGGATTTTTCATGTTCCTCTCGTGCAACTCATTGAGAGTTAAAATTTCCCCAACAAACTCGCATACAAAGGTGCCTTTTGGAAGATCCTCTAAGGTACGAAGACCCCACCCTTTTCCGTCTGAAGTTAAAAACACCTGAGTAGCACATAATCGGGAAGGCATATCTAAATAAATTTCTATCCGGGAAAAATGAATTTGAGAACATAAACAATGAAATAATGTCACAAATGATTTCATCATCAAAGACAATACATTATTTTACTATTGGCAAAGATTACTTAAACAATTACCTGCAACTTGCAACTTATTCCACGCTGGACAACCCGATTTCCACAATGTTTTCCACAGCCACATTTGCTCCAGCACTCTTTAATAAACTTCTGCTTTAGGTGTCCTTTACATGGTTCCAAACAATCATCATTCTTTGATTGTTCGAATGGACAGGCTTTGCAATAGAAATAATTTTGGAAATCACGGTTGATGGCAATACACTCATCCAAGAAAGCTTCCTTTAGTAGGCCATGTGCCGTAAAAGCAAATTCACCCCCAGTTTTATTTGTACAAGGACATGGTTTAGATGACAATACACAATTGCCCTTACAAGCTGAGCAACAATCCTCATTTCCAATACGAGATAGAGAAAAATTAACATAAGCATCTCGGTACACAAGGTTTTGGGGTATGTAGTGAAAGGGTGGTGGAAGATCATTAGTAGTGTTATTCACCCATGAAATATTTACTCTTTCTTCACCCTTTGCCAGGTCATTAACATTGTGAACAGCCCTTGCATCATTTTCAGTCGTAAATTCACATTTTGGAATAACCACTAAGGGACCTGAATTTGTAGATATAGGATCCTCTGGATCCTTCCCACCATTACGTTGTAAGAAACCATTCGTCCTAACCTTCTTGGAAGCTAGTACAGCCTCATCTTGATCACTTGGGCAGGGTAAAGAACTAGGGACTTCAGGTTCAGCCAAGGCTGAAAAAGACCTAACACTGATTTCGTTTTCAATGACAGGATCTTTATTTCTTCTCACGCTAGGTGAGACATTGGTCTCAGATTCCTTTGAAACATCATCAGTTTGTTTTATCTTTACACATTGTTCCTGTGAATTATTATTTGAATCAGTATCAAATTCCAAATGCGACACATCTCTCCATAGTTCCAGGATAAAAATAAGGGTCAGAGTGGTTGTATATAATTGCAGACATGTATCCAAAACTATTTTTACAATTTGATCATTCCTATGCAACTGAAAAACCAGTTCCCAAGAACCGAGAAGCAGCTCTTGAGAAATTTTTACCTCTCCAATAGATGGCAATGCTACGTCTACATAAGAAGTTCGCTCTTCGATTGAGGAAGAATATTCATGCCCAACGTCTTCATCTCTGCATTGTGATCCCAGAGTATCGTGGTCATCTTGCTTTTCAGCTGCATCCATTAGAGAGTCTCCTCCACTTGATGGTTCTTTTCAGCGGAAATAAATAATAAAGCTCATCAACACAAAGTTTAGTGTGGGGTTAGAAACAGAATAGCAAAAAAAAGGCACAAAAGTAACATTTCTATGGTTTAACTGAAACACAAGGGCATTTCTGAATCTTTGGTACAAGGAACCCAGGATCTTCCACATAGAGTAACAGTGAACATGCTGATCTTCTGAGAGATTTTCAGCGAAAGTAAAAGTTGTACTGTATGCAAGTAGAGACTTGCTTGCTGCATGTGCAAATGAAAGAATGTGGTGGGCTCGGGGCCAACATTTCAGGGAGAGAAACCAATAAGCTTCTATGTGGCTGGAACTATTTCACAGCTCAGCAAAAATTTATTAACTTCTTTTCTTTTGAGACCCCTAGGAATTAAAGTGTTTTCCTATATTTTACTAAGAATAATCTACCTACTTTCTCTGAAACATAACATTACCAACAAAGTACAGCACTACACATTGGTTCAATGAAAGTGTACAATGAAGTAAACGTCATCACCAAGATCTCAGAACAACAGAAAATGGAAAGAAAGTAAGAAGCCTCTCATCAAGGCATAGTAAGTTGAATACCAGGAGGAATCATAGCAAGGGGAATCTCACAATCTGGCAAATCATCAACAGGCTCATCCTTCGGCTTGATCAAAGTAAATGGAACAAGCATTTTGTTATTGGCCAACGGAGCAGCTCGTGGTTCAGCTACTGACTCTTTTAGTGGTTCTGCAAGGGAAGTATGGTCGGACATAGACCTTCCCCCTCTAGGTGTAACCTGAGGTGATACAGGTTGCTTTCCCCTGTTGACAATAGCATCTTGTGGGGGAACATGAGGAGCATCATTCCTTGCATTTCCATCAGATAATGCAGCACTGCATTGAGGCTGCAGTCTGGAACTAATTTCAGGCACTGTGCCTTCTTCCAATTTTGGAGTTTTCAACGGAAAGGCAGCTGAGCTATGGCCACGATTAGTTAGAGGGCGTGAAGATTGACCCTCTTGGCCTCTCAAACGCAACCTCTTCAAAGGTCGCATAGGCTCCTCATGCATATGAGCTTCTTCATTGTCCACCTCTCCATCCTGGATGTTTGAAAATCCACAACACATTTCAGCAGCCACAGGTATAATTAAGAGCGAGAAACAAATGCAGACAAACTCAGCAAGACAGAATAACCAGAGTTAGTACGGCAACCTTCTTGTTTTTGTTATTCTGGTCTGGCTCCAGCAACTGTCAAACCATATCAAGCAATAGATTAGTCACGTAAACAAGTGATCCATTACGTAGATACTGGATAAACAAGAAGATTCCAAAATACACCTTATTTTCTTCTTCCTCAAATATTGCATCAGCCAGAGCCCTGTAACTCTCTTCTTCAATAAGCTCCCAGTTTTTATCATACAATTTAAGCAGCTTCTTCAACACTGGTTTCACTTTTGATTCATGAATCCCGAGATTCGCCATTGCCGAAAACGCCGCTATGACTCTTGGATTCGGCGCCATTTATGATCTGCCAACCGCCACAGGCTACAAATTGCAAAGCACAACTAAATTCCAAAGACATTTAACACGAAAAAAAAAAGGATACAAAATAATATTTACGAGCAATTGAACTACAGTGGTAAACAACCTTAAGATACTAAATCGTGAAACAAATAGCAGAGAAGATCTTAGCAGAAGAAAAATATAATTAACAATCCACACCTGTAGACGACAGAGAAAGGGCAGAAATGAACGGTCAAAGGAACTGCAAAAGAAAGTCAAAGCGAGAAATGGCACACGACTCGTTGCATGGTGAAATAGAAACCTAAAACCTGCGAGAAACAAAGAATTGTGGATGGAAATGTTGAGGAAGAAGAGAAGAGTTTTGAATATGGAAGGTAACACGCATTTTGGAGGGTGAAATTTAAGAGTGTTTGATTGTGGGAGGGAAAGGGAATAGGGCAGAATCAGAGAGGGGAAAGAGAGAAAAACGTGAGAAACTGGTTTCAATGTACCTGCTATTTCACTCTCTGCTGGTTAGGTTTTACAGGGAGAACTGAATGAAACTGAACTGAGGGAGAACGGTGAAGAATGACTAACTTCTAACTGTAATAGTACTTCACCTCCCAACACGATATTTGCATTTTAACTCTATGTTGTGGCATGAATTTATTTAGGATTAACGAAAATTTAGGTTTCTCTAGCAAAAGAATAATATAATTTACTTTTTGTAGAGTTTAAGATAATCGTGCTTTGTTTTATATATTTGCATATGTATGTAGTATAATTTGATAAATTTGTTCTTAAACTTTGTAATTAGATTTAAATATTACTAGTGGATAGTAAAATAATTGTCTCATCTTTTATACATGTTTAGAGATATACAAAATTATCATTGATTTACCTTAACCTACATATTAAAACAATTTCTACGGTAATTTTAACTAATCTTCCAAAAAAAATTTGTTTATATTAAATGATGGTCACAATTATTCTTTTGCGGTATTTGTCTACTAATATTCTAAAAAAACAAAAAAAAATGCAAAGAAGTCACTTTCACTTTCCTCTTTTTTAAATTTGTGAAATAGGAGTGTAAAGCATCATACAAATATTTGTACTAGTGTAAGAACATAACAGTTGATTATAAACTTAAATAAAAATAAAGTAAAAATTTAGTTAAATGTTATAAATTGATTCAAACCAAAATGTAAAAATAATAACTTTAATTCGTAATTCTTTTATATTTAAAACTAACCGTAAATAAAAGAATGATATAATTTATTCACCGTAGTTAGAGTTATAAATAGTACTGAGTTTTTATCTTTCTCTCATTTAATTTTTATTATTTATTTTTACATTGAGTATTCCAATAAAAATATTTTTGTTCTTGTTGGACGGATAAATATTCTAGAACGGTCCTAAAGAAAATATCCATGAACATTCTTTCTTCTTTTATTTTGAAATAATCCAAAGTATATAATAAAAATATAATAATATTTTAATTCATTTTTTTTAACTCACTCTTAACTCACCACTTTCATCATTTTTAGATCATCTATTTTGATTTTTTTTTTTAGTCTTGTGATATGATAATCCAAGGATGATTGAAATGGTGGGTTAAGAATGAATAAAAAAGTGAGTTAAAATATGACTGTCCAAAAAGGATAATGATATTTTATGGAATAATACCTGTAAAGACTCTTTGACATTCATATATGTGCGCAAGACAGTAATAAATGTTAGAATAAATACATAATAATTACCTTATGAATAGTGCAATTTATAATAATTTCATGATTTTTACCTGGGACCTAGTCAGCCTAAATACCTTTCTTGAGTTGTAGAGTTTATGCCTTATGGTCTGTTTGGATCCCCAAACGGATTTGCACAGATAGACTACTAGCAAAGAAATGTAAGAATAGTGTGAAAAACAAAAAGAAAAACAAGATATGCAGTTCACCTTTTGATTTCTTTGTATATTTGAACAGGTTTGTATAGAAAAATAGTGAAATATCTTAAAAACATTATTCATAATTTATTATATTATAAAACTTAATATAAAAATAATAATAATATAATTAATAATAATACTTATCATATTACAATTACAATTTCATTTTAACATTATTTTTCTATTTATATTTAAATTTATATTACATCTATCATCAAGAACAAAATAGTAATCATATAACTTTATCTATTAAATTTATTTTTAATTTATCATACATATTACATCATACACAAAATTTCATAAACTTTAATATCGAATTCACATCATATTTCTCTTAATCCAAACAATTCCATGTTCACTTCAAATTCACTCCCTTTGTTTCCTCAATCAAAACACAACATTAACCTCCTTTTCATTTATATTTAATCCTTATATATGCATTTAACCATGGTTGATGTGTGTTTTTCTTCCTTTGAGGTGACTTGACCTATCAATATGACTTCATCTTGGATGGTCAAAGTGTTATGGCAAAAATGTCTTTGTTGGCATTATGCTCTAGATTTGTTATAAATTGACAACATCATCTAAGTTATATATGATATGACATAATTTTAGTGTAATCAATTCTCTTGTTAATCATTAATAATATTTATTTTAATTTATCTTTTTCACAAGATTTCTAATTTAAATTTTATATTCTAAAACGTTAATTTTGGCCCTGTCATTTTTAAGCGAGATAGTCATTGTTAAGCTTAGAATTAAAATAGTTATTGAAATTAATTAGTTACCACTCTCGTTTTTTAGTGTTCTCATTTCTATAAATAAATAAAAGATAGTAGAGAGTATATCTTATGAAATTTGTTGTATATAATAATGTTTGTTAGTTTAATTGAAAATTAAGGCACGGAAGATTTTGTGTTATTTAATATAAGTAGAAAATAGAAAAAATAATAAAATATTTAAAATTGAGACTCTTTATTTAACTGTTCACATTACATTATATTTTCATAATAATATATATCCTTAAATATAATTTTCCAAGAAAAAAATTATAAACAAAATACACGCAATAATTTAGCAGATATTGGAACTTTTTTAATACTTCGCACATACTATTTAACCAAGTGAACTACAACTTTGAGAAATGTTAATACTTATTTATTATTTTTCTAAAATGATAGTTATAATCTATCTAACATAATTAATAATCTTAGACTAGGTTAGAAATTAAAGTGTGAGTTTAAGTTTCATTGTTGTATCTTTCTGGTGATTCAAAGATTGTATCGAGAAAGTGTCAAGCAAAATTTGTCTTCAGAGAGTGTCAAGCAAGTGTGTCTCGTTTACACTGTTTCGTAAGAGCATCGTGTCTACCAATTTCACCATAGGAGCTTACTCAAAATTATAATAACCAAATTTTACTCAATTGTCGAGATTCAAAGAATCAATTAAAATACAATATTTGTTTATTAAATATTCAATAAAATAATTTTAAAAAATATATATTAGATCTATTAAATATATGATGTAAATATTATAAATTCATAACCGAATACTATATCCTATATAAATTTTACATTAATATTTTTTGTATTTAAAAAAGAGTCGTTTAGTTCAGTTAATTGAAAAAAGATATTTTCTTCACGTGCAATATTTTCATCACAGAAGAATTTGAAAATAATATAAATTTCAAAGAGATTTGTTTTTTTGAAAAAATTAAAGACTCTTTTTGAACGTTTCAAGTTTCAAGTTTCAAGTGTCATAAAGGTATTTTCTTGCATTTGAGTAGAGGCTTTACAAAGTTCGAAGTGTTTATTTTGTTTTAGATATATTGTTTGTAAATTATAACCAGCATTTTTTTCTTTATACAAACTGTTATATAAATTTATATTATTTTAATTAAGAAAATTAATTATTTCAGTTTTTAACGTATAAATAATAAAATCAAAGTGTCTTTAATGTACTGATTAAAAATATAACCGGCATTTGTTAGTATTCTCCTTGTTAAAATAAGGGTTTTGCTAACAGTGCCCTTAATGTACTGATTAAAAATAATTAATATGCATCGAAACCTACAAAAGTACATAATTAATTGTCATATTAAATAAAATTTGACTTAATAACTATTAATGCAATTTTATTTTATTTAAAAGACAGAGTTATTCATAAATATTGTACTTGTGTGTTTAAATTATATTTTAACTGTATTTTAATATTGCAAAAAATTAAATATATTTAAACATGAGGAAGTTTAAATTATCATAAAGAACCAAAAAAAAATAGCGTTAAATATTTAAAAAGTTTACCAAAAAAATAATAGAGATTCTTTTTTTTTTTTAGTATAGACTTTACAAATTTCAAAGTTTTGTTTTCTGTAAGAAAATTATTGTCTACAATAGAAGGTTAGTTTTGTTTTTTATAAAATATGTTATATGCATTTATATTATTTTAGTTAATGTACTTAATTATTATGGTTTTCAATGTAAAAAAGATGAAACTATTATGCATTAATTATTCTTTAATCAGTATCCTTAGGACATTTTTCATTTAATATGCAACACCCTAAATAAAATCAAGTGCAAAAATATCCATTTAAATCTATTTTTTTTATTTGGTGGTAGAAATGAACTAAGGTGAAAACCGATTTTTAATTTTGGTTAAAAAAATGAAAACCTTTTTTACTAACGTGATTTTACAAATAAGAACCACTAACAACATATCAACGTATTCTTACAAATAAATGCTGCAGACAAAACAAACATTCGTGTAAATTCATAATTAAGTTCCTCGATAAACATTCACGGTCTCAAATGAAAAATAAAATATTATCAAACAAATCTCATTGAAAAAGATGATATAGACACAAAAATTAATCCCAAACTACTACCATTTTGTCACAAAAGATCAAATCCTAACTCTCAATATATTTTTACTATTTTTGTGAATTACAAACGAGGAGGACCTCTTTTATGATATATAAGAAAACATTTTACGTCAAACATTTTTTTTATGTCAAACAAAAAAAAGTTCCGAAGTAAATAATTTTATAAAATGTCACTATATTATTCTGTGAGAGAGAGACAAAGAGAGGCAATTTTAAAATTTAAATTTAGAGCAAAAGGTATAATCAATGTTGTATTTTTCATGCTGATGTCATATATTTTCTATGTTTCTGTCACACTTTTCATATCTAACTTACTTGTTTTTGTTTTTTATATTGCTAAAGAATTTCATAGGCTCAAATTAAGTTTGATTGATTGTCATTTGGTTTTTATTAATTTATTCTCAATGTTACACCTTCTAATGTATTAGGCATGATATATCAAATTACAATATGAATTCAACATGATTATCTGTACCAAATTCATATTGAAAGTAATTTTTAATCAAAGTAAAATTACTTTTTTTTCCTCGCTTATTTAATAAAGTAGAAACCCTTGAAAAAAAAAGTGGTTAAAACAATTAGAGATGTACGATTATTTATAATAATACATTATTGGCTATGCTATTTTTTTTTAAACAATAGTATTTTTTTTCTCATTGTTTTAGATTATATAGTTGAATATGGTTTTATTCTCACTAGTATTTTGATTATTTATTGTTACAAAGTATTTACATTTTCTTTTATATCACGTATAAATCCTTATTTTCTTTTGTAAAATGGTAGTTGTGTATAAATGGTTTTACAGGGTGGCAACTCAACTAAAATAGTTTTGAACGTGTGGATAAGAATATTGACACTTTAATGTGGAAAAGAATAACACGTTGAAGAATTCAAAGAAAGTGCATAAGGGTGAATTTTAACGTCAATACCCAAAAAAAAAAATACACAAAATTACTAATGTTATCATAGGACTAGATTGAAATACATAAAACTTTTCTTAAAAATTGTTTAGATAGAATTATTAACCTGCACCAGTTGATAAAGTTACCACATAAAAGAACAAAAAAGTAGAAAAATCCACTAAACCTATTAATATGTTATTATATTTAATTAGTTAATAAAGCTCATTACATATTGTATAATTTATTAATTTATCAAATCTAATTAGTTGAATCTTATATTAAAAAAGAAAGTCAGTTTTAGGGAAAAAAAGTCCTTTTAAGGTTATGTCTTTTTATAAATAGAAGTTAAATCAATTAAAACTAAGGTTATTTTTTTAAATATACATTAAATTACAAATGTTTGTTTCATTAAATGAATAAATTAGTAAACAGAAGAATTTAAAAACAATGTTGGTTAATAATTGAAAAATGGAACATCATGTTTGGAAAGAAAAATACACATTTATAACCACCTAATACATTGAACTAAGAATTAGACATTGTAGAATTCTGAAATATATTTCTCACTTATTTTTGAAGTAACCAAAACAATATCAAAAGAGGAATTTTCCTAATTCGACAAACAAAATCATTTACAAATCAAAATAAATAAAATTATATATATATATATATATATATATATATATATATATATATATATATATATATATATATATATATATATACACACACGT
>Ga0214545_1001932_pt1 | contig 39580 bp, 20 predicted proteins | sample CNSS4metaG_FD_160064 | JGI IMG/M metagenome (GOLD analysis project Ga0214545, IMG submission 160064) | Root nodule microbial communities from cowpea collected in UCLA plant growth center, Los Angeles, California, USA - CNSS4 | ecosystem: Host-associated > Plants > Roots > Nodule | place: USA...
ACACCACCTATACCTCCCCCTCCACCACCTTTAGCTAATTCACACATATATTCAACTTCACCACCTATACCTCCGCCACCACCTCCTCCTCCTTTTGGTACAACTTCATTACCTCCCTCTCCACCTCCTTTCAATAGTCCTCCTCCACCACCACCACCACCTCCTTTTAGTCAAGCTCCACCACCACCACCTCCACCCACACCTCCTCCTCTATCAAGTGTGGCCCCGCCTCCACCTCCTCCAATGTATAAAGCCGCACCTCCCCCGCCACCACCTCTTCCTCCATCAAATGGAGCCCCACCTCCTCCACCACCACCTCTTCCTCCATCAAATGGAGCCCCACCTCCACCGCCACCTCCACCACCTCTTCCTCCATCAAGTGGAGCCCCACCACCCCCTCCACCTCCAATGTATGGAGCACCACCTCCACCACCACCTCCACCGATGTATGGCACACCACCTCCACCACCTCCTCCTCCAGGCGGTCAAGGACCACCTCCCCCACCTCCTCCAATGTATGGAGCACCACCTCCTCCACCTCCTCCAATGTATGGAGCACCACCTCCTCCACCTCCTCCCATGTATGGAACACCCGCTCCTCCACCCCCTCCATCGTATGGAGCACCACCACCTCCTGGTGGTCGAGGACCACCTCCTCCTCCTCCCCCAATGTTTGGAGCACCACCTCCACCTCCTGGTGGTAGAGGACCACCTCCTCCTCCCCCCCCAATGTTTGGAGCACCACCTCCACCTCCTGGTGGTAGAGGACCACCTCCTCCACCTCCTCCTGGTGGTCGAGGTCCTCCACCTCCCCCAGGTGTTCCTGGTGCTCCTGCACCTCCTGGGGGTGGACCTCCGCCACCTCCGCCATTTGGTGCAAAAGGTGCAAATGCTAGAGTTGATCCAAGAGGGGGAGGACGTGGGATTGGGCGCCCTACAGGGCCTGCAGCCCGTAAATCCTCTTTAAAGCCTTTACATTGGAGCAAGGTTACAAGGGCACTACAAGGAAGTTTATGGGAAGAATTACAAAGACATGGAGAACCACAAATGTAATGTGTCTTTTCTACTGTTGAACATGTTTGCCTTTTCAATTATGTATAATTGTATGATTTTCTCTATCTTATTTATCTCCCTATATTTTGTTATGACTGGTTTTATGTTCTTAGTGCACCAGAGTTCGATTTTTCAGAGCTAGAGAAGCTTTTCTCCTTAAATGTTCCAAAACCTGCTGATGCTGGAAAATCTGGAGGGAAGGGCAAATCTGCTGGATCTAAAACTGACAGAGTCACCTTGGTATTATTCTACACACAAACATGAATATTTCAAAACTTGATTTTTGATATAAACCTTAAAGCTATCATTGAATTGATTTTCATTTGATTCCCTGTTAACCTGTCAATAACTTGTGTGTTTGTATTATTGATTTTAGGTTGATCTAAGGAGGGCTAATAATACTGAAATTATGCTCACTAAGGTTAAGATGCCACTTCCCGATATGATGGTAAGCTGATACTTTGATGTGGGAATATTTTTACAATCATCTAGGAATAGTTATTTAAGATAAGTATTTTTCTTTTTTTTTATGAAAAGAACTGTTTTTTCTTTTTCATGAAGCACTATGGTGAACTAATTCTTTTTTGCTTTCATTAAGACTGGTTCTTAAAATATGTGGAAGATGAATATTAGTACTGAACTGCTGATAGTAGATAAACAATCTTTTGGACTCCATATCTGCTTCAAACTTTTCTAACTTCTAAATCTCAACCTGTATCTATCAGTGGTAGGTATTATCTTTTATAACACATTCTGACGGGATATTTCAGGCTGCAGTACTGGCTTTGGACGAGTCAGTATTAGATGTTGATCAAGTGGAAAATCTTATTAAGTTTTGTCCTACAAAAGAGGAGATGGATCTTATAAAGGTGAAGTTTAATAAATTTATCCCTCCTTACATCTTGTTTTAATAATCAAGGGTTCGTTTAGGGTGGTTCTGAGTTATAAATTTCAAAAGGTTTTAGAAACTACAACCATTTTAGTTGTAAAAATTAGTTTTTAGTTTTGAAAATTAGTATCTTTTTTCTAATTTCTAGTTTCAAAATAAATTAGATTAAAACTTCCCTATTTGGTTAAAATTAGTTTAAAGATATGTTTTAGCCTTGACCATGTTAGAAGTGGTAGTAAAAATAACAATAGTGGTGGAAGTAGTAGTGTTATTATTGATGGTTGTCGAAGTAATAACAACATTCATAATGGTGGTGCATGTAGAGGTGGTAGTGATGTTTGTGACAGTAAAAGTGGTGACAACAATGTTAATAGTGATGATGCTGATGGTGGTGGTGGTGGTGGTGGCAGTTTAGGTAGTAATGGTGGTAGGAGTAGAGACAATGGTGGTAGCAATGATGGTGGTGATAAAGGTGGTGCAAGTGGCTGTGATGATGATGGGAAGGACCATAGTCAAAGCTACTGAGATGTGGTTTTCTAAAACTGAAAACTAAATTCATAAATATTTTTGTTTTTGGTTTTGAAAATGAGTTAAAAGCCATTTCAAATTCATTTTTGTAAAACATGCTTTGTTTTGATTTTGAAATTGCATCTTTAAACAAAAAGCTGAAAACTTGCAACCCTGCCGAACGTACCCTAAAGTTTCTATTTTGTGGTATCTTCTATTACTTTGTTCCTTTTGCTTTGATTTGTTTGATTTCCAATTTTGATTCCTTTTGTTTATGGTTGTTTAGGGATACACCGGTGACAAGGAACTTTTGGGGAAGTGTGAACAGGTGTGCAATAGTTTATTTCAGTCATAACAATATATATGTTGGTTATGAGCAGAGATCGTGGGTAATAGAATTATACATGCTTCCTTTTACTGTTATATGTATTTGACTCATGCCATGTGGTATCGTCAGGTTTCATGAACGGTGAATGAGCTATTTGAAAGTAAAATTTCCTTTAGAATATTGGTGATGGGATGAAATTCTCACAATTTAAGTTTAGGGAAAAATTAAACTTGTAATATTGATAAAACTATCTAGTATTAGCCAGTTTGTTTGGCCAGTATTGTCTGCAACAAAATCTGAGAGGGAGGTGGGAGGAATGATTGCATAAAAGAATTGATGTGTAGTCTATTCAAATTTAGTAATTGCAGGACTCTTGGTATAAATAGTCAAATCTTGAGATTAAAGCACTACAAAACAATTAAATTCGCCGGCAAGGATTTGAATGTCAATGTCAATTTCTTTACTGATTCTCTTTCGATTCTTGGATGTTTTGAATTATTTTTTTGGGTTAAAGATGAACCTTTCAGAAAGTGCTTTTTATTGTGCTTTTACATAGATTTTTAGATTTTAGCCATGTCTTTTTCTTTTTTGTTGTGTCGCCAAATTCTGACAGTCCTTCACCTATTTTATGAATTTTTCATTCCATTTATGAATTTGTCATCAAAAAGATTTTCAAGTGGTTCAAATGTTGGAGGGGTGCTTCCTTTATTGAGTGGTTGTACTTATATTTTGGAACTCAATTACCTTTATAATAACAGCCTTATCCTTCTAGGTAAGGTTAACTGCGTGGACCACAAGATGCCCATTTAGCACGGATAAAAACAAAATTTCAGAAATATTATTACCTTGAGATCTCCCTTGACTACTTCCCCCCATATCTTTTCTGGTCTTCCTCTCCTTTGCACAATACACATCCATTTTAATTCTCTTTTTTTCTAATCCGACCTTTCTCACATGTGTCCCTTTAAAGCATAACATTGACCGCCATATGGTATAGCTGGATAGCATCCACTGTATTATCTATTTCTTTTGCATTCCGTGGTAGTTGCTTATAGGATTGAGAAGATTATGAAGGATTTTCTTTGGTTTGTGATTAATGGGTTTATCATAAGATTGATTGGTAGAACACCAGTTGTAAATTTTGGAATGAGTCTAATGACTAGCTTTTAAAGTCTTATGACTAGCACTGAAATGTATTTAACTTTTGAATCAGATCTTGCAAGCAAGTGCCTTGAGAAAATCAGATCCTATAAAGTCTTGGAGGTTGAATCATTGGTTCTGATCTGACCCACCTGTATTGTTCATTTGTGCACTGTTAATAACAGCTGTCATCATTTACCCCCGAACTATTCACTATTCATTACTGGTCACATGTCTTTGTTCATCAAGGGGCCAAAATTATTTCTCTCGATTGTTTAAATAAGGAAAAATATCATAAGTTTTTTTATTTTTTTAAGAACAAAAGCAAAGAAGCTATACAAAAAATTATTAGTTTCTACGCCAACTAGTTTGACATCCCGAATTATTTTGTCATTTGCAGCATACTTAAATTCACATATCATAAAGAATATAAAAAATACAAATCGAATGGGGGACTATACCAAAACCTACTCAAGAAACATAACTAGGTAGATTCAGTCTATTCCTACAGAAATCAAACTAAATAAAATTAGGAATAAAATCCCATCACCTAGTACATCTGTGTGTCACCCCAAAATAAACGAGTTTGTCAGACACATGAAATCTCGTACCCTTAAGCTTCTGATGATTGGAGAAAACTTGCATCACCAACATAGAATCACATTCTAGCCGTAGGCTATGGTATTTTTTCTCAGCTGCTATTCCAACAGTACGAGTAACACCAAAAATTTCTGCATATATAGCTGTTTTCACAGTAGCATAGTTAGTAAAATATCCAAGAGAAGTAGCAGATTTATCCCTAAACAACCCCCTACACGCAGCAAGACCAGGTGCGCCATGAGCAGCACCATCAATATTGCACGTCATACAATGACAAGGAGGAGATAACCAAAAAACAGGAATGATCGAAGGAACAATACCCTACTAAATAGAGATACAAAGATTCTCGAGAGTACTGAACTCTGTAATATTAAACATCTCAGAAGAAGGGCATAGATTACCAACATGGTGCTTGTTTTGTTTTTTCTCTTTCCTTTTAGGTTGATCTCCCTTTGTCAACTTGCTCTCTAAATTGTATAGTAACCTTTGGTGTTGATTCTTTTACTATGCCAAAACCTGGTCTAGGATGAGTAATTGGTGTAGGGCAAGAATCATGTGGTTTTTATTACCTTTAATCAAATACTTCTATAACTTGAATTACAACTCTCCAAACCTTCTTTATGAACTATTAGGTCTCCCAAGTTTGTCAAGAATGAAGCAAATGGTTTGGAATCGTGTAAAGATAACTTTGAATTGAGTCATGTCAGTTGGTCAATATGTCCATTCTTCCTTCCAAAGCTAGTTTAAGGATGTGTTGTTTTTCCTTTATTAATTATCTATTCAAATGTACAGGGAACTAGTTGTGTCTTTCTTTAGTTTTTCTTATATTTTGTTACTTTTATTGAAGAATTCTCCAATGGCACTTGGGTTATTCTTCATGAAAGAGTGTTGTATAATTTTTAACTTGCCTTTAGTTGATGTGAGACTTGAGTTTTTCCAAATAGATATAAACAAATGTTTATCTTCATAGAGAACTTGAAGAATTTTACATGAAACAACCTCCCATACTCGTTACTCAGGATAGTTTGGATTATTTAACAAACTACAAAGATCTTTCTATGGGCTTAAACAATCCAAGTTTTATCGTGCAAAATGAAGTGAAGTAGTCTTTTATTTTCATACTTATTCAAATAAAAGTGTTTATTTGGTGATAAGAGCTGATCATTGTTCTGAAATTGGTTCTCATTTGTTCTTGCATTTCTTTGTAGCCAGTAATGTGTTCTGTTTTATTTTGGTGGAGATTGGGTTCCCTGAAGATCTTTGACCAATTATTGTGTGTTAAGTTTAGAGTATTTGGCTCTAGGGTTTTTCATATTTTGGTTGGGATGAAATACTAGAATCTTTAATGGTTGGCAATTGTTTGTCATGAACCTTTGCATAGGATCAGGTCATGGGAGACTTTTTCTTGCAATCTTTTCGTTAAAGGGGAAGGCACACTTGTCTTTTACAAAGCTCCTCCTAAACTAATTCAAGTTTCTTTTACAAATTATTTCTCATTGATAATATTCTACTCGAGCCTGCCCTTTTAATAGGTTACGGAGATATCTTTAATTAATAGGATTGTGTTATATCTAACAATTGTCCTAATTGATAACATAAAAAATGAAGTATCCTCGCAAGTAACAATTATCCTACTAAAAATATTAATGTAAAGGACATGAAATCTGATTCTGATACGAAAATCTCATCAAGATCTGGGAAGATAAAGAAACAATAAATGGAATTAAATAAATATTTAAATAGAAAGACATGATGATCCTAATCTGTGGTCCACATCCAATAGAAAAGAAAATGTTAGTAAGCAGTTTGGTTTATTAAAAAGTCAATGTATATAAATTCAAAATTTATTTATGTAATGAAATGACAGTTTGTTGATGCTGCCTTGTTTTTTGTGTTAGAAAAGTGATTTTTGGGAAGTAAATAAATTCTTTTGGAGATTTTTTTTCCATTTAAGTTCCTATTGTATATTATATATTATTTATGTATATTATATATTATATATTACATATAATATATTTTGTGATGTTTCAGTTTTTTATAGAGTTGATGAAGGTGCCAAGGGTGGAGTCAAAATTAAGAGTATTTGCCTTCAAGATTCAGTTTGGCGCCCAGGTCTGATGATTTCTGTAATATATTTTTGACTTCTGAATGTTCAGTGAATTTGGCCTTTTCCCTTCCGATATCATACTTTGCACGTTATGCAGCTTACGGAATTTAAGAAGAGTTTAAACACTGTTAACTCTGCCTGTGAAGAGGTACTTTACATTTCCTACCGATGAATGTTGTTTTGTTTGAGTTTCTTTGACTATATGCACTTTTTTCTTGGTAACAGGTCCGACATTCTGCTAAACTGAAGGAGATAATGAAGAAAATACTCTATTTGGGTAATACATTGAATCAAGGAACAGCAAGGGGTAAGTCTGTAAGTTTTTTATACTAAAGGCAATTTCATTGTCATTATTTGTTGCTGGATGTACTGACAGAAGGTGCCAAAATCTATTTGTTAGCAGTCAATGGTTTACACGATTCTGTTTGATCTTATTATCTAGTGTAGAATGTCCAGTTTATGGATAAGCATTAATATAAAATGATTTCTTTTTTTCCAGGATCTGCAGTTGGATTCAAGTTAGATAGCCTTTTAAAGCTCACTGACACTCGTGCTTCTAACAGTAAAATGACACTGATGCATTATCTCTGCAAGGTATAAGTGTCAATTGCAACAAATGAAGATATTATTTGGTTGCTAACCTTTTTTCCTCCTCTATTTGGCACTAGGTCCTAGCTGAAAAGTCACCCAAACTCCTTGATTTCCACCTAGACCTTGTTAGCCTGGAAGATTCCACTAAGGTGATGATCAATTTGTTAGCATTACTTTCCCGATTTGTTGGTTTAGTTTCACTTTTCCCCATTATTTGTAAAAGTGAGCACATTCCTTCTAGCTTTTATAAATAAGTTTATAACTCCAATAGGCTTGGTTTTGGAGGCTGGTGAGCTAGGAAGTGACTAAAAAAACAATTTACCTCCTTGAATCAGCATGTATGTGTGTGTGTGTAAAAGAAACCACTGAGAACATGAATGAATCTTAGAAATCCAAGTGAGTTTGAGTCCCACATTAATAAGAAATAAGAAAGTTGAACAACATACAAGGAAGAAGACCCACAAATTCATTGCCTTAAGGTTAAGTAAGAGATGATGTCATAATCTCTTATATGGGTTACTCACAGCTCATTAATATCGAATATCTCTAGTGAATCCTTTCTTGAAAGACCCAATTGGTTATTAGAATCTATGGTTCATCTTGGTGATGGATTCAGAGAGTCAGTGAAGAATCCTAGGTTTGTGGATTCTTTATATCCGAAGTCTTCATAGCAGGTGTTTAAGGTAAGATGACCAATTAAGATAAACAACAATACAAGTAAAGGTTAGAATTGAGGGGGAGTGTGCTAACATAGAAGGGACTCACTTGAGGGGTAGATTGTTAGGAATCTATGTGAGTTTAAATCCATCATTTAGTAAAAATGAGAAAGTTGAACAAGTAAGGAAAAAGATCCACAAATCCATTGTCTTGAGGTTCTGGACAAGAGGTAGTGCTATAATCTCTTATATAGGTTGATCACACTTCATTGATATCGAATCTCCCTTGAAAGACCCAACATCAACATGTGTCTGATTGTTCCAGCCAAACCAAGGTCTTGAGTTTGAGGAGGTGGAGCATATTGGCCCCTATTGCTCCTGATGCATTCATCACAAAGCACATGGATGTTGTGGCTATCACAACACCACTCACAAGGTAAATTGTGTAAAATTGTGATGTTGTGGTGTAAAATTGCACCATCGACAAACAAGGCTATGTGACCTTCTATGTCCCTGGGCATGGCTGTGGCATTTGTTGTCATTGAGCATGACACCACTACATTCGCTGTTGACAATATTGCAACCTGCCACTCCTTTGCATTCTGTTGTCTGTTTGGGCCAAACCTAGCTAATAGCAATTGACTATGATGCAGTGATTCCATACATGTATCAGATATGATGTGTATCCAATACAGCCATACAATTATTCTAAAATAACATTATATAATGCATGCAATATACATATTTAAAAGTGTTAAAGTTTATAGAACATAAATATATAACTGCAATTGTGCAAATCTAAAAACCAAATTTAGACATTGCTGAATTAAAAAATATAAGTGGTTATCATTGTAAGTTACTTTCTAGCATTTACATATTGGAGTACCGCTATCAATCTCATTACTTTTTGAAATTGTTCATAAAGAGAACAATTCCCTCTTTGGTTTACGAAGAGACTGTTTCTAGATCACACATTTGTATGTTTCTTGTAGTTTTATTGGATATAAATGCTTTAAAAGCTTCGATACTTCACCAACACTTACCGGTGAAGTATCCAAAAGTATTGCTGTCTAGATACGTGAAACAGATAAAAGTATTGCTGCTTCGTAGGTTTTCATTCTTCATATCATTATGTATCTGTGCAGAGTCATATTGTATCAGTATTAGGTACATATCGATATATATGATGCACATTAAGTATCGGTGTTTTCATAAGCTGCTGAAAGGTTGGGCCAAAACTAGGGTTTTGTGTTTTCTATATCTCTTGCCTGCCTGTTTTGAATTGTTGGCCCCATTTTGAGTCCACAACTCTTTCTTTGTTTTTTATGTAAAAATAACATAATATAATCAACTCATAGTAGTAATGATATAATGAAATTAAAGAATAATAATAAAAATTTAATATAAAATATAAAATTTGTTTCAACATTAATATATAATATAATAAACTAATAAAGCATATTGTGTGATATAATGATTACATAGTTAGAGTGGAAAACTAATTAACGTAATATATAAGATAAATTAAATAATAATAGTATTAAAAAAATTTCTAAACAACATAATAAGAAAATATATATATATATATATATATATATATATATATATATATATATTGTTTAATAGCATTTTTATCCAATAATTGAATCAACTCATTGATATGTCTGGTTTCCAACAAACCAGTCCTATTGGCTGGTCCAAACTTTTTTTTTAAACATTTGTTGTGGCTTCTACAAAAAGGAAATTTTCTTTAAATTTCCAAGTGTGCACACACAGAAACCTTAGTGAAATATGCAATTACCTGTAATCACAATCAAGTGAAATATCATTGACGAGCTCACATGTTGATTGATGTTCCTGCAGAATCCCTTTTATTTACTCCGCATCTCTTGGTTTCATTTCTTAATGTGTACAAGGCTTACAAGCTGCTATTTGCTTGATGCAGCAAAAGTAGGATGATTACACCCTTCATTTACTCATGGATCAAAGTTAAAGTTATATTTACATTTATGGATGAAAGAAAAAGCTGTTGCAATGGAACAATTTAACTACCTGTTTTGGGTAATAATATTACAATGTATTGACTGGGCGCACCACTTCTTTCAGATACAATTGAAGTCATTAGCAGAAGAGATGCAGGCAATCGTCAAGGGATTAGAAAAAGTTAAACAAGAATTTGCTGCATGTGCAAATGATGGACCTGTTTCTGCAGTTTTCCATGAGGTGTTAAGAATTTTTATGTCAGTCTCTTGATTCTTCATTATATCAGGATAATAATAATAATAAAAGGGAAAAGTTCAATTTTTAAAGTGAATTCAAAGTAGTGGTTGTTCATGCAATTATGAAAGTTTATGACTGTGCATGGGTTGTTCATGTTAGATGTGAAGATTTGCAGACTCTTGCATATTTTTTCTCATCTTGTTTTGTTCATTGTGTGTGACAGTCTTTTGTTAGATTACTTATCACAGCCATTGATTTTTAGCATCAGATATAAATGTACATTTAATCGTGTTTTACGCTATACAATTTTTGTGCTGACAGTTTGTAATGCTTTTCCTCTTTATTTAAGAGGTAATATTGTTGCTTTGAGGTCCCAAAGTGCTTATTGGTCGCTTATTCTAGAAAAGTAAAATACCTCTGATACAACTTGTAAGGGAATTTATTGTGGATTTAAACAACAGTTTTCAGAAGCTGGCAAATGTTTTTTCCTTTGATTTGTAAGGAAAACAGCTAACAATGGGAACTGACTTTGCCTCAAATATCGAGGGTGATAGCATACCTGGTGTTAGAATTGAACTACAGAAAGCCAGAAGAAGCTCAAAATTCCAAACTTGTATTTTAAAAGGAAACGCAGCTGTTCACTTGGTGTCAAAACAGTTGTGTCCTTCCATGTTTTGGGGTGCAGTTGTTAGGGTGCTTATATGATATTTATTTTATTCAGTTAGAACTTTTTACTCATATGTTTAGGAGTGGCTCATTCCCTGAGCTAGTTTGGATAGGATTGTGTTCTTTGCTTCTTGTTGGTGTTCTGCTCATGGCTATTTCAAACAAGTCACGATTTCTGATATGGAGAGAGAAAGATAAGCTTTGGTGTTTCGGGAATTTTTGTATGCTCATTGTTTCTTGATTTTAATGCTTTTGAAAGTTGTATATAGTTGACATAAACTATATACACGATGAACTTTCCTAATTACACCATGCATTCTATTTCTCAACAATTCCAAATGCTTTTCTTTACCGATTTTCACTTTATTCTATGTCTGAACATTTTGCTTGCCAGCATTGCTACTTGTCAGATTCTTCTTAATTCTATTAGCTCCTTGTTGTGATGAGCAAATTATAAATTTCCAATTGTTGCTTTAGCCTTGAATAAACATTTGTGTCAAGCTGAAGTTAAGTGGAACTTTAATTTTTTTAATCAGTGGCCACATTTTCCTTCATATTTACATGGATGAGTATAATTCTACTTTGTATGGCTTATTATCCACTTTTTATTTTCAGTACCTTTGACTTTTTCTTAATGTTCTGTTCAGAAATTGAAAGAATTTATTGGTGTATCTGAGTCAGAGGTAGCATCTCTAACAAACCTATATGCTATAGTGGTAATATGCTTAACTATCTTCTTTGTACATTACGCACCAATATGAAGAAATATAAAGATTGTATAATTTGCCTATGGACAGGGTAGAAATGCTGATGCACTTGCCCTATATTTTGGTGAGGATCCTGCTCGTTGCCCTTTTGAGCAAGGTAAGTTGGTGACTGACATGGTTATGTTGTTGGTACTATACGAAGGCACTGGTCTTTTTCACTGGTTACTTAGGGTGTGTTTGGTAAACAACTTCATTAAGTGCTTACTAAAATTGTTTATATCATGTAAGAACTTATGAATAAGTCATTTCTGTAGCGGAATGGAAAATAGGCTTAAACTGTTTTCAAATAAGTTGCAAGAATTTTCAGCTATTCTAAAGATCTTATTGATACAAAGCTAAAACAATTCATGATATATCATAAGCTCTCCCAAATATGTAGACAAAATCTTATATCAGATAAATCCAAATAAGCTCTTCCAAACGCATCCTTTTTTCATATGAAATTATAGAGTGTTAACCTGTAATGTTTCTTGTGAAAGTATTCATGACCTGTTGCATTTGTGGTTGAGACAAGTATGTATTTTGTAGAAATTAGGATGTTTTAGAAATGTGATTTTCTTGTCTAGGGTTAAGGAAGCATGCTTGTATTTATTTGTTAATGTTTTCTATCGAGTCTCACATTAACTAGAGTAGAGATATCACAATGTTGTCCAGTTTGACTCGGATAGCAACCTTATGAACTAGTTTCTGGGATGAGGTTAAGCTTAAATCCAAGTTCTAAGATAGTATTAGAGTCTATCCTAGATATATTATTGTGTCACCTTACACTGTAGATGTCTATTCCTAGGCACTAGGGGGAGTTGTTGAATTAACTGCATTTGTTAACACTATAGATGTTCGGTGTTTGGTGTGAGGAAGTGTTCTTATATTCCATATCAATTTGAAATATTAGCAATGTAATCCTTGTAAGGTTGACATAGGCTAAACCCAACTTCTAAGAGTTTCTAATGAAAATGTACTGAACTATTTCAAATCCTTCTGTAAAATGAAAGGTGTGGTAATGAGTTGCTAAAGTAATAGAAATTCCTTTCCTCATTGGATCTATGTGTAAGCACTGCTACAGAACAGAACTAGCTAAATAGAGGGAAAATCTAAATGTAAAGGAGTTCCATCATCCATATGTATTTTCAAACATTACAGAAATACATTCTCGCGTTTTCTGTTATACTCAAGCTAACTTGTAATTGGCGGTGGTTTAACAATTGCAGTTACCACAACCCTGCTAAATTTTATAAGGTTGTTCCGGAAAGCACATGAAGAAAATGGCAAACAAGCAGAGTTAGAGAAGAAGAAAGCTGAGAAAGAGGCTGAAATGGAAAAGGCTAAGGGCGTTAACTTGACAAAAAAGGGTGCAAAAGATAGTTGACGACTGGATTTTCTGCTCCTTTGCATCAAACATCACAGTCTTGCCAAAGAGCAGGAATGTACCCGAGCAAGGGGAGTGCTTCCGAGATCAGTAAAGAAGCCTCTCCCTTTGAATGATGATGATGATGATGATGTGGCAATTTGCCTTTCAAGCTGATACATTGGCTTGGAATGATGAACGCCTGCATCCTGTGGAATTGAACATACAACAGGCTTAGGAGAGTTGATTCTTTGATGGCATGCTGTTCAAATGGGATTTATGTGGCCAACTGATAATTTTTGTGAGAAAACCCTGCAAATTCCCAGATTTAGATGCAGAGTGGATGCTTGCTGTGATTGTATGCGTCCAGTGTATACTGTAAATGTGATGGTTCCAGTCCCTTCTATGTTGGTTGAAGAACAAGTTTTGTAGCAGGGCATGTCTTATGTTATGGCAGTAGAACAGCCATTGGCATGCATATTTTTTGTGGCACCACAGCAGAGGCCTTTTGGATTTGCGAAGCACCATAGTCCAACCCCAACCGTAGTACCTTGACACCTTGTATAAAGCTCTATCCCTCTCCTTTAGGATTCAATTCTTTCTCCTGTAACATAGAAATTAGCTCCCTTTTTCATAGAGATTTTGATAGGTACCCCCTCGAGAAAATGTTGTATAGCTGTCAGGTTAAGAGAGAAAATAGAAATCAGGTCCCTGTATTGTAACCAATATTATTCTTAATTGTGAATCACGAGGCTAATTTTTTAATTGTGAATCATGAATCATATTCAACGAAAAGATTTTGACCAAATGAAATTAGCTTCAAATATGTTGTATAAATTATATATAATGCTCCTTGTAATTATCTTCAAGTGGAAAACGACTTTAAAGTCTGCAAAACAAGATCAGAAGTCATTAATGTGAAACATTTGTTTTAAAATTAAAGAGTATATGCTGTAACAACTTATACTGGCATTTAATTACAAATTTTTTGTATATTGATTATATATGTATATATTAATCGATAGCATAAAAAACTATAGTAATATTTTTTATCTTTGATAAACTCTTAACGTGTATATTAATTAATATTTTTAAAGAACAAAATATAATAATCAAATAATCAAATAGAGTAAATGAAATGAGGATGTGGCAGTTTGAAATCCTTATAATGCGTGTTTAGTTATGCTCTTCCAATTCTTTTTAATTTAACATTAGTGCTTATAAAATGTTTCAAGTTCCTATCCTCGAAAAAAGCTCAAATTCCTTGTCTTGAAATGGCAGAAGCAAATTAAAAAAAAAAACTATTAACAATGAATCATCTGAGTGTTATTCCATATATGGAACATCTCCCTTCAATCCATGCATGTATCACAAGATTCAAATTTTGAGGTGATTCGTCACATGATAGGAATCGTGGACCAGACCAAGATTATGAAATTATGCAGTTGTGCATCGTAAAACTCTAGAAAGTGTGATTGTTACTCTAACATAAGAGGAGCAGAGGCCACTGTTGTTTACAAAGGTCCGAGAAACCATTGTTGATTTCTCATTTGATGAATAAACACTAGAAAACCGGAGACATTTGCACAGCAATTAAAGAGAAGCATTTGTATTATTCACACTGTAAGAGATTGCTAGTTGCTAATCTACAATGTAAAAGAGATTAAAACAAAAGATAGGGTCTGTGAATATAACATAATTGCAATGCATTTATATCAAATGGTGTCTGAGATTCTAACTTCTTTGGCTTTGCACATAGTTGAGCTGAGGTCGCTCAATTGAAAATCTTTATGTCTTCAATGTTGCTTGATTTCCTTCAAGCAACATCAATGAATTGTAAATTCCTTCTGTACTCGTTTAAAATAACTGGTTGATCCTTCTCCTTCATGAAATGCGAAGAAAAACCTTAACCAAACTAATAACTTTCCACCATATGCTACTTAAGGTAGTTCCTCGGTGCTCATGTAACCATACTGGTCCTCATCTGGGAATCCAATCCTGAACAAATATTTGTCCTCCTGATGGATCCACAATCCTGTCTTAACGCTTTTGTAGAATATGCAGCTCACAATTGTGTCAAGGATGATGAAGATTGAGTAGAGGTAAGCAATGAAAATCCCCTCCAAAGCCACACAAGGCCCTGCTATTCCAGCAACATGATAGGGCCTCACAATCCGGAATTGGAACAAGGCCTCAATGGCTGCAAGTGCCACATTAACAGGAAGTGCCAGGAACAAAGCCATTGATGTCCTTCCCCTTAAGAGAAGACAAGCTTTCAGAATTGCAAAGTAGCCACCATGTCCCTCCATGCCAGATAGAGCCAGCGCCATGTTGCATATGACAAGAGCATTGGCCAGAATCACAGAAAAGAGAACAGCCCCAGATACTGACACGAAGAGGATGAGGTTACCGGGGGAAGAAAAGTAGCTAAAGCTTTCAATGAAGCTGAAGGCCAAAAACATGAGACCAAAAGATGTTGCATTTGCTGAGAGAATCAAGAAACAGTTGCAGAAGAAGGTATGGAGGAGGGGCTTGTAAAGGGATAGAAGTGAATTGAAGGAAGGGTGCAAAGTTGGTTTGTGGTGATTGAGAGCCTGGATTATGAATGCTTTTGCAATGAGGAGAAAGGTGAGGGAGAAAGGAAGGGTGAGGATTGAAGAAGTGATTGTTTGAGAAACCTTGAGGTTGAGAATGGTGAAGAATTGTGAAGAGGAAGGGAAGCCAGCAGCATCAAAGAGAATCCTTAAGCGAGTGTAGATTTGAGGCAAAAGAGATGAAGGGGTGGGGACTAAAGCTTGGGAGAGGAGTATGGAAGCTGAGAAAGGAAATGCTAGAAAAGCTGCTGTTGAGGTGAAGTAATGATAGTTTCGGAGAAAACTGTGGATTGATGTTCTGAGAATCTTGCATGAAACTTCCATTTGGAGTTGTTCGTTTGGAAGGTTGCCACTAGAGGGAGAGGGAATGGAAGAGGATTTGGGTGGCTTCTCAGTTCTCACCAAAATGGAGTCTATATTACTCATCAAAAGTGCTAAGAGCCAGGTGTTGGTGTTTCTTTTTCTGTCCTATCTTTTCTTAAATGAGTTTTGCCTTTTCTTTTGGCAATGGTAGGTTAGATAGAGAGTTTAAGGGTTGGTGTTTTGAATGAATAGATAGGCCAACAAGAACAATCTAACCACTGCCATAAGGTGGAACTGTTTGGACTTTGTTTTTACCACAGCCTTTGGACACATTCTGGTTTTTGCTTTGTGTTCTTCGAAATCTCACCCTCTGGTTTAAGAGGGTGTCAACATTTAATTTATTAGCATTTTCCAATAAGCCAAAATGGACATTATTTGGTATGAAAGGTCTTTTGTTTTTGTCTTCATGATGAGAGCAGCTACTTCTCTTTCTTTCTTTCTTTCTAGATTGCTTAAATTGCACATTATTTGGTATATTATCATTCTGGCCACAACCCCTTTCCGACTCCTACAAATATAATAGAAATGATCACAGACTGAATTATGAAACACTCGATCTTGGCCCTACCATTATCCTTGTAATTAAAGCGTCATTAAAACTTTTCAAGAGCAATTTATGACATGAGTGGAAAATATAAAGTAAAATCCATTACTTGATGGAGAAGGAGTATAAAATTTAACCCAAGTTGCCGTAACATGCATACAACGAAAATTGATATAAACCAGTGATTTGAGGCATGCCACTCAAGGTAGGACCATCACCCAATTTTCGACTTTTGGTCCTTTTTCACATTTTATAATAAGTGAGCAATACGTAGCTTGTAAGCCATACCATAATATTAATAAATGACAAAAAAAAAATCAAGAATTATTAGAGGAAAGGGACCCTATAGCAATATGATACATCTATAAATCTAAACGAACAATTTAACGTCAAATCACATGCATAATGATTCGTGACAAATTAAAATGCCACACAAATTGGATGTGAGGGAAAGGCTATGGAATTAGGATATCAGCGATTGTGGGGTAGGGTTGGGTTAAACCTTTGTATCATAGTTGAGGCCATTGATGAACAATGAAAAGAATGAATAGTGAATATGGAGTGAGTAGGAACAATTTAGTTGGTGAGCGAAACTAGTTTGACCTTAATTTTTGGTACAAGTTGTTTGATGGACGTAATATATGTTATTGTACGTAAGAATATTATCTCATTAAATCAGATTAAGTATTTTAGTTATACTTTCTTTCCTTGTTAAGATGTCAACATATTTGTTGACATTTCAACTGAAATTTAATTGCAATTAGGTGGTTGAATATAAAGTAATAGACATTTGGCTTGGGACCTCTTTCTCTTATTATGTAGAGGAAAAAGAAAAGGGAAACGTTAAGAAGACAAAAAATATTTTAGACTTAATTAGCATTATAATAATACCTCTATATTTACGCCAAACAAAGTGTCGGTTCCTTTTATTTATAGTTAAAAATTAATTTAATCGGTCTATTTTATATATCATGTTTGTCTAAAAACCAATCTAAACAATATTGACAAACATAAAGGGTCGAAGTTGACATAATTAGCGAATGCTATTTTTTTTTAAAGAATTTCTGTTCTATTATGTAGTAATGTATTCCTTGGTTGGGTCCTGTGGCTTCAAATTTTGAATTTTCTATGCTAATTTATTCAATTTTAGAGCTACTAATCACACTAAATAATGCTTGAAATGTATAATCTAGCAAGTTTTCGTGATGGTGAAGAAAAATATATAATTAGCCTTTTTGAGATGGTGTTTGGGACATTTGAACATATTTTTGAGTGGTGTTAATATATGTATGGTTAAAGTGTTAGAAAAAGTGATGCGTAGCGGCACTGGAATGTACCATTTATTGCACTTGAGTTACATTCAACTCTTGCCAATTTTTTAATTGAAGCTCATTCACAAATTAATTCATTTATACTAACCTATTGTTGACTTCAGCACAAATATTTTAATTATTTATTATTGTTAATTATTCATTTTTAATAGATAATAATATACACAAACTAATTTACATATATCGCATGCATTCAGGAATAATATAGTGTAATGTCATTGAAATTTAACTTTTATAAGATTGCAAAATATTAAATTGAATTGAAAAATTTTGGCAAATTTTTTGTTTGTGTAAGGTGTGTTTTACTTTATGTCTATTCTTTCGTTAACAAAGCATTATACGCACAAAAAGTATATATTGTTTCATTATTATACATAACTGTGTATAATTATCTATAATATGATTTAATTATATATTTAGTCGATACAGAATATTTACTATACCTAAGACTAAATATTTCAATGTAAGAATAAGTACTTGTGATTGATTTGATACTCACTTGATAAGTTAAACATCCAATCTTAGGTTAAATAGTGAACTCATCATCATTTCTTCTCTCATAATTTCTTAGCAATCAGTATTATTTATTTTACTATTTATTATTTTTTATTATAAATTAGGTTACAGTTAGATATTATTTTAATTATAACTTTAATTAGTGGTTAGGAAGGTTTTGTTTCAATTATAACCCTTTTAATTAATTTCAGTTAAAGTTTAATTATGTTATTTGATTTAGTATGAGGTAAAGATTATAAGTGAAAAAAAGAATCTTTTAAAAACAGTATGAGGTAAAGGGAGGAGAAAAACAGAGATAGAATAATTTACTTTTAAAACAATATATTATTTATATTTTTACTTATTTCTAGCTTTCTTTCTTCTCATTTTATTTCTATTTCTTAGCAAACAAACATTTTTCACTTATACTATATTTTTTTATTCTATTTTGCATTACTACTTTATTTTCATTGTGCCTGTTTTTCTCCTCTTCCCTAAATAAAGCATTAATGTTAAAATTTTCATTGACCTAGTTAAAAACTTTTATCTATGAATTAATTTTGAAAAATATTATAATTTTTTAACCCAACAAAAACTTTATGACTACTTTATTGTATTTGTTTCTGGGAGGTACTGTGAACACGCATTCCCACGATGTATGATCGAATATCCAAAGATTTGAACGTCTCGAATGGAAGATGATACCATAATCTTTTAAATGAGTTTTGGCTATATTTGATTAATATTGAAATTTGTAGTAGAGATATGATGAGTTGGTAAGAATTTAAGTGTAAATATAAATTTTATATTGGTTAGAAATGAGAAAATAGAACATTATATAAGGATAAAAATAATTGTCTTAAGGTCTTGGGTTGAAAGTGATCTCAATGTCTTATGTGGTTGGACTCATATCTAATTGATATTGTATCTCCCAGTGAAACCCCATCTATAGACCTAACAAGTGGTATCAGAGTCTATGGTTAAAACTAGTCTTCTTGACAAGGGGTACGCCATCTATAGACCTAACAAGTGGTATCAGAGTCTATGGTTAAAATTGGTCTTCTTGGCAAGGGGTTCAAGTAAGTGTGTAGACACATAAATTAATTGTCTTAAGGTTTTTTGTTGAAAGTGATGTTAATGTCTTATGTGGTTGAGCTCATGTCTCATTGTTGTTTGGTGTTTGTATCTCTCTAGTGAAACCCTTTCTATAAACCTAACATGGGTTAGACTCTATAAATTAATCTGTTTTGGGTCTCATTAGTGTTTGTATCTTCACAGTAAAATCACTTCTGTAAACCTAACATGGGTCAGATATGTTTTGAGAAATTGCAAAATTTTCTGATTATTAACAAAAATAGGTTAAGTTAACTTAAGGTTAAAATACTCATTTGATCCATGTTTTTGTTGAAAAATCTCAAATAGGTCCTAAGATTTTTTTTAGTCTCAATTAGGTCCATATTTTTGAAAATGTGTAACAATTAGGCCCATTCCGTTAGTATAGAGTTAACGGTGTTAAAGATGTGCCACGTGTCAGCTCCACATTTTTTTGAATTTTTTTAAAATTTTTTTAATTTTTGTTTTAATTTTTTTAATTTTTTTTTGAAAATTATTCATGCCACGTGTCATGTCAGTATTGTGCCACGTGTCAAGTCAGTAAGGTGACACGTGTCAAATCATTGTCTGAATCTCAATTTGGTCCATATATTTGTTATTTTTATTACATTTCAGTCCATTTTTTAAAAATTTTTTAAATATATTTATTTTAACTTTTTACAAAATTGTTTTAAAATTTTATATTTAAATTTATAAAATTGTTAATTTTAAACCAACTCTAACATTTGTATATAAATTATTTAAAACAAATTTGTAACAAGTTAAAATAAATATTTTAAAATTTTAAAACAAAATATAAAATAAACTTAATATTATTAAAATGTTTAATAAAAATATCATTATAAAATTTATATAAAAGTTAAATTTGATCTCAATTTGGAGAGGATGAAATTGAAAATTAAAAAAAATGGACTGAAATATAATTAAAATAACAAATATATGGACCAAATTGAGATTCAAAGAATGACTTGACACGTGTCACCTTACTGACTTGACACGTGTCACAATATTGATGTGACACATGGCATGACTAATTTTCAAAAAAAAAAATTAAAAATTTTAAAAATTTTAAAAAAAATTTAAAAAAAATTTAAAAAATTCAAAAATTCAAAAAAATGAGAAGCTGACACGTGGCATATTCTTAACACCGTTAACGCCATAGTAACGGAATGGGCCTAATTGTTACATATTTTCAAAAATATGGACCTAATTGAGACTAAAATAAATCTTAGGACCTATTTGAGATTTTTCAACAAAAACATTTAAGCAACACTTTAAAAATGTGATTTATTCTTATAAGTTGTATTTTTAGGGAACATTTTTTTTAAATGTGACTTATTATTTTGGACTAAAGTTATAGCATTTATGAAAAAATAATTAATTTTTTATTCTTCCAATTTATTTTGAGCAAGATAAAAATATAACAAGTCATATAAATTATTAAAAGACTTATTTATTTTAAATTATGAAATAAATAAGATAATAGACAATTAAATCCACATTCATAAGTTTTATAATTGAAGAAACCATAAGTAAAAGTCATAACATTTGGTAATAAAATTAAATGTGTAAATACCATAATGTATATGTGAAATAATATTGTACAACTAAAAACATTAAAAGCTAATGCAATGTCACCTAATATACTTTGAAATTCAAAAGAAATTACAACTCATATTCAGGAAAAATATTAAATTTATTTCTGCATTTTGTGAGTCCTCTTGTCATCTTCATCTTCATCTTCATCCTACAAAAAAGATTAAGATTAAAAATATGAAGTCATGAATAAACGTACCAACTTAAAAGAAAGCGTATAAGTATGATTGCTAATGCATGTAATATTTAGATTTCATGCTCCTAATAAAGTGTAGAGAGATTAATGATTAGTTTTTAGGCAATGATGGGAATATGAATATTCACAATAATATTAAGTTTTTTCATGAATCCTTGAGATGTTAAATTCCTAGTATGCTTTCTCACTATAATAGTAAGAGTGTCATATTAAATTTGAAATGTAGAAGCACAACTTTTGATTCAACACATAAAAACCCCACTATCAATCATAACATCATTCAAGAAAAAAACAATTCTTTTATATGGAGTAACATTAAGTGGATGAACATTGTATCAACAAAAGTACTATTTGTTTCTTTTTAATAGTAACAACAAGTTGGTAGTACCCGTAAATTATGACAATTAGTCTCCTTCTAATGATTATTAACATGGTATCATGACTATTAACATTTATCAACATCAAACATATCCTTTGAAAACCTAATAACCAATTCAATTTAAAAAACCTAGTAACCTTGTAATACATTTCACTCAATCTCAGAAAATAACTAGCATATTTACAAATCAAATTAACTCGGTTCAATCTCAATAATTTTAAAGAAAAATCTAAATAAGACTATTTACATATGCCATCTAACTAATTCACATTTGTCTCACTTCTAAAACAAACTTCATATCATATTTTCAAATCAAAAGGCACTAATATAAAGTTGTGTCATTTGTAGACTTATAATTTTTGACTAGTCATTCCCCATTTATGAAAAGGTTTATAAGATTCTAATAAGTACCTCAACATTATTAGGAACATGAGTTCCAATAGAAGAGCGTGGACCAACAACACTACTTTCATTGCCTAATGCTTGTGCCATCATTTCTTCTATATCATTCTCATCCAAATTAGGATTTTGTTGCTTAAGCATGAATTTCACCATTGCCTCCATGCCTTGCATCCTCTTTGTTATAACTTTCATTTTAATGGCATGTCCTTTTTGGATAAAATCAATTTCTTGACTTTTCTTCAATATTGAGGGTTTCATATTCCTCCCATAGCAACGAACTTGGCCAGACTTTTCTTTTCCAAACAATGACTCAAATGTTTGTTCCCTAGATTTAGTCAAGTCTTCAATAGAACTTTGGAGCTTAGACTAACAAAAAACATCAATGTTATCAATAAGTAAAATATATAGATCTTTCAAACATATTTCATATGTACAAATAAACTTACAATAACATCTAGTGTTTCTTCATCCACCACTTTTCTTTACGATCTGGACGACCTTGTCGAGTTTTAATGAACATTTCAGCTCTACTAACTTCTTCTCCATCACCCTCTCAACACTCTATTAATTAAAAATTAGTAGTAAAACCAATATTAATGAAAATTAGTAGACATATAAGATGAGACATAACCCAATTATATCATACCAATTCAACTCGAACTTTAGCAAAGTCGACTGGTCCCATATGATGCATATACTTTTGCTTAGCCATATTCATTGCATTCTTTTCACTAATGCTTTGTAGTTTGGAAAGGAAAACATACATCAATATAAATGTACTACAAGATCTTAAAAAAAATTATAGTTTTTAGATATCACTACAATGATTTTATTTATAACACATAAAATGTTCATACCATGATATTATTATTCTTCCAATATGCTATCAATTGCTTGAAATCATCTTCAGGAATGTTCAACAGATGATATTTCAATTGCTCTTTCAAAGTGGAATATTTCAAAAAATGTATTTTCTTGATATAACACTTATAGCGTCTCCATGCATCATTTATACGACTGAAAACCGCTTTCTCTCCTTTCTCAGAAATATTGAATTTTTCTTAAAAAGAACATATCATCATTCATATGCACAAATATTTAATAATTCAAATATTTGAAGAACTTTATTCAAATACCATAACATATTTACACATTTGATCCCTGCACTCCTTGACCAGAGCCTTGAAGTTTGTGTAAATTAGAGGACAAAAGTCTGAATTCCGTGCTATGGTCCCAAGGAAATTACTCAAGTCAGACACAACTTTGTCATTAGGACCAATAGGCTCTCCATTTCTGTCCAAGATGACTTTTGGACAATGTTGAGTATTTCTTGCATGTATTTGGAAGCATTTAGTTGGTCTCCATGATCGTTTCTTGATTATGCCTAATTGACATTAAAATTAGCTAAGCTACAAAATAAATGATAAAAGCTTAGAATAATAAACTTGGTGAGATTGTAATATTACCTTCAGATGCATTGATTTCAATGTTTTTCTCAAGCAACACATTTTCTTCTTCAGTAAGTTGTTCAACAACTTTTTGATTTTGACATTCTTCATCTTGATGCACACTTTCTTCTTCCCTGTCTTGTTCATCTTTCTCTACATTTTCATCAAGAAACTCACCAATTAGCATTGATCTACAAAATTTCGATCCGTGTGGCTTCTTCTTGGCGACACTCTTTTGCCTAATCATTGACCCATCATTTTCAACCAATCCCTTTTTCATTTTTTTCATTTGGGACCCTCGCAGAATTCACCTCTTTTGTTATTTCTTGTTTTTGTGGCTATTGTTTGTCAACTTCAATTGGGTCTTTTTCAATGCTTTGAAGCTTTGAGGTAGAATTGCTTTGTTTTGTAGATTTTTCTTTTCTTTGACATTTGTTTGGCATGAACTATGTTTAGGGATCTCTTAATGGCTTTTATCCTTGCTCTTGAATCATGAATGGCCTCTTCAACTATGTTATTCTTTTGAGGTTTCCTAGGTTGAATATTTTGTGCTTGCCTCATAGTAGGAGTAAAAGTGTTTTTTTCACTTTGGCCTCCAACTTCAAACATAGAAGCAACCATAGGTGGCTTACCTAGCATATCAATACTTGTTATTTTCTCACATTTGATTTGGATCCTTCTAAGCAATTCCTTACTTGATTTGACTTTAGGTAGGTCCAAATTAATACCATTTTTTTCAACCTTGTTAAGAGTATTGCTTCATGTTCCATGGCCTGAAAAGAAGATGATAATATCCAATGAAATAAGCAATACATATTATTGAAATATAAAAAATAGGTATTACTACTACAAAACATAAAATAAAAAATACAAAATCATAGAGAGTTAAACTTTGATTCTTTATTACTGATGAGTTATATTTTCCCTTATTCCATTGCCTTTTTGTGCCCATCTTGATGGTTGTTAGTGCTTAATTGTCTTTTGTTAGTATATTTTGCTTAATTGGGCTTCATTGAGCCATTATTCTAAATTTTGAGTAATTTAACATTAATTGGTCTAACTTTGTTTCTAATTACTTTTTAGGTATTTTGTGAAACAACTTTGGAGCTTCGATAATAATCTTAAGATGAAGAGAGAGTTGCCACATCATTGTCATGTCTGTCCATGTCATTTCCATGTCTAGTTCATGTCATTTCCACATTACTTTAGTGATTGGGCAGCATTTTGGGCCCATAGTGGTATTTTTGTAATTCTGCTTACCAAAATAACAATTTTGTTAATATGTGAATGTGTTTTTTATTCATAAAATTTTGAAATTTGGTTATTATTTTTTCAATGAATTTCGAAATTTTATTATTTGTGAATTTTATTTTTCACCGAATTTTGAAATCTGATTGTGCGAATTGTTTTTGTTCATCGAGTTTCGAACCCTATTATGTGTAAATTTTGATGAAGTTTTATGTTCATCCCTCGAAAGAATTAACGAAATTTCTTGTTTTGATTAGATCTCGAATTATGTTGTTTGATTTGTTATTACTAAAAGGATAAAAGGAGAGAAAAAAAAGTTTGGAAATGCAGAAAGAAAACCGTGAGATGGTGGAGAAAGTGCCCTTTTCTGGTCCCTAATAATTCATAAAGAGAATGTAAGAAAAGCCAATATAATAAGTTGCACTAAAGACTTCCTGCAACATTAAGAAAAGGAATTAAAAACAAAGGAGATAGATTTATAATATTAGGAAAAACATTGCAAAATTGTTTTAGATACACTTATTTGCAAAAGTATTTTTTAGATCATCTGATCAATAAAAATGAATCGCATAAAAATCTTCAAATAAGATTTATGGAAAACTACAAAAATTTTCAAAACACAATCTCATATTTCTTATTACTTTTTTCACATATTTAAATACTCATGTTTGTTCCTTACCATTATACTCTCGTAATAAGTTTAATTCAAGAAGAATTTACAAATGCAAATAATTAAGTGGACTTACTGCATTTACCATTGTTCATGCCGAAATAAAGCAATTACTTCCCGCAACTCATCATTTTCTTCTTGCACCTCACCATTTCTGGAATTTATTTTCCGAAATACAATAAACAATTATGAATTTTTTTTCAAAAGTCAGATATCCCCTTAATGGCTTTGGTAGAGAAGAACGTGAAACGCTAGAGTTGTGGGTTCACCCATGGCAGTAGCTCAAGAATGGTTGGCAGAGATGAACAACGGTTGCTCTATGAATGAAAGGGATGCAAACAAGAGAGAAGGAAAAAACAAGCATGGGAAATCATAAATTTTTTTATAGATTTATTTATGTTTACACAAACTTAATCAAACAAGAACATGAAACCTATCTTAAATAGGTTCTATGAAACTCTCACAAAGGTAACCATAAGCTACAAGTTCTTACCTTTCTAACTAACCCTAACCTTCTATACCTCCTACTTTAACATCCCCCCTCAAGCTGGACTATAGATGTTCAATAGGCCAAGCTTGGAGGTGATGATGTGATACTAACGATGATGGATGATTTTGGTGAATCCGTTTGCAAGTTGTTCTTTTGAGCGTATGGGAAGAAAATGGAAGAGGTTAGATTGCACCTTTTCACGGATAATGTGATAGTCAATAGTGCGCTATGGAAGCTTTGGTTGTGGGCGATGTGGTGCGTAGATTTATTGTCACAATACATAACAACAATGTCTGTTGGTTCAATTTGAAGGTCACAAAGGAGGTAGCTTAACCATTGAACTTCACATGTTGTAGTGGCTAGGGCTCGATATTCTGTCTTAGTGGAGGACCTAGAAATAGTTCCTTGTTTCTTGGATTTCTAGGAAACTAGAGAAAAACCTAGGAAGATGTAGAATCCAATTGTGGATTTTTTGGTGTCCAGGCAAGTCCCCTAGTCAGAATCACTAAAAACTTTCAATTGGATGTGATTGTCAGTAGAAAGAACAATCTTTGTGAAGGACTGACCTTTATGTATCTTAGGACATGTTGAATGGTAGCATAATGATTGACAGTAAGTGCCTGTATAAACTGGCTAAGTAAGTGTATGGAAAAACATAGATCATGCCTAGTGTTAGTGACATAGAGGATCTTCTCTATTAGTTGTCTATAAATTGTGGGGTCTGTTAGAGGTTCAGTAGCATCATATAGAGCTTTGGTGTCTTTAAGGTAAGGTGTTAAGCAAGGTTTGCATCTGAGCATGCCAATTTGATTTAGAATATCCAAGGCATACTTGCACTAGCATGTGTGTATGCCTTTCTTAGATCTAGCCACTTCAAACCCAAGAAAATATTTGAGATCTCCTAGATATTTGATCTTGAAGGCATTATGTAGGAGAGTCTTAACATGTTCGATTTCCTTCAAGGAATTTCCTGTTAAAATAACATCATCTACATACACTAGGAGAGCTAGAAAATAGCTAGAATTATTTTTAACAAAAAGAGAGTGATCAGGTTGAGATTGAACAAAACCAATAAAGATTAAAAAGGAAGATAGTTTGTCAAACCACTGCCTACTAGCCTGTTTTAGACCATAAAGGGATTTGCATAACTTGCACACTTATCCTTGAGTATCAAGGCCTGGTAGAGGGGTCATGTACACTTCTTCTCTTAAATCCCCATGAAGAAAGGTATTATCTACGTCAAGTTGATGTAAATGCCAATTTTTAGTGGCAATAATAGCAAGGAGAAGTCTAACTGAAGTTAACTTTGCAACTGGGGAAAAAGTATCCAAGAAAATTATCCTTTTGAGTTGAGTGTATCCTTTTACCACAAGTTGAGCCTTGTGTCTTTCAAGGGTTCCTATTTCCCTTATACTTAACCTTGTACGCCAATTTGCAACCTATAATAGTTTTGCCTTTGGGTAATTGGGCCAAATACCAAGTTTTATTGAGTTGTAGGGTCTGAATTTCATTTTCCATAGCCTTGATCCATTTGGGTTGAGTGCATGCTTCATTTTAAGACTTTGGTTCATTAGTGGAGGAAATAGCAAGAGTAAAAATTAACTATTTTTCAAATAAAGAGTGACATGAGAGAATAGTAGAGATGGGATAAAGGGTTTTGAGAGCATTTTTGAACTCTATATTATTGTGAGTAGAGTTAGAAAGATTGACCAGATGATGATAATCTTTAAGATAATCTGGGACGCATCTAACTCTGTCAAATATTCTTATATGAGTAGAATCAGGTTCTATCTTTGTTGTAGAGTCTACAAGGTTCTCTTGTTCAGATGTATGAATAGAACTGTCTTCAGCCCATAAATCATAACCAGTTTGGGTAACATGGGTATTGTTGTCAGTGTGGATGTAATCATAGAAAACATCATCAATATTTCCTTCACTTTCTTTAATTAGATTTCTTGTTTTATCCTCATTGTTTACATAAGGAAAGACATGTTCATAAACAATAACATTCCTATTTATGAAAATCTCCCCTGTCTTGATATCTAAAACTATGTATCCTTTCACACCAGTTTTATAACCAATAAAAACACCTTTTCTGGCCCTAGGGTCAAATTTAGTTCTATTGTTTTCCAAAGTAGAGGCATAACAAAGACAACAAAAAACTTTCAAATCAAGGAGAGTAGGAGGGTCACCATGAAATATTTCATAAGGACTTAGTTTTGAGAGTTGGAGTAGGCAGCCTATTTATCAAATGAATAGCATGAGAAATAGCATATGTCCAATAAGATTTAGGCAAGTTAGATTGAAACATTAAGCTATGAGCAACATTCAAAATATGTTGGTGTTTTTTTTCAACAATGACATTTTATTGTGGGGTTTCAACACAACTATGCTGATGAGCAATACCATAGTGACTATACAGATAAATGTAATTGAATTCAAGGCCATTATTAGACTTGATGATTTTAATATCTTTTCCATACTAATATTTAGCATAAGTAATGAAATTCCTTAGTAGGGACCTAGTTTCGACGCTAGAATGCATCATAAAAGCCTATGTGTGTTTACTTAGATCATGAACAATACTTGAGAAATATTTATGACCATGAATCGACATAACAGGCATAGGACCCTATATATCTACATGTATAACATCAAACATAGTTATAGAGGTAATAGTGCTATGGGGAAAGAGAAGCTTGAAATACTTGGCATAATGACATATGTCATAGATAGAATTATTCACAGATTGCACATAAAGGAAATTGGTACAAATTTGTTCAATAACCTTGTTCCCAAGATCTCCTAATCTAAAGTGCCAAAACTCAATATCATTTTTTTTTACAATTCAGAGCTAGACTAAAACAAACAAAGTTCTTATTCGATACAGGAAAATATTGTAAGTAATATAGGCCATTGATGAATTTAGCATGTCCAATCGTCTTCAAGGTAGGACTGCTTTGAATCTGGCACATCTTAGAAGAGAAAGTAAGAACACAATTCAAGTTTTGATCAAGGTTTGGACAAATATTAAATTGAAAGTAAATTCTGGAATGTAGAGAACATTAAAAATGATAAAATTTTCTAAAAATTGTACTGTCCCAGCAAAATGTATAGTGACAGTAGAAGAATTAGGTAATTTTATGCATATAGGTTCAATTTTATGAAAGGCAACAAAATGTTCTTTAGTGTATGTGACATGGTTAGTGGCACCAGTGTCTAAAATCCAAGAAATACTACATTGTTGTGCGATATAGTTGAATGTGCTTGAGTCTTTCCTTTGAACTTGGTTTATATTGTGCCTTGGGTTTTCAATGTGCTCAATAAACTACAAGAGCTTTTGTATCTACTTAGTAGTAAATCCAGTAGATTCTTATTCGGTAGTTTTAGTACCATTTCCTATCAAATATTCTTTAACATTTAGATTGCATGTAGGTTGACCATTGTTACCTTTGTCTTGATAACCAAAATCCCGTCTTTGCTTGAACCAAGGTGGATACTCGTGTGTAGAATAACACTCATCAATGGTATGGTTCATTTTATGACAGTAGGAGCATTGCTTTCCAACATTGGGATTCCTTCCTCTTCCCCTTCCATGTCCTCCCCAGCCATTACCACGTCCTTGAGGCTTCCAGTTACCCTGTTCAACTTGTTTCGAGCTACTTTGTTTCTCAACAACATTGACAACAACTTTACTTTCATTGTTGTACCCAAGATTGCCATTATTTTGTCTTTCTTGTTGTATTATGAGAGAAAAGCACGATTGATGCTAAGGAGAGGTTCCATCAACAAGATTTGAGTGCAAACATGATTGTAGGTATCATTTCATCCCTTTATGAAGCAAATGACATACTCAATCTCTATATTTTACAGAATTTCTGGACTGATTACACTTGCACTGAATATCACAGCTGTAATGTGGTATGGGTTTCAAAGATTCCAATTCTTTCCACAAAATCTTTAAGTTTATAAAAAATTGGGATATATTTCTATCACCTTGGTGAATGGAGTGAATCTCTTAAAGCAGGTATGAAATCTTGAAATAATCTCCCTTAGAAAATCTCTCTTTTAACTCTTACTAAAGATCTCTACCATATTTTTCAGCTATATGTGAGGACAAGGTCTTTGTGATCCAAGATAGAACCATCATTTTTTATCTTTCCCATGCATTGTATAGGGGTTCATCCTTTTTGGGTGCCTTAATATTGCCATATATGAATTTAATATAGTTTTTGGAAACAAGACCATGTTTCAAATTCCTACTCCAGGATGAGTAAATGGTCTCATTGAGATTCTGGCTGACAATAACAAGTTCAGGATTCTCTCTTGTATGAAGATAATATGGAATGCAGGGGTTGAGAATCTGGTCTACTATCTTTTTCTGTGCAAATTCTTCATTTTTGTTCTTGTCGTCCATTTTGCAAAAAGGTACCAAGAATGGAGAAAGAAGAAAGGGGAAGCAGTGGAAGCAGGCAGGTTACGAACCTGCTCTAATGCCATAATGGCTTTGGCAGAGAGGAACATGAAACCCTAGAGTTGTGGGTTCACCCATGGCAACAGCTTGAGAATGGCTGGCAGAGATGAACAATGGTTGCTTTGTGAGAGAAAGGGACGCACATACAAGAGAAGGAAAAAATAGGTATGGGAAATCATAAAACTCTGAGATAAATTTGTTTCTATTTGCACAAACTTAACCAAACAAGAACATGGAACCTATCTTAAATAAGTTCCATGAAACTCTCACAAAGGTAGCCGTAAACTACAAGTTGCTACCTTTCTAACTAACTGTAACCTCCTATACCTCCTACTCTAACATCCCACAAGGAAAGCATTCTCGAGAAGCTTTTGATGGGGTGAGAGAAGAAATTTGATGAGGAGAAGAAATTTGATGAGTTGAGGAACAATTGCCCTAAATAAATGGCTCATACTAGAGGAAAACTGATTTTCATCAATAACTTAACTTTTGGGAGAGTTCATTTTATAAGTGACACAATGGAGGTTGTTTGATGGGAAGGAGTAATGTTTTGGAGTTTGAATTCAAATGGCTACTGCTATTTAGTTGATTCTCGAATTCGCTAACTATTTATTTTATAAAATATAATTTATTAAAGGACGCAAAGAAAAAAACTAAGGTAGTTTGTGTTGTCGTTGACATTTTAAAAGGAAGAAACATTTCAGAATTGATTTTGATATTGTTGTATTATTTATTTCGAACAATACTTTATAACATGGGAGTTATGTTTCGGTCACAAAGAATTTATCTATATCTACTGTACTGGTTCCTCTATTTTTCTCAAGTACATAAAATTTCATATATATGACAAAGATCGGTAACTAACAAAGTTTGTGTCTAGTTTACATTAATAAAATAGTTACCAAAAACATTAATATAAAGAATTTATGAGATTCATATTTATCTATTTTTGTTATTAAAGTGACACTAAATATATTACTATAACCTAGTTTCAATTCCTAATCAATTGTTAAGTCCGATCTATAAGTGATCAATTCATGAAAATAATATTGAAAATTGAACTAATAAACAAAAAAGAAAAAGTGAAATAAAAATCAAAATTTCAAAAATACAATGAACATTTCATATAATTTAACTAACAGTTTATACTCTCATACAAAGGCGGATCATAGGAGCAGGGAGGAGCCTAGGCCCCCCAAATATTTTTGATTTTTTCCAAAATTATATATCCATTTTCTTTAATTTTTAAAAATTTTGAAAATTTTAAAATTATATATAGTATATTTTAGAAATTGATGATAATTAAATTGTGTCTCTTTATTTATTTTATAAAATAAAATATTTAATGTTAATAAATAATAAATAAAAAAAAAATATTTAGGTTTAATTAGTCTTCTAGTATCTGTTTTCGTATAAAAATATCAAATTGCCACTAAATTGAAAGTAAAAGAATTGGAAGATCAACTTACATTTTTGGAAATAATAACCAAAAGAGTAATTAAATCAAACATTTATTAAAATATTTTTTATTTTCTTCTATCATTGGCTTTTAAAATTTTGACAAAATTGTACTCATCTCTCACTATCATATGTTTTTTTTGAATAAAAAATGAAGTTAGACACATACTCATTATGTTTGCTCTCATTTCTCATCTGTTTCCTTCATTTCTCGAAGAAAAAAAATGTAACTCTCTCTTGTCTTACTTGATGATGAAATATTACTTTAATAGTTATTAAAATTATTTTTTATCTCATGAGCCTTTTGTATACTTACTTTTTATGATTATAGAAGAAAAAAATCATGTATTATATGTTTTTTTATAACCGATTTTTAATTGTGACTTGATTATAATATATTTTTCTTCTAATACTTATGCTCTCAATATTTTATTAGATTATGATAAATTATTTTTTTAGTATATTTAAAAAAAAACATATCGATGAAGAATAAAATAATGAATTTATTTTGTAGGAGTAGTAAAAGGGAAGCTACACGTGAAGATGAAAACAAGTTAAATTATATTTCTTCACATCTTTTAAAGTATTTAAAGCATTATACTAATAATCCAATCTAACGATCCAATTGTTTTATAGAAGAGTCATTTTTTGAAGTGTTATACTAATGGTCCAATCAAATGATCAAAAAATTATATTATTCTAGCCCCTCCAAAACTCTTGGTCAAGATCCGCCATTGCTCTCATAGTAGAAGAGAAAATGAAAGAGAAGAGATAGTAAAATTTGATGTTAATACGATGAATTGACATTCCATCTTAATTTTACATTTGTAATTAATAATAGCTTGTTTATAAAATTTTCGTAACTTTAATAGTAGAGTATTGTATTAGCAATCACTATACAAAAATTTGGACTTAGAGTCGGTGAAAAATCAACACAAATGACAAAAACTAGACGCTAACTCGTCATTAGCATTCGGGTAGTGTCGGTCAATCAAATAAACTCTCAACGAGGAGACATGACGACGTTCCAAATAACTAACACTACTATTGTCAGTTAAATCCGTGCTAAGATTGACGTCACACGTTTATATTAAATTATAAAATTTAAATATTTATTAACAAGTGTCATATAAAGCAATATACTCTAAATAAAATATCAATAATTTTGAGATGAAAAAAAAAAACATGAAGAATATATTGCACATAATTATCAAATGGCATAATGCAGTTATAAATATCAAGACCTAGAAAAAAAATAAGGGAGAACAAAATTTAAGTATTGAAATACTATCATATTAATTCTTTAAGAGAAAAGAGAACTTCGAATAATCAATGTTTAATGTTATGTTCGCTTCTACAATCTATTGTAGACGCAGATGGGTGAGCAAGTGAGTGAGTGACACTCATGTTCCTTGTGTTTCTTTTTGTAGATTGAGGGAAAGACCTACATTTTCATCCCTCTTGGTTGAACAGATCTAAAGAGAAGCATCTTACATTTGCCAAATTAACCTTTACTTTTTTCTTGATATTCCTCGTTTTATTGTGTATTGGTAGTGCCAAAGATTGCATCATCCAGAGGGTAGGGATGTTCGAAGAGTACTCTGGTGTGTTATGAAGCTGATAATCTATAGGGTAAGTAGCCATTAGAAGGGATCCAATCTTATATTAGTTGAAATCGATTCGTGTGTGAAAAAGTAGAGAGGGATTCGATCCCATTTCTGTGCAAATTCGATCCTGATTGCTTCGAAACATTTATTAAAACACATTATCAAAAAAATATTATTTTATTAATTTTTATAATTAATTTTTTCAATTTTAATAGTAAAAAAAATTGCAAATAATTGTAACTCATACATACAAATACCAATTTATATTACTTATTATATAATGGGCAATATGTTAATCTATTTTTTACTCCTATTAAATCATTCTTTTTGATTTATCACATCAACCAAATCACTCATAAACTCTTACAAACTTTATTTTTAAATCCACTCACTATCACTTCTAAATCTCTTAAAAAAAAACATAATTCATTCTCAAATCCACTCCAACTCATTATGAACACAATTTAAGATTTTGTTATTTTGTGATCATTTGCTGTTGACACGTAATAAGAAATGCGGATTTGCTCTTGTTGTCTGTCTTCGTTTGCAGTCATTTGAAAGTGATGGCGAGAGCATATTTGAGAGCTCACTCGTTCATTCCATCTTGCCTAACTTGAAGATATTTGTGAATGATAGACAAGCTTTTACAAAAATAATTTTGCTACTATCATGTACAGCAGTGTTTTTTTCATTCTGTTGTTTTTGCTTTAAATATTCTTATTGAATTTTAATTTAACTTTTCTATCTAATTGTTAATCGTTACCTAAATGTTATTTAAAATAAAAAGACATCTTTTAAAATTATTATTAATGTAAAAGAATAATACAAAATGTCAACAATTAGATATCCACAATAATAATGGGATGTATTCTTTATTCATTACTATTATTTTTTTTTCAAATTTATTGAATAACAGTTTTTAAAAAAATAATTTTCAGTCATAAAAATCATTTAATATTACAATTATCATAAAGGATAATGTGGTAATATTTCTTTACTATCTATTAATTTTATTTATTTATTATCAGTCAAATCATTCAAAAATTTTCAAAAATTTCATCCTCAAAATCACCAATTTTTACCTCTAAATCCTTTAAAGAAACAACACAAATTTTATCTTTAAATCTATTCAAATTCATCCACCTATACTCTTCTTCAAATGCAGTTCAACCCTCAAATGCAATTAAAAAAATGTTTAATCATGCCTTTGATATCTATTTTCGTAGCGAAATCTCAATTTGGTCCCTCTATTTTTTTTATTTCAATTTGGTCTCTGTTTTGGGAAATTTGATCTAAATGTAGTCCTTTTCGTTAGTGGTACAGTAATCGCATTAAATGGGGTGCCACGTGTTAGTTCATCGATTTTTTGAATTTTTTATTTATTTATTTTTTTTTTATTAATTTTTTTTTAAAATAAAAAAATTTGCCATGTGTCAAGCTGTCGTCGTGTCACGTGGCAGTGACAGAGTGATATGACAGTGATAATGTCAGGTGTCAGTATTATGCTAGGTGTCATTTCCTCGGTCTCGATTTGGTCCCTGTATTCTAATTTTTGTCTCAATTTAGTCTCTATTTTTGTAAAAATAGTGCAATTTCCCAAATTGAAACAAAAACTAATTTTTATATAAATGTCATACAAATATTTTTCTTAAATTTGATATTTTTATTATATATTTTTAACATAGCTAAGTTTATTTAAATTTGTGTTTCACATTCAACTTTATTTAAAATTGTTTTCAAATTTTAAATTTATATGTTTTTTATTGTTACATGAACTAGTTAATTTATGATTTTTTTTTCTATTAACATTATTTTCTATTAACAACTTTAAAACAATTTTAAATAAAAGTCAATGTAAAATATTAATTAAATGAACTTAATTTTGTTAAAAATATTTACTTGAAATATCAATTTTGATACCAATATTTGTGTACATTTATATAAAAATTAAATTTGATTTCAATTTGGAGAGGGACAAAATTGTTCGATTTTTACAAAAATTGGGACTGAATTGAGACAAAAATTAAAATAAAGGGAACAAATTGAGAAAGTGGAAATGACATAAGTGACCCGTGTCATTGTCACTGCCACATCACTTTGTCACTATCATGTGGCACGATGACAACTTGACACGTGACCATTTTTTTTTAATTAAAAAATTCAAAAATAAAAAAAAATTCAAAAAATCGAGAAACTGACACGTGGCACCCCATTTAACGCTGTTACTATACCACTAACGGAAAGGACTACATTGAGATCAAATTTCCCAAAACAGGAACCAAATTGAGATGAAAAAAAAATAGAGGGACCAAATTGAGATTTCGCTCCGAAAATAGGAACCAAAGACATGATTAAACCTAAAAAAAACACACCCTTATGAGTCATATTCATTTTTGTAGAGTGATATTGGATTCTGAGCATAATTGAACTCTCTTGCATGAGAGATTATTTTATTCATTGTAATTGTGAGTTCTCTATCTTATAGGGAGATTGAGAAAGATACAAAAAGAGGTAAAACTTGTTGTAATCTGGAGATGTTTATACTTGTGTTTCTTGGAAAGGGTTAAACTCGTGATACTTAGAGATGTTGATACTCGTTGTAACCTAGAGAGATTGGTAATCGTGTTAGTCAAATGTGTTGATTAGTGAATTTCTTAAGCAGGTGGCTTAAGAGAATAGACTAGCCTCAAATGGAGGTGAACCAATATAAATCTTTGTGCGCATTCTTCTCTCTTACTCTTTATATTATTTTCATTTGCAATAGCACGTCTAGGGATGCCAATGGATCGAGTCGGGCATGATAATGCTTACCCGTAACTCTACTCGCAAAAAAAATTCACCCACTACCCGTCCGTTTACTTGGGATACCTACGAATATTTTAAAAAATATACTTTCTAAATTTTTAAAATAAAATTTAAATAAAAAAATATAAATTAAATATAAGTTATATTTTAATTTTATTTAAATTTAACTTAAAAAACACAAATTAAATTTTAATTTTAATCTTTTACGATATAAATAGTATGATACCTCACCCGATCCATTTATAAATGAGTATTTAAATACTCACTACCCTAAAGAATAAATATCTTCAAATACCAATTATCTGTTACGGATTCCAAGTCACCGATATTTTCATCATTCCAATATATATATATATATATATATATATATATATATATATATATATATATATATATATATATAACAATTTTAAAATATCCAAAGACTGTACTCACGTTTTTAGAGTTACGATACACCAACTGAGACATAGAGACAGGGGAAGGAGCGAAAATTTCTCAACTCCTTCCAACGAGATTTGAGGGCGGTGTAATAGTTAGAGAGAGATATGGTACGTTAGCGAAGGCCATAAAGAATTTCATAAAGCTTTCCAATACTAAGCAAATCACCTTGAGAAAAAGAAGATGACACCGGCAATGGAGGGAGAAAAAGAGTGAAGGAGCCAAGTATTACAACATTCTCAAGAAGGATACCAAGAATTTGGAGAAGAAGGAATGGATATGGAACCAGCATAATACCCCTTTTGTTTTTAGAAATCAAAACCATTTTATATGAACAAGATCATGAATTGTAATTTGTTCCACTGAGAACAGGCGTGATAAAAACAGAGATAGAGATAGGTCGTTCACTAGAATGAATGTAAAAAGGTATGAATGAATCGAGGCTCGGATTTCGGAGAATAATTTCTAGACTCTTACTAGTGGTATTGGAATTTGTGTCTGGCATGATGAAGAAAAAGGGTCAGAGCTCACACTAATGCCATAAAAGGAAACAGACTAAAACAAAGAAAGGTGAACAAGAATTTTTTGTATCCACTTTCAGTCATATTTGCTTCAATAACAGTAAAATATATACACAAATAAAAGATGACCAAATAGAATAAGGATTAAAAGAAACACTAGAAACTTGTTCTATATAGCTCACTACGAATCGATATAATTTTCTATTATGCCCTTTTTATTTTGTATGTCCATGTCGCCTAATTTTGTACCAATTTGGCCCTTTCCTCCGTTAGAACTTGATCATGGCTATAAAAACTTGCTAGTCCAAAGTCACCCAAACGAGCATCGAAGTCCTCATCAACAAGAATCTTGTATCTCAATCTCGTTAAGCTTTCAATCTCAGCTGCAAATTCCCTCATTCCTTGAGCTGAAGTTCTCATCTTTCTCTTAACAGCAACCTAACTTCCTGTGCTAGGTAACACACCTTTCTACACATAACCAAACCCTCCAATCCAAGTAGCTGGCACTTCAACTTTACGTGGCTTTTGTGCTCTCAATGAATATTGGTTTCTCATTTTAGGTGTAAAGTGTAACACTTTATTGAATAGTAAGGAGATATTCTTTTGTAGGAGGAGATGCATGTAACGTTACAATAGCCTGCAATTGATTCCTGTGAATTCTGGTTCAATGTTTCTGTGAAGTCTCCCACGTGGAAGGAGAACTTTTCAATGCCCTGTGAAGCAAAAATCTTAGTTTTTTATGGTTTTCACGAGATACCCATTTCTCCAACTACTGCTATTTATTCCACCCAACCAACTATAATGTGAAATCCTCTCTAACACCAATTTTTTCAACCTTCTCTCACACAATTATCTCACAACTCCATCTGGTTCTTGAAGCCTTTGTATGGAAGAGAAAGAAGAAGAATAAGAAGGTGATAAGGTTTTGGAGACAATGGATAGAAAACGTCCAAGAAAGTTAGACTTAAACGCACCCCTTTTATCCACAAGGCGTTCAGTTGTTGGAGACTCATCTTATTACTCAACAAGTTCAGTATCTGCAATCCAAAATACAAGTGAAAGAGTTCCATTTTCATGGGAGAAAGCACCAGGTAAGCCAAAAGTCACAGAGAGAAATAGCAACGCTCAAGATGGTGGCACGCCACGCCTAAGACTACCACCTAGCAAATGGCTTCTTTCAAAAGAAGCATCTGAAACGGATGTTGATGATGCTAATGATGCATTCTCAGATGCTATGGATGTTTTCTCTCTATCAGAGGCATTAGATTATGTGCAAAGGAAATCAGAGAATGTTCATAGTGAAAAGAATGAAGGGTTGAGGCTAAAGCTTGCAGAGTCTAATGGATACCAATCTCCAACCTATATGATCAATCGCTTTCTTCCTGATGCAACTGCTTTGGCTGCATCATCTGCTTTACATTTTTCTGGGAACTTTGAAGACAAAGATTGTGATACTTGTGGAAGTTATCCACAGTGTTATACAAGGCATTCGTATGCTTCTTCTCCAAAGGGTTGCGGCTTGGAACTTCTGTTTCCATGGCGTGTGAAGCATAAGCTTTGTGCTATGGAGAGCCCTGTGTTGCCATGCTCCACTAATCTGCACAAGCATCAACGTAGCTCAAAACAGAAGAAGCATGGTTCATCGATTAATTATATTCCTTGTACAAACGTGAAAGAAGATATTTGATGGGTAGGGCCACTAGTTCTTTCATTTGTTCATTTTTATTTCATACAAAATCTTTATATAGATGTGTATAAAATATATATATACCATGTGTTATGTTAGCTACTTAAATTCGTGCTTGTGTGGACCGTAGTGATAATTAATGTGCATTTATGTGTGACAAAAGATCGATTCAATGTGATAGAAATGATCTTTTTCGAGAAATCCGAAGTTATTCGGGTTGAATTCGTTTCATCTAGCTATTATTTGGGGCTGCTGAAAATATTTACATCAAAATAATTGATTTTTTTAGTGAATGCTTTTGTTTACTCGAAGCTTTTGACATTACTAGATTTGTGATTTGAGGTTTGTAATTCAACTCATTACAAAAAAAAAAAAAAAAAAAAAAAATTTTTAATTAAAATATAAAAAAAAATTAATAAAAAAAAAAAAGATTTTTATGTAAAATTTCACACCATATTTGTAACAAAAATGGAATAAAATATGGAAAACTCTAGCAATTATGTTTTCGTATAATATACCGAACATTAAACAAATGTAAATAACTATAAACTGAAAATACATACACTATAAAGAAATATACACATGCTGAGGGCATAGATAATCGAAGCATTGAAATAAAGATGTCAAAAATGATAAAATGATTTAAACAAGAGCAGAATATGGAGAACAGAAACTTAGAGGAAATCAGGACATTTTATTCAAGGAAGATGGCATCCAGGAAGTTTCCACTGAAAAGCGGTTAATGAACATAATCGAGAAAGTAACCGTACTAGATAAAAAAAAAAAAAAAAAAATTTATTTTTTTTTTTTTTTTTTTTTTTTTTTTTTTTATTTATAAAAATAAATTTTATT
>Ga0214545_1001941_pt1 | contig 39507 bp, 30 predicted proteins | sample CNSS4metaG_FD_160064 | JGI IMG/M metagenome (GOLD analysis project Ga0214545, IMG submission 160064) | Root nodule microbial communities from cowpea collected in UCLA plant growth center, Los Angeles, California, USA - CNSS4 | ecosystem: Host-associated > Plants > Roots > Nodule | place: USA...
TATATAATATATTAAAATTCACATCATTATAACTTTGATATAAAAATTAAATTTGGTCACATCTTCGATAGGGACCAAATTGGTTAATGTTAACAAAATTTGGTACCTAATTGAACAAAAATAACAAATATGGGACCAAATTGAATATAGAATATTGACTTTGACATGTGGCACACTACTAGGTTTACACATAGACATTTTAAAAAATAATTCAAAAAAAAAATCAAAAAAATAAAATAAAAAATTCAAAAAAAACCACGAAGTGACACGTGGCACGCTTCTAGGTTGACACGTGTACATTTTAAAAAAAATTTAAAAAAATCAAAAAAAAAATAAAAAAAAAACACGAAGTGACACGTGGCAGTCACTGTTCATGGCCGTTAATGATTTAAACGGTGTTAGAAAAAAGGACCCAATTGAACAAAATTGACGAAAATTGGGACCTATTTGAACATAAAACCAAAATTATGATTTATTTGAAAAAACTTGACGAAAATTGGAACCAAAAAGATATTTTAACCATTTAGTTTATTAGTGATGTTAATATTTATTTATTTATTTTTCATGCTAGAATTTGTTCTTATCTTAAATGTAAAAGTTATTTAGAGACATTTAAAAAATCCATTTCATTTAAGAAAATATTTTTAATTTTAAAGCCAAATTTGATTACCATATTTTTACATTATTTTGTAATTTCAATTTTCAAATTCAAGCTTGATTATCAAATATTTTTTATTTTAAATTTTTCGTTGACAATATATATCTTAGCTTCTGAAAAATATTGAAATTAAAGAGGTTAGTTAATTTTTTTATCTTCACAAGTTTAAAGAATTTATAATTTTTACTTTTTAACAATACATTTATGCCAATGTTATTAATTTTTTTTAATTATTATTTAAATTTAACATAATTGCATTAGAATTGTAAATGAATTATTAATTTATTAACAATGCTAATATTTAATTACTTATTTATTATTTTATACCATTATTTAATTTTTTATTATTATATTAATATTATTAAATATTATTACGTGTTATAATAAATTGTTAACTATTATGAAATAAAGCGAATAACAAAGAGAATAATAGATGATAGAGAATAGAAGAAACAATAAAGAGTAAAGAATGAGAGAATAGGGAGCAACTTCTGTGTGTCTTATTATTGATAATAGAAAGAGTCTTATTTATAGAAACAACATGGTTAACCCATAAAGGATACAAATCAAATAATTAATATAAATATTTACATAAAGAGTAATGAATCATATGAGTATCAATCATATCAATCAAATGAGTAATTGTATCAAATCAATGGACGACCATTAATTCATAACATTCCCCCTTGGGTGTCCATTGATAAGAGAATGTGCCTCGTTAAAACCTTACTAGGAAAAATCCTTTAGGATAAAAACCTAGTGAAGGAAAAATAGTACATCATTCTATACAATAGTGTTCTTTACATATTTTATTTCTACCCCTCATGTAAACTTACATCATTAAGATGATGGAATCCAATCTTGTGGACCAATTGCTTAAAAGTTCTTTTTGACAAAGACTTTGTAAATAAATCTACTAGATTTTCGCATGAACGAATATTTTGGATCTTTACATCATCCTTTCGGTTGAACAATGCACTTGTTGTTGATTCCATTCTTCTTATGTAATGCTAAAAATTATGCATGATTTTGACGATGCTGCTTTTATGCTCTCTTTCACATATCGTCATAAAATCATTGTGCTACCACATGTGAATAAAAATCTTATTTGTGATCAATCATTGTGACATTGGGAGAATATAATAAATAACATGCATCTTCATAATCCATTAGATCCAATTTTGAATAATTTAGATAAAATGATTCCATATTCGTAGTACCCTTAAGGTAATAAAGTATATTTTTTACTCTAATCCATTGTCTTCTTGTAGGTAAAGAACTATATCTTGCTTAACAAATTTACAGCAAATGCAATATCACATCAAGTATAATTAGAAAAATACATCAGTGTTCTTATAACACTAAGATATGGTACTTCTGGACCAAGAAGATCTTTATCATTTTCTTGAGGTCCAAGAAGAACATTTATCAACATCTAACGACTTAAAAACTATTAGAGCACATAATGGATGTAACTTGTTCATTTAGAACATTTTACACACCTTAAATATATAAGGCTCTTTATGTATAAAAAACACATTTATTTAAATACTCAATTTCTAATTTCAAACAAGACTTTTGCCCTTCAAAGATCCTTCATCTCAAATTATTTCTTTGAACGATCAATTGCCATTGTAAGCTCATTATGAGTTCCAAAAATGTTTATGTCATCTACATAAACAACAATTATGGTAAATTCATTCTCGGATCTTTTCATATAAATACAAGGACAAATATGGTCATTTTTATACCCTTCCTTTAAGAAGTACTCACTAAGATGATTATACCACATACGTCTTGATTGTTTCAATCCATAAAGAGACTTATTCAATTTTACTGAATAATCCTCTTTAGAATTTGTCTTGTTGGGCAAATAAAAATCCTTCAGGGATTTTCATATAAATATGATTCTCAAGAGAACCGTACAAATAGGTTATAACATCATCCATTAGATGTAAATACAAACCTTGTTGTGCAACTAGGATAATCAAATATTGCAAGGTTGTTGCATCCAATACTAATGAATATGTCTTTTCACAAATCAATATCAGGTTTTGTGAAAAACCTTGAGCAACCAATTATACTTTGTATCTAACAATTTCATCATTCTTAATTTGAGTTTTGCACAAAAATCCATATGTACCTAATGTGTTTCGCACCTTCAGGTGTGCAAACTATAGGTCTAAAAGCATTTCGTTTAGTAAGCAAATCTAATTATGCTTCTTTGCATATTTTCATTTTGGCCAATCATTTCTTTGTCGACAATCTTCAATGATCACTGGTTATTGATCCTTGTTGTCATTCATAGCATTCATCGCTATATTATGTGTAAAAGTTTCATCAATGTTGACATCATATTGGTTCCATATTATATGATTCATGACATAATTTATTAAGATCTCATCATTTTGAACAATTTTAGGTACCTGAGGTTCTTATGGAACCGAATCATTAATTACGTCAAATGAATCATTTGGGATTTCCACATTTTCGTTTAGGTCATCTTGCATTTTAGTTCCCTTTCTCATTCAAGAGATTTTATCTTTAGAACCTATAGGCCTACCATGCTTCAAGCATGTCTTTGGAACTAATAGGCCTACCATGCTTCAAACGTGTTATGAATCAATATCAATTATCTTCAGAGCATTAGAAGTTGGTATTAATTACCCTTTTTCTGTCAGTAAAACATAAGGTAATTGATTGACTAGTTTTGAAAATGAATTATCATTTGAACTTCTAGTTCACATTCTTTTGTATGAGGATCAAGATGAGCTAATGATAATTCATTCCAACCAATACCTTTTTCCAATTATTTTCTTTCTCCCCCTAATGTTGGAAAAACTTATTCACCAAAGTGACAGTCGAAAAGTCAAACTGTAAATAAGTTTCCTATTGGTAGTTCAAGATATTTCATTATTGAGAGAGAATCATATCCAACATATATTGTCAATTGTCTCTGAGGACTCATCATAGTCCATTTTGGTGGGGAAACCATATACACCACACCAAAAAAAATTCTTACATGAGAATATTAGGTCATTGACCAAAAACCAACTGCATAATAGAATATTTGTGATAACTTGTTGGTTTGATGCAAATTAATAATGCAACATGCAAAATTGCATATCCCCAAGTAGCCATTGGAATATTAGCTCTCATAAATAATGGTCTTGCAACCAATTTTAGATGTTTTAGTAATGATTCCACAAGTCTATTTTGAGTATAAACATGTACTACTGGATGCTCAACTTCAATTCCAATTGATATACAATACTCATGAAAAGCATGAGATGTAATTTCACCAGTATTATCAAAACAGATTTTCTTAATTGGATAATCTGGGAGGTGAACTCTTAACTATACTAATAACTTTGCAAATCCTTGATTACGAGTTGATAATAAAAAAATATGTGACCATCTAATAGATGCATCAATTAAAACCATGAAATGTATAAATGATCCACATGGTATGTATATTGGACCACAAATATCACCATGTATTCATTTTGAAAATGAGATTGACTCATTTCTAATTTTTTCTGGTGATGGTCTTATTATCAACTTTTATGAACGTATAGTACATGAGAAGTCATTGACCTAAAGAAGTTTCTTGACTCTTAAGTGGGTGTCTACATGAGTTTTGCAACCCTTTTTTGCATCATAATAGATCCAGGATGACCCAATTGATCATACCAAACAAGGAGTTCATTTTGATTCGTAAACTTCTAGTTTACCATGACACGCATTTTAATTGTACTAATATATGTGTAGTACAAATCATCCAACTGATCATGCCAAATAAGGCATTTATTTTGATTCGTAAACTTCTGGTTTACCATGACATGCATTTCAATTGTACTAATATATGTATACTACAAAACATAAGAGAATGTTGATAATTTCTCCAATACACATTTTTTCAACTCAATCGTAGAGATATAAAGATATTTCATATCTTTTTCATTGTTTGTCTCAATATGATTTCCATTTAGACAAATATCCTTGAAACTTAATAAGTTTCTATTCAACTTTTTGGTAGAAGTATAATAGCTCTTCCGGAGTCTTCAAATATATTTGTTGTACTATAAATAATACTAACATTGATATCTCGATTACCAAACAAGAGAAAAATTTATTACTCTTGAGAATTGTATAAGTTGTTGCATTACCAATAAGACACATATCATCAGTGGCGGAACTTGACCAAAAATTCTAGGGGGGCCAAATTATATTTGTTATATATAAATTATTTTTTTTAATTAAAAATAATAATTTCTTTTAATTTAAAAAAATCAATTTCTTTACATCATTTTTTTTATTCAAAATAAGCACTCATCACAATAGAATCTAAACAATATAACAATGAATAATTTTCTAGACTCATTTGATATGAACCCCATTTTAGATAAGTCATTCGTACCTCATTAATTTAATTTGGTGGGTACTGTCAAATTTGAAGACGCTTTCCCGGATCACGTTCTAAAGTATTTTCAAATTCATTATATGTAACTTTAGGAACCTTAGAGAGTTGTTTTTCGTTTTCTTCAATATTTGGATTCTCATGAAGTTTCTCAATTTTAGATGACGTAGATGCATTTTTTTCATCTTCATCACAAGCATTCCTCTTGAAAAAAGAATCAATTTTTTTACTCTTTATCATAATTTTTTTTAATATCAATTTTCACCTCTCACCTATTTATAAAAAGATAAAATTATGAATACCCCAAATTAAATCTTAAAAGCAAGACTCAATATTTTAAGAAAACTAATAACTTCTAAATAATTAGCTTCCCTTACCTTAGAGTAGATTCATAATATTGTTCTTCCCTTACACAACTTCAAAGCCTAAAATAGCTCTATCTACATAAAGAAGAGTTTGATCAACAATTAAAGCATGATTTTATAATCTCTAACAGATAGAGATATGTCTAGAGCGTAGAAAAGCCACATACAATAGAGAAACATATTGCTTCAAAAATAAAAAGGAAAATATGAACTTACTCAAAAGAAGAAATTGTTCGGTTCAAAATGTTCCTTAACTCTTCAATTTTGTCGTAGTGCAATTTGATTTTGAAAATAATAAGGAATTGATGGTGAAAATTGAGATGAAAATAAAACGGGAGAAAGAGATGAAGGCATGGAAGAGAGAAACCAAATAAAAAAGTTTAAGAAATTATATTAGAAAAAAAACATAATTTTTAAATTTTAAAAAAGATTTTTCAAACTAAATTAATATAAATAAGTAATAATATATAAATAAGTAATAATATATAAATAAAGTAATAATATATAAATAAAGTAATGATATATAAATATATTTTTTTAAATAGATAAAAAATAAAATAAAATAAAAATCAATTAATATAAATAAAATAATAATTTATAAAAATTATTTTTTAAATACATAGAAAATAAAATTAAAAAAAAATGGTGGGGGAGTCACGGCTCCCCCTGTCCCTTCATACTTCTGCCAATGCATATCCTCACCATTGGTGCTAGTGTCAACATTCGTTCTTCATATAAACGTAAATATCAATATGAGATATGAGGTTTTTTCTTAACACTCTCATAACCAATGAGGTGATTAATGCTTCCATTTGGTTTAGCAAAGAAAATAATAATATCAAAATGAGTAGCATCCATATAGCCATAATCTGAATCACCATCTTCATAAGCAAAATGTGTTTCTATTATTTGTAAGATGCTTTGGTGTACGACAAGTACAACTCAAATGGCCTTTATTATCCTAATGATAATATATACTTTCATCTTATTTGCCAATATTTTCACATTTTTTTTCCTTCTTCACATTATTGTGCCACTTTTGGTGATAGAATGTGTCTTTGAAATTTTCTTTATAATCATGTCCATAATCAATATCACGATCATATAAATAAAATGTTACTGCATTTATTTTCGGGAATGGAGCAGAACCAATTGGACAGGTTTCATGATTTTCTATCAAAAGCTTAGTGTTATGTTTAGCCATATAAAGGCATGAAACAAATTCATAATATGTATTGTTGCATTCACTTTTGAGAATGGAGCATATTTGATGGGTCTCATGATTCTTCATCAAAAGTTTTATTGTTTTGTTCAGTCATACAAATGCATGAAATAAATTCATAATATTTATTGCTGCATTCACTTATGGGAATAGAGTAGATTGGATAGATCTCATGATTCTTCATCAAAAGCTTCATTGTTTTGTTCAACCATACAAATGCATGAAATAAATTCTTAATATTTGTGAAATCTTTGTTCACAATATTGTTCTCGTAGGAACAAATTAGTTGCTCAAATGCTTTATTTCTTTCTTTAATAGTATCACCAAGATCTATTGCATCTAAATGTATTTCAACATTTAATATCAAATATAAGTAATTCTTCTCTGTAATACAAGGGTCAAAAATCCAAATTTTACAACGTTTCGTGTGTTTAGAACTAGCACATAAAATAATAATAATAATAATAATAATAATCACCATAATAATAATAATAATAAGACGGAGAAGAAAATTGATTAAGTCAAATAATTTTTATCCCAAGAATAATAATATATGATAAAATTGTAAATGAAGAAAGGATTAGAAAGAACTTGGATTGAGATACACAAAAAATTGTCCTTAAAGAGAAAAAAAAAACTTTCACTAGCCCTCAATCGGTTGAAAGGATAGAGGATAAGAGAATAGGGAGCAACTTTTGTGTGTCTTAGTATTGATAGGAAAAGTCTTTTTTATAGATACAATATGGTTAATCCATAAAGGATACAAATCAAATAATTAATATAAATATTTACATAATGACTAATGAATCATATATCATATAAGTATAAGTATCAATCATATGAGTAATTGTATTAAATCAATGGACGACCATTAATTCATAACATTAACTTTTATGAACTATTAAATTTGTTGAATTCTTCATCTTCCATATCTTGTTTGCATCTTAAATACAAACTCTTCTTATCGGTTATAAATAATATACGAAAATTATTTAAGACATTAAAATAGTCCATTAAAATTTTCCTTTTTTAAGCTTAATTATGTTTTATATCCTTGATAAATTTGAGAATTTTCAATTGAGTCCCCCATTAAATTTATGTAGTCTATTGAGTTCTCAAATTTTTAAAATTTGTTAATTAAGTGTCTGCCATTAAATTTTTTTGTTAGCCATATGATTGTATGGCAGTGATGACTCTCAAGGATTTATTGTTGGGTTTATCTTAACGCTAATAAAAATTATATATTTACATAAAAAAAGAAAAAAAATAGAATATTAAAAAAATAAAAAATATGAAAATTATCATATTATCAAATTATCAAATTATCAAAAATAAAATAAAAGTATATAATTTTATAAATTTATATATTTGTTAATTAATGATTTTATAATTTTATAGTTTTTTTATAATTTCGTAATTTTATAATTTATAATTATATAAAATTATAATTTTATATTTATATACTTTTATAATTTATAATTTTATATAATTTTTATAAGTTATATTTTTGTAAAATTATAATTTTTTATAAAATTATAAAATCGTATTTTTATAAAATCAAATTTTAATAATTATAAAAATATAATTATAAAATGGAAAAAATATATTTTATATTTTTATATTTTATATAAAATATATAAATTTAATATTTTTATATTTTATATATTTTTATGAAATTATATTTTTATATAATTTTATAAAAATATATAAAAATATGAAATATAATTTTATATTTTATGTAGAAATATAATTTTATAATATAATTTTTGTATTTTATGTAGAAGTATAATTTTATAAAAATACAATTTTTATAAAATATTTAAAAATTTTATAATTTTATAAAATTATAAAATGATATAATTATAAATCATAAAATTATAAAATTATAAAATTAAAACTATAAAATTAAAAAATCATAAAATTATAAAATTATAAAATGATAATTTTTTAAATCATAAAATTATATATTTTTATTTTATTTTTCCTAATTTTATAAATGTATAATTTATAATTTATATTTTTAATATTATATTTTTTTATTTTTTACTATAATATTATCCTTAGGAGAGATCATGTCATTATTGTAGATTGCAATTATGTATTATGTAGCGATATTTAAGTGGGGTGACAGTGCAAGATAATGGTTATGTCATATAGGTAACAGAAAACTCTAACTACAGAGACTCAACTAACAAGTTTCAACATCGGTAAGACTCGATGGATCACAAAAATTTTATGCAGACTCAACTGAAAGTTTCCAAATTTATGAATTCAAAATATAATTAAGCCTTTTTTTATTTTGAATTTCAAATTTAAACTTTGTTATCATACTTTTACAATTTTTTGGATTTCAAATTTCAAATTCAAACTTTGTTACTATTACGAATTTTAAATTTACCGACATAAATCTTAATTTTGGAAAAAGATTGAGATTAAAATCATTATTTATTTTTACATTTTTAAAAGTTTAAAGAATTTATAATTTTCACTTTTTAATAAGACACTTATGTTTATATTATTGAAATTATTTTCTACTACTAAAAATACATGTGTGTTCGCCTTTTGTTATGATAATAAAAAATTATAAAATTTTTATTATTATCTTGATTTGTGAAGAATCGAACTTGTATAAAAATTTAGGGTTAAGTATATTTTTAGTCCTCGAACTTTGACTCAAAATTGGAATTCGTCCATGTCTGAAACTTCGATATATTTTGGTCCCTAAATTTTAGAAATGAATGAATATAGTCCTTTTAACTCAATTATGTTAATTTTTTTTACGTGTCGAACGTTCTTCATATTAGTATTAGAGTTTTTTACACTGTTTAACACATTCTTGGTTCAATATCTACTAAGGAATATGTTCGACACTTCAAAAAAAAAATTAACGTGTTCATTCATTTTTAAAGTTTAGGGACCAAAATATATTGAAGTTTTGGACAAGGACGAATTCCAATTTTTGGTCAAAATTCAGGGACTAAAAACATACTTAACCCAAAAATTTATGTTTTTGGTGTTATCCTTTTATATCATTGTCTATATCTTGATAATTAATTAGATCATTTAATTGTGCATTATCCATCCTTCGTTAATTGAAAGTGTGAAAAGGGACAAATATTTTACACAATCAATTCATTCCCTATTGTTTGTAAAATATTTGTTCACGACTTTTTAATAATAAAAATAATAAAATATCATTATTAAAATGAGATAAAATATTTTTGTGATTTTATTGTAAATATTTTTTATTTATTTTATATGTAGTTTTATAACTAAAAAATATTAGAAAAATGCTTAAATTAAAAATAATTAAATTTGAAAAAAATATATTTAACGGATAAAATTGAAAAATAAATGTGGACCCAAATATTATAGGTATATATGGATTAATGTCAAAACATAATTTTAATAATTATATACCACTACAAAAATATTTTTTGTTAGTGAGAGTTATATTTGACGTTTCTAGAGTTTTAACTCTCACTTATAGTTTTACCCGGGTTTTTAATTCCTATGTAAGAGCCAGCGTAACTAACATATTACCAGTGGCTTCTAACAACACCTGAAAAAGTGCAACTTACTTGAGGTTTTTGAACCCTTGTTATTGCTTGAGGTTTTTGAAACCCTATTGCGTGGTGTTTTTTGAAACTCCTGTTACTGCTTGAGATTTTTGAAACTCCGTTATTGTTTGGGATTTTTGAAACCCCTGCTATTTGCCTTCACGTGATCAATATTGTATTATATTAGATTGTCCAAAAATTTCATAATAAGATTTTATTAAACCAAATTTACATCAACAACACGAGCTAAGATAAACTTCAAGTATGTAAGAATTAAAGGTGCATATTCTATTCATAATTACAATCTAATACAATTAAGTCTTAACCAAATAATAAGTGACCCTAAAGTAAAATTCAAGTGTGTGTACATCAGCCTCCAGGAAGAACTTCCTTACATTCTACGCTTAGAACTCTTTGAGCTTCGATTGCATGATTGATTTCAGTTACAACATGTTTACCTGGCACACAACTAACTTGTAATAAAGTTGCTGCAAAAATTTAGAGCAAATACAACCCCACTTTAAATAAATTTCTTTTCTTCCTAAGCACTAAAGAAAACCAAATTGAACTTCTGTCATTTTTCATAAGCTAAATCCAACTTATGTATTTGATTTTTAAAGAAATTTCATCGTTTAACTTCTCTAAAAGAGTGCACAAGTTATTTAGAACAAAACATTATTTGGGTTAATAAGTACAATCCAAATCAAAAACTTCACAAACCACTTTAAAAACTCTTTATACTTATGGATAATGATATTTTGACCCATTTTTTTATCCACTTTTAATCTATCATTCTCATCACCCTTAGATCATCACATCACATCACTTAAAAAAAATCAAAATAAATAATATAAGGGTGATTGATGTGGTGGGTTAAAAATGGGTCAAAAAAGTGAGTTAAAATATCATTATCCTATATTTAAAGAAAATTTATGAAACCTCTCCTATGTATATTTTTTATTGGAGGTTATTATAATTCCAAATAATAAACCCCAACTATAATTACATATTTTTGTAGTGTAACTTTTACTATTTATTAAAAATTATATAAAATTTTTTTTTATAAATATATATATTATAAAAAATATATTTGATATATATATATATATATATATATATATATATATATATATATATATATATATATTGAAAAATAAAATAAAATAATAAATAATTATAATTTATTTTCAAAGAATGTAATATTTTTAATCATATCAATATTTTAATTAATATAACAAAATTGAGTGAGTATTATAAAAGTAAATATAAAAATGGCTTATTTGTTGAAATTTTTTTATAAAACATGAAATGGAATATGTTTTTATTAAAAACATATAAGAAAATATATATTGAATATATGTGTGAACTTGTTTTATTAGAAAATTGAGTTCAATATTTAGTAAAAAAATAATTTATATCACATATTTTATAATTTTAATTATTAATTTTAGCAGAGTTTATGAAAAGACATTTTGAAAATAATAAAAATATCAAGTATAAAATATTACTTCTAAATATAACATATATAAATATTTTTTATTTATTATTAAAATTAATTTTTAATTATAAACATTAACATCAATATTTCATTTATAATTTTTATTAAGAACTTTAAATGTATAGAAAAATAATTTCCTTTATAAAAATTAGCATAAATACATGCGTTATCATGTCTACATGTACATATTTTTTAAATATATATCATGTTATATTAGTATATGGTGATATTGTAATGTTATTAAGTTAATATACAAAATGAATTTATATTTATTAAAAACAAAATGAGATGAATGGAGAAAAAAATAGAAAGTTTGGATAGAGAGAAAACAAAAGGAGAGAAGATAGTTAGTTGTATAAAAAACATATTAAAGTAACTTGTTAATTTTAAAATAATTATATTATAAAAGATATAATTGAAATTATGAAATGTATAAAAAAAGAGAAAATCATTTTTATTTTTATATGTAATTATAGATTAAAACTTATAGATTTTCTATAAAAAAAATGTATGGATACTTTTATCAAAAGAGTTATAAATGTATAAATACTTTTATAAAAAAAAGTGTATAAATACTTTTATCAAAAGAAGAAATGATAATAAGAATAACGAAGAGATGAAAGACAAAAATGAAAACTCACCGCAGCAATTTGAATGCCAGCGACCATGTCCCATGTCAACCACCACATTTCATGTAAGGAAAAGTAATACCGATAAAGTTAAAATATTTTAAAAAATTAAAAGTAAAATATTTGTCAAGTTGAAAATTACTTAAAAGCTTTAAGCTTTCTGCGTGAAACAATGACCTAAAAGAGTTGAAAAAACATAAAAAGAGAGGTAAGGGGAAGAAGAAATCGAAAATAGGAGAGGAGGGAAAGACCGAGAATTAGAGGAGTAGCAGAGGTTTTGAAATGCATAAGAAAATTGGCGCTTAAAATTGAAATTACAGAAAAACCTTTTGAACCAATGTCAAAACACTAAATTGGGGGTTAATAAAGTAAATTATGTCAAAAACACTATCAGGCTTTCAAGAACGAAAAAACCAAAAAATAAAAAAATTAACGGTGTCAGCAACCTAGATATAGGTATTTGGGTCTATTCCATTCTGGTTTGAGTTCTTTGCTTTTATAGTAGATAATTATTTTTAGATGCATGTATACACGGATCGTTATGTTTTTTTTTTTTTTAAATTCATTAATTTATCAGTTATATTAGTAAAGAGAAGGGAATTTAGTATCATAATGTTACAAAAAATGTATTGCTATATTTTTACAAGAACAATATATTTTATAATAACAATATTTATTTTTATGAAATTTTTATCATATGTAATACAAATAAGATTTGAATTTGTTACGATGTGTAATCGGTCATGTTTTGATATAATATAAGTAAATATTAGTAATTGTTTGTAATTAAACATGATCTATATTAGTTAGTATTGTACATAATAATTAACTATGCATATTTATATATGATCATATTTACATTTTTTTTAACTTAATTAAGACAGATAATATATAATTGTTCTAATATTTATGTATATCTTTTACTAAATACACTATAAATTTTAGAATTTGTTTATATATTAAAACACTATAAATTTTTAAACAACTTAATTAAGACGGGTAATAATTTCACATGAAGATAATTTGATTGATGGACATCATGGAACATAAAGACAACTACCAATTAAGCAATACAACCCTAAAAAATATCTAAATTCATGCATGAAACCTAAAACCACTTAACCGAAACAAAAGAGTAAACCCTAAAATCCCTCACGCATCAACACATCAGAATGTTAAGAGGAAACAAAACAAAAATAAACCAAAGCTGAAGATAGATCTTGTGATGGCTCAATGAGGTCTAAGAAATTGTTTGAAACAAAATTGATTAATGCAAGTAACAAATAAAAGGTATATCTCAAGAGTAATCGGTCGAAATTTTCTATGCATAATTATTAAGACAATATCATGAAATTGACCAATTTAAATTTCCTCCTAAAAAACTACTATTAAAAGTATAATTTAATGTTTCGTGTGTATGTGTTTATATGTTTTTTATTTTAATTTTAATTAAGGGTATCATGGGGCTTCTAATTGTTTTCGATTTTAATAAACTATATAGTTTAACAGAAATGAAGAAATTCACATTAAAAGTTTAATATATTTAAAACAATTCAAGTCACCATAAAACTAATTTTATAAAAACGAAGCAAGCAAATCCTGAAGTAATTCTATCCGGCAAAAGTATACTAAAAAAATGGTAGAGGGTGGAGTAAATAGATTTTTAAAATCATATAGGAAGATTATAATTGATGATATAGATGGACGATGATAATAAATAACATCACATTTATCAATAGTGAGACTGCAACCTCAATTAAGCCATGACAGCCAGCGGAAATTGATTTACTAAAATATCTTTATAAGTGCAGTGTTACAAACAATCACCACAGACTGGTAGAATTTTCTGGTAGCCCAAAAGCTAGGATTTTACTTTCCGATGATTGAAAGTCGATCTATGCAAATGAAATTAATTATTTCGTGACAAAAATTAAGTGGATCGTAATCAATTATGTTTTAGTTCAATGATAAACGTTTAATCCAACATTTGTTTGGTATAAAAAGATCATAGTCATATGCTTCGTCTTCTTTATCAAACCTAATATTAACTCACTTTTCATCCCAAATGCAAAACGAAAAACTTAAAAACCATGAAATAAAATCAAACGACTATGATGTTTGGCCTTCGTAATAGTGAAAATGCAGAAATAATGGTTAAGAGAAAGTTAACAAAAATATAATATATTTAAAGTATTAAATACATTCTCAACATGTTTAAAATCAAACCCACACACGTACACATACAAGTAGAGTTTTTTAGTCTACAAATAAAATTCAGTTTAATAAAGAATCAAAACTTTTTTGGGGGAAGATCAATGCCTGAATTCCCACGGAAAGAATAATACCATTTGCTTCTTGTAGAATTTCAAGAAAACAATATAGGTGTACTTGTTCAATTAGAACACTGACAAGAATTTAATTTACATAAAAACTAAATTTTCTATCAAATTATGAAAAAAATGCAGTTTACCTCAACATTTCAATCTTCGCAAATATATGAGTCTCGCTTAGATCTCCTAACTTAGAAATTCACGGGCCTGCATTTCAAGTACACAATAATTTTTTAATATAAAACCCGAAACAACTCTAACAAAATAAATTAAATGACCAATTATGTTAAAAAAACTAAAAAATGTGGAAGACAAATTACCTGAAGAACATTTTCAGCACGCCTAGTATATGAGAATGATAGAAAATCATACTTCCCATGTGCTTATACCCTGCAAGAAAAAATAATAGCCCAAAAAATATTTTATTTTTCCAACAATAAGAATATTTAGCATTCGGCACATGCAAATAAATTATCTGAAGAAACTCTTTATATGCCTTACTTGCCTTTGTGATTGGAACTTCTAAACCTACAATGGGACACCAAAGATCTTCGACATCTAGAGTTCCCAAATCCCAAACAAATGTTTTGGTTACAATTTAGTTTTAAAATATTCACAAAATCTAAACGATATAAATAATTAAATTGACTAAACAATAAGGATTGATAAGATCTACAATGTTATTTTCATACATACACACACTAAAAAGGTAAATTCCTTATGTAGTTACTATGAATGGCCAATACATTAAGTTGTATATGAATAAGGTAGCCAAATTGAAATGAAAATGATAAATTGTAACTACGGATGTCAATAGGACGAGTAGGGTATGGATAGTAGCTCTCATGTAATCTATCCGCTGGATAAATATCTGTCTCGTACCCATATTCATATCTGTGCAGATATTCGATATGCGGGTACTCGTATATTTTTTTAATATCCACGGGTGTCCTCGGGTATTTACAAAAGAAATTTTAATATTTAACAATATATTGTAACCATACAGTCAAATAAAAATACAATGCATAACATTTATAATTTTTAAACAAAGTGGAAATAACCCATTTAAATAGTGTTGGATGATAATTTGCAAATAAATGAAGATTTTTTAAAACCAATTGATAAAAAATAGCCCATTCAATTTCAATGTGTCAATGTTTTAATCATGTTTTTTTATTTTTTTATTTAAATTAAAATATAGTGAATACGAGTATCTACGGATACAAATACTATGATACATGTACCCGCCTCGTTAACATGCGAGTATTAAAAATACGTACTCGTTACCTGTAGGTATCCATTTAGAATATTAATTTCCTACTCGTTGCAGGTTTTATCCACGGATACTCACATATACAATTTTTTTTATATCCCTGATTATGACAAAGCTCTAGATAGAAATTGAGCCAGATGGGTGAATAACTAGCAAAAATGGAATACATATCATGGTTCGAAGCACTATCAATCATGTTTTGTTAAATCAATAAATAGCAATTACATTGCAAAAAGAATCATAGTTGTTTCATAAAAATAACTAGCAATAATGGGATACATATCATGGTTCCAAGCACTATCAATCATGTTTTGTTCCAAACATGGAAGGATAGCTTAGAAAGATGACTAATATTACATTCAACAATGCAAAATATACCTTGGAAAAAAGAAAGGTTCAACCTTCATTGTAACAGACGAAAAATAACCAAAAATAAAACAAAAAATTGTTAAAACGAAGATAAGAAGGGAAACAAAAACACCATAGGTTAGAAAACAAACACAAAAAATTGTTAAAACGAAGATAAGAAGGGAAACAAAAACACCATAGGTTAGAAAACAAACGGAGAAGAGAACCAACAAAATAAAAAGATTCAACCTTCATTACAATAAACCAAAAATAACAAAAGAATTGTTAGAATGAAGATAAGAAGGAAAAAAATAACTCAATAGGTTACAAAATAAACTGAGAAGAGAACCCAGAAAATAGATCATTATAGCAAAGGGAAAATAACAACAAAAAAAACATTCATTATGCATCTATACACAAACAAAACAACAACAATTAGAGGTGTCAATTTGACCCAGCCTACAGGGTTTGGCCCTGACCCATGTGGGCTAGGACCAAAAAAGTCCACATTGAAAAAAAGCCTCCATCAAAGAAGTCCAAAGGGCCAAAAACCCTACAAAAGCCCTATGGGTCAAGGCCAACCCATGGGCTTTCATCTTCCACATGAAAAATATATTATTATTTAAAATATATTATTATCTGTGGGATAGGCCCAATGAACCGGACAAACACGACGACCCGAATAGGTCAAAAGACCCAGACTTGCTCGACGACCTCGACAAGAATGACGACTCAAACGGACTAGATGATCCAAACAGGCCAAACGACTCGAACGAGCTTGACAACCCGGATGGGCTCGACGACCAGGATAGGCCCAACACGGATAGGCCCGACAACCCGGACAAGCCCGACGACCGAGACGAGCCCAACAACCCAAACGTGCCCTATGACCCAGACGGGCCCAACGACCCAGACGACCCTACGATACAGTCAAGCCCATTCGAGTCGTCGGGCTGGTCCGTGTTGTCGGGCCCGTCTTGGTCGTCGGGCCTGTCTTGGTCGTCGAGCTCGTTTGGGTTGTCGGGCCCGTTCGAGTCGTCGAGCCCACCCGGGTCGTCGAGCCCTTCCGTGTCATCGGGCCTTTCCGTGTTGTCAGGCCCGTCCTGATCGTCGGGCCTTTCCTTGTCATTGGGCCCGTCTTGGTTATCGGGCCTATCCGGGTCGTCGAGCACGTCCAGGTCGCTCGACTTGATATATTTTTGTCTGAAATGTGAAACTTTGATATATTTTAGTCTTTAAACTTTAAAAATGAATTAATATAGTTCTTTTAATCCAATTATGTTTTTTTTGTTCCTGTCTGAGACTTTGATACATTTTAGTCCTCAAACTTAAAAAATAAATGAATATAATTCTTTTGATCCAATTATGTTAAATTTTTTGGATGTGTCAAACGCATTTTCTAACTAACATTGAAGTGAGAACATGTCAAACAGTCTATACAAGTTAAATGCTATTATGAAAAACGTTTGAAACATAAAAAAAAAATATATAATTGTGTTAAAAGACTATATTCATTCATTTTCATTTTAAAGTCCAAGGATTAAAAATGTATCAAAATTTCAAATTGGGACACATTTTAATTTCGCGTCAAAGTACACACTAGTAGAAACATATTTACCCCAAGATAGATACACTAACCTACTTTTTTGTCCCACTTTTTTTGGACTCACTTTTAACCCACCACTCCAAATACCTTTAAATTATCACATCACATCACACTATTAGAAAATTGAAATAGATAATTGAAAAATGATTAGAGTGGTAAGTTAATAGTAGATAAAAAAAATAAGTCAAAATATCATTATCCAAGATTTTTTAATTTAGGCTTAAATACATTTTTCGTCCTCATTTTCGTAGTGTTTGTTGCGGTTGGTCCTCATTTTGACAGAATGTTTAAAATGATCATCATTTTTACCGAATGTTTAAAATGGTCCTCATTTTCGCAATTCGTGTTTTATTTGGTCCTTTTTTGTGGCGCCGTTTAAATCAGTAACGGAACACTGTATAAGTGACACTGTTTGTATTCATCTTCGTCTTTCTTGAGCTCGAATTTGCAAAGGAAGCAGCTATTACTTGTCATTTCATCGTTGGATTACAGTCGCGCTCTTCATTTCAATTTTCTAGTTAATCATCATCAACGAGGTAAGTGGGTTTAGGATTTTCTGGGTTGTGTTTGCTTGTGGGTTAGGGTTTTAGAAATTCTATTTTGGGGTTTGTTTGTGCTTGGATTGTTGTGATGTATTGCATGGTTTCTAAATTACTACACATGTATAGTACACGTAACACACCCAATGCAACGTAATACAAACAGTGTCATCTGTACAGTACTCTGTTACTGATTTAAACAACGTCATAAAAAATGACCAAATAAAATACGAATTGCGAGAATGAGGATTATTTTAAACATTCGGTGAGAATGAGGACCATTTTAAATATTCTGTCAAAATAGAACTATCCGTAACAAACACTACAAACATGAAAACAAAAAAGTATTTATGAAAAAAAAAAAAGTATCTAAGCCATTATTAGTAAAATATTTAAGTTTATTAAACTTATTTTATTGTCATGTATAAAAATAAAATATTCTTAAAAAGTATTCTGAGAACGCCGTGAGAGGCACCACCACGAGAGGCGAAGCAGCGAGAGTCACCGCCGCGAGAGGTGCCACCACAAGTAACATTGCCCTGAGAAGTGCCGCCACGAGGTCTGTTGGTTTTTCACCGCTGGTGGGACTCGCTGTTTCCACTCGAGTTGCGATTTTGAACTTCGATCCAAGCCGATCCAGAAAAAAGTGACTTTTAGGCGACTCGGAGAAGAAGATCGTAGACTCGTACAATCTTACGGGTTGAAACGCGATTTTGACTAACTTGGTTAGCTCATTTGTTTCCCTCATTCTCCGATTCCACAAAGCTCGTTTCTTTTCCTCATTCCCCGATCCCACAATGCAAAGGGTATCCCCAAACTCCACAATTTGGAGGAACATAGTCTCTAAGGTCAGAAAAAACTTGTTTTCCATCAACGACCCTTTTGCTGTGCGGTCCTTCTCCGCGGTTCCCGTTGCAGCAGCCGCGAAATTGCATAAACAGGACATTCCGTGCGATTTCCAGAAATGGGGTTCGGTTGGATTCTTTAGGACGTCGAAGTTCGCCTCTGGGTTCAACCCTCTGCAACCGAAACCGTTGGATTCTATTGTAGATGTCCACAGGCTGAAAGATCGGTATCCTGAAGATATTGCTTCTATTTGGGATGATGTAATGTCTCATTGATTACTTGTTCTTATGCCATTTAAACTTGTTTCACATGTAGACTCTGTCGCTCTTCATAACTCAATTTACTTAAGCTTCTTATGGTTCGCACTAAGAGCAACAAATTGTTTTTGTTTGTGCTTGCCATTTGTTCTTTTTGTTAGACTTGTTTGAGTTCTGGGAAGTGAAAAATAAGTTGGACAAGATAGATAACTTGGATATAATCTCTAGGAAGAATGGAAAAGGAAACAACAAATGAAAATTTGGGCAGTTAATTGATCAATGGGAATCAAGAGGCCTTTCTTGTGTGTGGTTAGTATGATATAGACAAAACGTCCATTATCACATAGAAGAATGCTGATGATCTCTGTTGCAGCAATTGAGTTGTTCTTCTTTTGTGTGGGCCTCTAGGATTTTCCTTTGAATCTACTTTTAGTTTTGTTGCTCTTATGTATTATTTATTCACTTATATTTTCGTTATTATATTTTTAAATACATGTGTTTGACTGTTTTTTTTTTTTTTTTTTTTGCTTTTTTTTATTTTTTTTTTTTTTTTTTTTTTTTTTTTTTTTTTTTAAATTTTTTTTTTTTTTTTTTTTTTTTTTTTTTTTTCAGTATCACATAGGAAGAGGTCATGTTGGAGCATCTATGAAAGCAAAACTTTATAACTTGCTGGCACATAGAGCTTCAGAGTGGTATTTATATTCTATCAATATTGATACTATGAATTTGTTGTATTCTAGATTTCATGTTCTCAACTTTCTTTATCCTCGGCAGCCGATACTTTGTGATTCCTTTGTGGAGGGGAAGTGGATACACGACAATGTTTGTTCAAGGTTTGACAAAACAATACTCTTACTTATTTATTTGTTTGTAAAAAGTTAATAATTTATTCAATTAAAACTATATTACACTTGATTGATGATTTGTATTTGGGAAAGATGGAAATGTAAATATTATTTCCCCAGTTTATGTAGGTATTATAATGATATTATCTATTTCTGGATGTGATCATATGAGAGAACTTGAAAGACTGAAAGAAAAAGAAAAAGATCATTCTAGGAAACTGTTGACATTGTAGGATTAGATGGAAAATTGGAAAGGCAGACAAAGATGGATCAGGAGCACTATTAAGTATGACATAGGAAAGAGAGTCTGAATAGTTGTAGTACATAACACTGATAAATAACGATCTAGAACACGTACTCGTGCAACAAGTACATAACCACCTTGATTGAACTCAAAATGCACTGCGCTATACAACTTAACTAAATAAAACTATTTTATCAGTATTAGACTTATGCATGGACTGACAGTTGTTCTTGTCCATGAATAGAGATATGTGTACAGGTCAGGATAGGGAATTTTCCCCTTGCTAATATTAATATCTACAGAATGTGGCAGAGATATTGTAATGTGTCCACTTATATATATGGACTGTTTTCTAATCCGCTAAGCAAATAGGGATATCCTAATTGGCAATTATAGCAAATTCAAATGGCTTGCCTGTACACTTCAAATAACATAACCATTAACAAATCAACCAAAAGAGAAGCAGTAAGGAGCATACACAATCATGTATGGAGACTATTTTTATCCTTTATGAAAGAGAAGACATCTTGAAACATAAAGATCACATCCTAAGCCTTGGAATTAGATTTTTGCAAGATTAAAGATTCAGTCAGATCAAGCTATTATTAGGAGTTCTAAAATCAACTTCATCAAACATAGAAGAAAACATTACGTAAAGAAAATCAACAACAATAAAGCAAGTAAAAAGGAAAGTAAACAGTGCAGAATGAAAATAGATTGAATCTGGAAATTAAACATTGAAGAAAAGATTAGAACAAGGAAAGAAAACTTGAATTACCGAAGGGTTATACAGCTGCACGCATCAGTTTCCATCTTGTCATTACTTACTTTTTTATGCTAAAGCTAACTAAGCTAAAAACTCAAGAAAATAGAAGGCTGTATCAGCTTATTGACTTAGCCCAAAACTGTCTAGGCCCAACTCAGCATTCCAAGGCTGACTTTAACAGCACCAAGCTTCCAAATGCAGTGCAACAAGCTGCAAAAGATAACACATCTCTGACTTGGACTCATTCTCAGCCCATCACACCTTCAAAGGCAGCTTTACTCATGTCCATATGCGTTATTCAGGTTGATGAGAAGTTCAGCTTCTCCAAACACCTTCAAACTTGGTCTTGAACTGTCTTGTGCACCATCTCTGCTGTAGTAAGAGTAACTCACCTCTAAGACACTGGAATGTTGATATGAATCCAAGTTAGCAACATCAAAACTCAGAAACACCACTGCACTAAGAATCTAAAACTGAAATTATTGCTAAAGCTAGCTCCTAGAACAGAATTCTACTTCTACGAAAGCTATCATAGAACCAAAAATACTATTTAGACCAAAAACACCTTTAAAAACACTTTATTAACAAGTTTTTCCAAAAACACAAGTTTTTCCTACCAAAAACTAAATCTGAACTAAAAGAAGGTAATTAACACAAAACAATGCGCAAAGGAGTGCTAGTAATTACCTAAAACTAGACAAAATAGGGACTTAACACATCTCCACACTTAAACTTTGCATTTGTGGGAAAACTACATAGAAGATAACAACTCAAAAGCAAAACATCAATTTACAATACTGGACAGAATCAAAAACTTTTACTGCATAGCTGGAATCCGTGAGCATCCAGAGAATCTGCCAAAACAAAACTTTGAACCTCTAACCAAATCAGAATTAGCTAAAATAAGGCAAATACATTAAGAATTGATCAAACCAAACTCTAGAAACAGAACTGAACCCACTAGATAGTGTTTACCCTCATACTCTCATGTGTGTTTGGGTTAAGTATTTGTCTCAGCACACCAGGCATACCAACATTGTCATAGGCTTGGAAAATATCTCAAATCAACCACCAAGTTAGAACAATGCTCTCATGATCAACAGGTCTTTACAAAGCTTGTAATGTGGCTTGGGTAGGGGTAGGATAGAGGAAAGGATGCAGAGCTAAAACCAAGGAAATATGAGGCAGCCATCAGAAAAATCTAGAATACACGTGTGAGTTCAGTATCTTCATCACAAGTCAGACCTTCAGATCCTTTTGTTTTGTTATTTACTTTCCACTTTCCTTCTTTTTTTTTAACTTTTTCTTCTTTCTTTCCAATCATAGACCACATTTTTTTTATATTTTCTATTTTTCTCAGTTTCAAACTTCTTTTCACACATGTTCAGTATTTTTCCTTTGATCAAATTGTTTTGGCACACTTCCTCCACAGTTGAGTTTCACATAATTTTGCGAAGTACTTTCACAGCTCCTCACATATCCATGGTTAGTTGATCATTGATTTTTGTGGTCTAAGGGCTTGTAGTGAGCTAGAAATCACTAGAAAAGGGTTAAAACAGGCTCAAAACTGGGTGCAATGGAAAATCTGATCAAGGTAGGCTATTTGGCTAGTGAGTTAAAAACAAGGAATGCCTATATAATGTCAAGAATGCATCATACAACTAGCAGAATCAACAAGAGATAATACAAGTTCTGGAATGTTTGTATAATGCAATCACACAACAAAAAGCAAAGGTGCAAAACTAACTTTGGTTCAAATATGTCAGAACTGATTCAGAACTGGTTATCACAATAAATTATGCATTTTACTTCAAACAAACTATTCTAAACAGGTCAACAATTCTAATTATGCATGCAGATCAAAGAAGTCACTAGAAAATCAGCAAAAACAGTAAAAAGATTAATTCTAAACAGCTTTGTAAAAGGTTTTCAAAGAAACAAAAACAGCTAAAAATATTTCAGCGAACTGAAAACATCATAAGAAAATACCTAGACACTATCAAATATAGTAAAGAAAGCTGAAACAAAATTTTGCTACTCAAACCAAATAAGAAAAACAGAAACTGACCAAAAAACAAAAACACAAAAAAAAAAGACTTAAAAATCTAAAAAGAGCAAATGTATCATACAGAAACTAAGAGCAAAAATAAAAAAAAATTTGTCAAATTTTTCAGCTCTACCCCCACACTTGAAACACACGTTGCCCTCAATGTGTAAGGGAGTGAAACTGATTCAGCAAAGTTAAGCAGAAAACGAAAGGCAAAATGTTCTGATATAAAAGAAAGTAAAGTGTAAAGGAGGAGTAAACTCAGTTTAGAGGCACTTCAATCACTGGTTCTGCGCCCCCTTTGGATTGACCAAAGACTGTGCAGGTATTGCACCAGACTTCTGCTGCACTAGCTCATTAATAGCAGCAGCCAGTTGACCGTTCAAGTCTTGAATAGGGGCTTCCATTGTAGGGTCTGATCTCACTTGCTGTTGAACTGTTTATGGTTTCCTAGCCATCTGAATCTGCCCATCAGTCGGTGCTGCATTTTGTCTTGATGATGATGGTGTATACCTCTGCTGCTGGTTAGGCATTATATGGCCGACTTAGGCTGTTTTGTTGCTGGAACTGATTCTGTTGTGGTCCACTTCTCAGATTTGGGGTCTTGCCATCCTGGATTATACGTATTTGAAAATGGGTTGTAGGCCTGCTGTTTCTGACTTTGATTAGTCCAAGCCTGTTGTGGTGGTCTAAAACTGGCCTGATGGCCCGAGAAAATTCCAGCCTACTTAACTAATGCAAAACTGAGTAAATTGATCAAATGTAAATGTAAACAAGTGTACAATGATCCTACTTAACTAATGGAATTAAAAATTTAACAAGATAAAATGCAGAATTAAAAATCCCAATTCTAACCTAGCCTAGAAAATTGAATTACCTAACTAAACTGTAAAAACTGAAAACATGCATTGGAACAAAATTCAATTGATTAAAGGACAATATTAAACATACAAACAGAAGTAAAACAAGTGCTAAAACGTAAATGGAAGTTCAGAAATGGAATTGTAAAGAAAACAGTAAATCAAAGCAAGTAAAACTATCTACATTAGAAAACACTCCCCAATGATGTTCATATGGTTCTGCTTTCGATTGCCAAGGATCATTGCTTTCGATTGCCAAGGATCATTTCTGATTCCTTGGAGTATAAGTGGTTACTTTGTACTCACAAAGCCTCGGCATGAATCCATAACGGAGTTTAGTAGATTACCAAAGTAGAATTCATATGCACAACACTAGAAAAATGAGTTCTGATGAGGAAGTAGAAGAACATTGGTTCAAACATTGAATGTAAATGTGCATAAAGGTAAAAGACAGAATCTAAAAGCAGAAAACAGTAGATTAAGCTAAAAGATTGCAAGAAAGGTAAATTTTGCATTGAAAGCTAACTGGAATTTGAAGAAACAGCAGCGGTAGAACAAAGAACATGAAAGCTCACTTTGTAGTCAAGACAACCTTGCACTTGAAAAAATCTATACTCTACTTTAGTGAAATGTTAAGTGTGTACACTGACAATTCAGAAATTGAAAAGCTCTTTCTAATTTTCTGACTTAAGTCTTTTATACTCTAGCCTAAGAAATGGAACCTACAAACTGTTAAAACTGTCTACAACAGGTCATGTTAACTGACAATTACAAGTTAGATTTATGTGCAAACTGTTCCAGCCAGTGCAAATGCATATCCAGCTTCTTCAAGTAGCCAGTCCTCCAAGTCAGTGCATCTTCATCCAACAGGCTGGTGCAGTGAAGTTGCTTACTGCTGGCAGCAGGTTGCTTCAACAGCTTAGACCAGTTCCAGGTCTCTTTGGCTGCAGGTCGGCTCCCTTTGCAAACTTCTCCACTCATCACAGCCAGAGCTTAGTCATGTTGCGGTGCAGCTGTATTTACGTTGACAGCTTCTTCAGCAAGTTTCAAGTCACGCAGCTTTTATAACTGGACTGGCTCTTCAATGTACACAAAGTCACAAGCTGGACTTCCTCTCAAGTGAACTGCACAAGCACATAACAGTACCTATAAACACTAATTAGAAGGCTGAACTACACATTAAAAATCAAATTAAAAACTGGTTTAGACTAATCAAAGTGACTAAAACAGAAATTAATTAACTAAAGCACAACTACAATCTATTCTAGAAATAGGAATCAAATCTAAAATTTATTATTTACTAGATTAGAAATTAACTAAAATCAGAATTAAACTAAAATAATAGTTAAAAACACTTTATTAACACAGATTTGTAAGAACTGGGAAATTTACTCTATAAAAACCAAATCTGTTCTAAAAATAGGAAATTAAGACTAAACTATACCCAAAAGAAGTGCTATTAACTACTAAAAACAAAACAAATTAGGGACTTAACATGCTTCCTATGCTATCTTTGATATTTGATAAGGTAGTTGTCCTCTACCTTCCTTTTTTTCTTTTCTGGTTTGTTTATTTTCCCATTTTGTTTGAGAAACTATTTTCATTGGCTTCTCTAGTATGAAAGAGTAATTTCCAAGACCTAGAATTTTCATTGCATTTATAAATGTCTGAATCTGGTTGAAAACTTGTCCACAGATAAGTATAACGAGTTCGGAAAGACTGTTTTCATTTGTTTTCTTCCCATCAATCGTCATATCTCTACTTGCAACATTATGATAGTGTCAACAGTGAAATATTTTTTTCATATTCCTTTTTTTATTGTTTCGATTACCTGTAGTTTTTAACGTTTTAACGGAACTTCCAATATGAAAATGACACGTTTTAGCAATTTATGTTCATGTCAGATCTTCTTGACTGTTGAGAATGATTGTTGCTTAGACATACTAAACAACCTCAATTATAAACCATTGTTTTCATTGTTGTCTCATACGTATTCATCATTTTGTTGCAGTCCAGACGCCACACATGATTTTTACAAGTCTTGAAGATTACAAGGCCAGGGGAACACAAGCATCACCCTATTTTACTGTTTCCTTTTACACTGAATTTGCAGAGAGCAAGGATTTGGTACTGATCCGTGGGGATATCGTATTTACCAGCAAGCTTACTGATTCAGAGGCAGAATGGCTTTTGGAAACTGCTCAGTCTTTTTATCTGAATGATGCAAGGTACAAGCTGGTTGAGAGATTCAACAGAGAGACACGTGATTTTGAGTTCAAAGATGTCTTGCAAATACTGAACATGCCTATTTTGTAACCTTTCTTAATTGAACAACTGCTAAACTAAACAGCAGTAAAGACAAAGCAGAAGGGTGGATTTGATCATGGAGGAAATTGCAAATGAAGGAAAGGAAGAACCGTAACTTTTTCATCATTTAATCATATTCTTTTGCATAAGGAAGAGTGTCTTGGACTGAGCTTCCTCTTATATTGTAGTCTTAGATCCAGTCTTTGTTTTATCTTTCATGTTGATTCAATAAATAGATCTTGTATTTGAATCTCTGCTTCAAAACATTTACAAACAAGTAAAATAGAAAAAGAAGTTTTGTTTTTGTCAGTTTGTATTTGATTACATATATTTCATGAGTTTTCAAAGGGGTCATGGACTCAACACCCTCCCTCAAAGCCAACATAAACTTCAGAGGAGGATTTAAAGTACTGTTTGGAATTGCATGTTACCATTGCAATTAACACATCTAATTCTTTTCAAATGCTGAATTGGAAACTCAATTTTAGTTTCAACCATAAATTGCATATGCCAATAATTGTAACTATAACATCCCATTCACTGATAAGATTATAATTGAGTTTCCAATAACACCCCTAAAAGAAAGAGAAGGCAATGAAGATCACATCCTGTTCATAAATGGTGATAACTTCAATTTGATGTTCTATGCCTATAGCCATGACAATGACACACAGAAGGTCTCTCACCAGAGACAGAAAATATTTGCTCGCTATTTATATTAATGAATGCATTAAATGAAATGTATTCTTTGAGATTTTTAATTATATATACTTCCCATTGATTGATTATGAAATTAATAAATTATTGGATATGCAAATTATTATTGCATGTAAACTTTTCCTTCATAACTTCATTTTATTCAACATAGACTTGACGAAAATAAACAGAAAATTTGCACACCAAAATAAATCATAAGTGTAACGTGGCAAGATTTTGAAAAGCAAGAGTAACCACATTTGAATGGTTCAACAGGATTTCTATATCGTCATTGCCTTAATTAGCATTCATATTTCACTTTCATAAAAAGAAAAGGGAAGATTCAATGTTTTAAAAACTAAGGTCCAATAAATAAGCAGCTACATGCTTTAACTTGAATGTGTGACTTATTGTGCAATGACAATGTCACAAATATATTTGTCTCAATTATTATTTGTTTGGTGTTCGAGAAATCTCCATGGCGGCTTTGAATATCACATCAAAGGCTTTCTCAATGCACAACTTGAACTTCTGTTCATCAATGAATCCCTTTAGTGTTCTCAAGGTGATTCTCAACACTTTCACATAGCTCATAATAGTTATGTCTATATTCTGTCAACACACACAAAAGCATGTTAGAACCTACAAAGTTAGTGGTTTTGATGCATTTTCTTATGTGAATGAATTTAAGTCCCAAAAACAAATGAGTAGTTCAATAAATACCTCTGGCCCACCAGTCATAGTGAAATATAAACCACTTATGGGATGATTTGCCAGAGCCATTTGTTCCATTGGTCCAAAAATGTTGGATATAACAACACTGCAGTTTCCTAGAGTCTTGTAGATGATTTTAGCCACAGCCTAAGACACCAACATAAAAAATCAGAGCAGTTGAATAGAATATGGTAGAGAAGTTGCATTCTAACAATTAAGGGTGATTCTTCATACTATATGGGGTTGTTTTAAGGTTAGATTTTACAAATTAAGAAATGATTTTTATGTTAAATTGTTAAAGTAATTAAAGAATATAAACTAATTTATATTTGATTAACAAACATTTTCTTTTTTCGAAATAAAATTGATTTATTCTATTGGTAGTTATTCAACCTAGCTTCAAACTATTTTAATAAGGTTTTATGCTTTTTTTTTAGTTTATGATTATTTTGAAAATCAAAATATATATTATTTTTTAAAGAAAGAATTCATTCTCTTTAAAACAAATGTAATACCTATTTAAATTTTGGTATTTTTAATTTAGTCTTTGTTAAATTTATTTGGTTTATTGAGTATTCAATTTGTTTTTTATTTTGAATTGAGTATTTGCTGTTTAATTTTTATTTTTATATTAATTGGGTGATATGACTATTATTTTGTCCTGTCATTTCTTTAGGTGATTAAAAATGTAAGGCTTTGTAGTTAATAAAATAATATTATGATTAATGTAAAATAAGAAATGACTTATTATTATCATTAAAGATACACTTAATAATAAGATCATCGAACTCTTCAATATCTTTCATTTGGTCACTTACAATGATCAAGAGAGTGTCGTCATCACTATTGTTGATGTAAGTGACTTCAATATTTTTTCAATAAACGTAATCAAAGTTTACCTGATGTTTTGCTATCACAATATTGTTTTGTATAACACAAAATCTTTTTTCTTAACACATGCAAACAAATAACTAAGATGACATGATAAGATAATAATCATGTTACTTAGTTAATGAAAAAATTATAAAATAAAAACTCAATTGAAAAATATAAAAATTTTGAATACTGAATGAACTAAAAATATTAAAATTTAATAAGAACATACTTGAAAATACACAAATTTATGAAAAGCTTAAAACTTAATTAAACTTAAAATCAACTTCACACCTTATAATATATCTAAATTATAATTTAATTTTAGTTTAAATTAGTTTAACCTCACATTCTAATCATTATATTATTTAATATATATATATATACATATATATATATATATATACATATATATACTAATGAATATACATGATAGTTTGTGTTATAAATTTGACCATAAAAAGCTTACTAAAACGAGTTTAAAAGAATAAAAAAGAACCGTAAAATTTTTTAAACACTCCCTAAATTACATATACATACCTCAGGGCCTTTTAACTTCATCTCCAAATCTAAGAGCAAGCCTATGAGATAAACACTGAAAGAACGTCTTTTCTTCTTTATAAGTTTTCTAGCGTTCCAAACAAACTCAAGAGGGTTGCAGTTTTCTGATTGACTAAGCTTTGGAATAGTTATTTGTAAGAAAGAAATTTTGTTCCCCCATAAACCTTTCACCTTTGAATTTTGCATTTCCTTCACTGATTGGTAGCCTTTAACATTTCTTGTGTTAAGCATTACCACAGCAGTGGATTTTGCTTTTCTAGCCATGTAGTCAATCTCTTGCATGTACAATCGAATCCCATAGAAAATGATCCCAGTAATCACATCATTTATTGTCTGCAAGCATGCAAAAAAAGTTAATCAACTTTTTCAAACCATGTATAAGTATATAGATTAGTCATATTATAAACAAGTTTGAATCAGTGAGTATTTCCTTTCCAACACGACTTATTTCATAACCAAAGTCATATCAGTTGATTAAAAAATAGGATTAAATATGTTTTTAGTTAGATTTTGACGCAAATTGGAATTCATCCATGTCCAAACTTTGGTATAGTTTAGTCTCAAACTTTAAAAATAAACAAATATAGTTATTCTAACATAACTCCATTAAAAAATTTTAACGTGTTAAACAAAATTTCAGGTCAACATTTGAGCTGTTTATTTTGTTTGACACGTTACAACTCAAATGTCAACTTAGAATATCGTTTAATAAGTAAAAAAAAGTTTAACGTTGTTGGGTTAAAAAGATCACATTCGTTCATTTTTAAAGTTTGGAAGCCAAACATATTAAAATTTGGGACAAAAACAACATTTGTGTAGGTTTTATAAAAAATGATATAACAGAATACAATCTTTTTTTGCATATTAATGGATGATCTAATCTTACCACACCAAGCTTGGTTTTGATTGCTTTGACATGATCAAGAGATAGTGATATGCTTGACAAGGCAAAAGGCATAGACTCAGTTCCTTCATATCCAGATCTTACAGGTGTTTTGTCATCTACAACCATTCTTGTCTTCACTAAGCTAGATCCAAAATCTGACATGGAGCTAAAAAAGGAGGAGATAAAAGAAGGTAACTTTTGAATCACGTTTTTCTTTGACCCCTGTGAACTTGATGATGTTCTTGACGGAAAAGTTAGTGGAAGAGAAGGGTCATCAATTCTTTGAAGACAAGAAAGAAGGGCACCCATTAGGGAGTAACCATCTCCAAGAGCATGATGAAGCTTGAAAATTATTGTGCCTGCAGCATTGCTAGTTGGATACTTAATAATATGAATTTCCCACAATGGTTTGTTTTGAGGTGTTCTTTCGGTCAGAATACTTGTTACGTAGTCATCAAAATAGTGATCATATGATTCAGATTCTGGAAACTTGGGAATCTTTACATGCTCTTCAGGCTTCACTTCTACCCTTTTCCATCTCCTTTTACCATTTTCATCTCTTATCTGTGTGAAGAAATCAATTCAATAATCTAGCCATAATATCAATAATTTGAAATTGGTGCCGATAATTTAGACAAAAACACCAAAATGGGTTAATTTATTTTTTCAAAACTGTACAAAATAGATAAGTTATGTTAGCTTGGTATGACTTTGTTATGAATAAGCCGTACTAGATTGATACAACTTCTGACTTAGTTTATATTACAATACATTGAAGTTGTGTTAAGTTAGCACGACTTCACTACTATACCAAATTGACATGACTTATCTATTTTCATAAATTTTTAAAATTTGCCTATTTCAATAATTTTGAAAAAAAAATACACACTTTTGCCGCTTAATACATATAATTATAAATGAATGAGGCTTTTTATTATTATTTTCTTTTGTTTTATTTTTCAAAAATATAAAAGAATTACTTTTTATCTTTACCATTATATATGTGACATTCTTTTCATGTACTAAAAGAAAGAACGCGAGGATCATATATATTCAATAATGTTTGTATATCTTAGCATGTGATACTTTAAAAAACAAAAGTATATATTCCCAAAATAAATGTAAATGCAATTATAAAAAGAGTAAAGGATGGAAGAGAAAAGAACCATGATAGAAGAGAAACGTGGGTTGATGGGGAGGAAGACATCTTTAATCAAAGGTATGGTCTTTGAGTCATCAATTGGAATTGCCATTTCAAGAAAGCCAAAAACATAGGAACATATCACTGAACTGTTGAAATATTGACCTGGGGGACTCACTGCTTCTTCAACCTCTTCATATGATTCATCCATTAGAGAGTGAAATTGTATAAGACTTGAGAAAATGTTGTTTTTGGATGCTAAGCCAAGCCAAAGCATGATCAATATATAGCACCACCATTGTTGTTTGTATAAGATAAGATGTAGAACTGCCAACTGTTGTTTGATGCATTAATGATGGTGCCAAATCCATTGCTTTCACATTGTTGATGAAAAATATATGGGTTTGTAGTTTGAAATAATGCCATGGCCAATAATTATTGAGCCATTTAGATCAGAATGGAAAAAAGTGTGTTCATTGATATGGATATATCCAATTAATGTACGGGTGAAAAGTCAAAAATGATGAACGATGTATAGTTTCAAAATAAATTTAAAATACCAAAATTGTTACAGTATAATTTTAATGAAACCAAAAAACAAATGAGTGTCATTTTCATCGAATTTTGTTTTCTTCCAAAGTTTAGCATCACCATACTTGAAATATTATTGGTTAATTTGTCGAGACTGTATTTAAAAAGGTTATTTCAATAAAGTCATGTGATTTTTTTTCAGTGTGGCTAAAGAAAATTAATCTAGAAAAACATTTTACAAAGATATATCATTTAAAAAAGTTTTTAAGTTTATTTAAATGCGCTCTTAATATATAGAAAAACAAAAATAATTTATTAAAGGCAGGATCCGGTCCTTCAGCTAACTATTTTTTGTGTACACTTGTGTGTACTTTTATGGCACATAATTAGGTATATTTTATTATTAATTAATACACTCTTTAGACTAAAACAAAAATCATAATTAGGGTCCTCTGGTGCCTCCAAATGAAATGGAAAGTCAAGGTATGGCCAACCATACACTTTATTATCTTTACGCCATCCTACGTCCCACGGCATAGGGAGAAAGAATTATAAAGGAATAAAACAACATTTTTTTAACTTTATTCTTTTATTTATATATATAAAGAATGAAAGAAAAAATAAAAAATATTTAAATTATATTTGACTTTTCAATTCTTAAACGATGACATATATCCTAAATATTTTATATATCAATTTATTAGAAATTAATTCTTAATTTTTATGGTTAAATATGTTTTTGTCCCTTAATTCAGTGAAAACTGGAATTAATGCTTCTATGAAATCTTGGCCTAATTTAGTCCTCAAACTTTATTTTGGATTTAGTTTTTTTATCAAAATTTTGTTAAGTTTATTTGACGTTTCAAACATGTTTTAAGATAGTTTCTTAGTTAATATTGAAGTAGAAATGTGTCAAGCCGGATAAACATTCAAATGCTCTCGTGAGACACGTTTAAAACGTTAAATAAATTTAAAAAAAAAATTGGTTAGAAGGATTAAATTCAAGCATTTCTAAAAAAGTTAGAAGACTAAATTAGATCAATGTTTCGAAAAAGGACTAATTCCAATTTTTACTGAAAATTAAAAGACAAAATCATATTTAACTCTAATTTTTATAATAATATGTTACTCTTCCTTATTTCCTCTCCTTCAAATATTATTAAAAAGAAAAAAAAAAAACTAACAAAACTTCTTATTGAGGCCACTGTTGATTGTATAGGAGGCAAGATCTTAAAGTATCGGAACCTATTTTTCTGTACTAACAAAATATAGAAAAAACAAAAACAAAGAACAGAGTATACGTGATAAGAATAACAAGAAGAGAGGTGATTCTCGTAGAAACAAGGTTAAAGCACGCATGTGAGGAAACCATGGGAGACAAGTGTCTCAAACAACGTGGGACTAAGATTAACTAACCGCCATATATATATATATATATATATATATATATATATATATATATATATATATATATATATAGATATAAAACCAAAATTTCGGACAAGAATTTAAATTATTAATCTATAATTGTATATAAAGAGTTGTGTCCAATTTCATAATTCCAACTTTATCCTTTATAATTTAATTATTTATTAAATTTTTAAAAATTAATGATTATTTTTATAAACTTTTATAAAATTATTTACTTATTTTCTTTTTATTTCTTCTATATTCATCAACAATTATATTTTTTATATTTTCTCCATACATTTTATTTTATTTTTTATTTTATTTATTAATTTAATAATATTAAAATATCATCAATTATTAATATAATTTAAAATATATATATATATATATATATATATATATATATATATATATAATAGTGCTTGTGTTTACGTAAGAGAAGATAAAAAAAATAGTAAATAACATATATATTAAAAATTACTTAAACCTATTAGTCACAGTTGTGGGAAGAAAATTTGTTTTCTCGTATACGAATATGGTTTGATTTTCATATTTTTATTTTTATTTTTTTAATAATATATTTTTGTGATGAATAAGTGATTGGTATACTTTTAAGATATTAACTGAAATGTCATGATATATACTGATACTGAGTCTTTAAAAGAAAAAGTATAAAAAAATCAACCAAAATCTTAATTGAAAAACGTATCCAAAAAGTTCAAGAACACTCAATCTAATATCTGAACTTCTGTGCAAACTACACCCACCACTAAATGTCTTTTAAAATACACAAAAACGACAACACATACTTTATCTCAAAATTTCTCAAAAACTAATAATAAAGTGATTAAAACAATCTAAAGTAAAAATATCATGAAGAGCCTCTTTTGCTGATATAAGTAAAAAATAATAAATTATTATCAATGAAAAAGTTTGATAACGTTGCAATAAAAGAAATAATTTGTTATTAAGATTACTATAAATTAGAAAAAGAAAACTCTGGAATTAGTTGTTGGAAGATAGCACAGGAATAATTAGAAAATAATTATAATTCACTTTATAATTATTTTTATTATCTTTTTGTTAAATAATATAATTTATGTTTCAATTAAATATATTATTTTCAACAGTTTAATATTAAATACAGTAGTATTAAGTTGTTTTTGTTATGTGGTATAGATTAAGTGAGTTATAATTGAATCATATTAACTGGGTTATTATACATTTAAATAAAAAAGTTACACCTTTTAGTCAAGTAATAAACTTATTTCTAATAATTAATATCAGAGTTAATGTTATAAATTTCTAGTATTATTGAGGAAAGATTATTGTGAATGGTATTAATTAGTATGACAATTATTAAAATAAATTGTTGTGAGTAATATCAATTAGTACGATAATTACTAACAAAAAATTATTATAGATGATATCAATTGTCTTATACATATGACAATGACTAAATAAATCGAATCATGATCAAATCGTCCACCCTAAGTAATAATTATAATCTAGACTAACAGTTATAATCTTTGGCTAAACAATAAATATTTGATCTAACAGTTTTTTTAGAAAGTTGATTCTAGAAAGAGGTGTTAAGAGCACTTTCTTCATATTTATTTTTTTATGAAATAAAACACTTTACGTGTCATGATTTTGTACTACAAGTTCATGCTGAGACAAAATAAAGACACGTATTTCTAACAAGCCACGTGTAATGTGTACAAAAGAATTCGAGTGAAGAGATTTGATTGGATATATTAAAGAGAAAAACCATTTAATTTTATTATATTTTCTTATTTTTATTTATTTGTTTTAGTTCAAGTTATATGCCACACAATCTAAAGCAGATTTCATCAATTCATATATAGCTTTAATCTCACTTCTATTTTTAGAGAAAATATGGAAGAAAAATTTTAAAATACCAAATATTATCTTATTTAAGCTATAATATAACAAATGATGATAACTCTTGAAATGTATATTACTAAAATTAAATTAAGAGACCGTAATGATTATATTCTGTCTCTAGTAATAAAAAATTATTTGGGTATCACTTATTCTTGTATGCATATATTTATTAAAAAAAGGTGTTTAAATATGAGATATATTATAAATTTATAAATGAAAATATATTTATTTATATATATAACTGGTTTTTTAATTAGATTTTAAAAGAAAAAAATTGGCAAACCTAATCCTATAAAAAAATTAACTTTAAATTTTTGGTTTATTCTACTTTTTTATCATTATTCTCGGTTTTTATTGGATTATATCAGTTTATAAAAGCCTATATTTTTATTAGGATGGGCATATGAGGTAAAGAAAAAACAGTTTTGAAGTTAAATGTCAAATGACACTTAATGAATCCAAATGCATGTTGAACATACATGAGGATTTATATGAACATGACCATACGCTTAATTAATTTAGCTAGCATTCAATTTCTCGTAAACTTTTGATTTGATTAATTATTTGAATTAAATGGTGAAGTTTATATTTGGAATTCCCTTAATAGTGTGGGATGCACATTATGTGTTCATTCAATTTCCATTGGACAAAATGACGAATAATGATGAATGTATCATACACATGGCCATCAATCTAACCCATGACATATCAATATCAACTAATTAATTAATTTAATTATCTCTTAGTCTTGATAATTCGTAATGACCAAACGGCCCCTATAATGACTACTAACTAACCAAAAATTATTGTACAAATCTCTATTCTGAATCATTAATACGACAACAATAGGTATATGACTTTTAGAATCCAAATGTCTAAATATATTATGTCAGTTTAATGCAAATTAAGCTACGTATTTTGGAATATTGTATACATGGCTTTTATGATGGAGGGAATAATTGCTTTTGGTAGTTGTAAAATTTAATGAACAAAACTCAAAATACAAGACGTCTTTCACCTAAATACTACACAATATAAAGAATAAAAAATAAATTATCAAAAAACATGAGAAAATTTTTAAATAATAATTAATTTTAGCAACAAAAAATTGTCAGCTACTAATAACTAATTTAAATGTTCAATTGCAAATTAAAAATTTATTGTTTCAATGAATAAAAAATTATAATTGATCGCTAAATTGATCACTAATTAATTAAAAACTAATTCTTTTGATACTGAAAACTATGATAGTTAATGTTTAGTGACTAATTTATAAACTAATTTTTTTATAGTCAAAAACTTGAAACCTAAATTTTAAAGACTAATTTAGAGACCCATTATAATTTTTTATTCATAATAATGACTAATTTAGTAATTAATAACTTTTTATTTTGTAAATTGGTATCTAAATTGGTCACTATAATAACTAACAATTTTTTGTCACTAAAATTGATTGTTAATGGAAATTTTTCTTGTAGTGATGAGAATCTAATATATAAAAAAATAATATAATTTTATTAAAGTGTTAATAAACTTCAATTAATATTTATGAATAAATTTCACTAAAAATAAGTTCATTTTTACCATTTGATTATAGAAAAAATTTAAGAAAACTTACAATTTAATCATTTCTTTTTAAATATAGTAAATGTTCATTTTTTCTTACCAGTAATTCAATAATATCACATCATCATATTTTATAAAAGGTGTCTATTTACACAACACAATAAATACTAATGACTAACTAATCATGAATCATGTTACATATCACCCAATAGAATTTGTGATGTGTGGAACATGTGTTTTGCTCTTAACATAAGACTTGAACACATTAGATGTTCTTTTACTGGACAAGTTTAGAAGATACACTCTATTACACAAATAAACAAGATGCATATCGCTTAAGTTTATCATAGGTTTTCACCAAATTACCATCGAAGGGTTGAGTTACCTGTATCATTAAATGATCTTATACAATAAGTTGATCATATTTTATTGAAACAATTTTCAACAAATTACCACCTTTTGAAATAACTTTCCGTTTTTTTTATCTTGGTTCAAAACAAATCCTTTAAAAAAAGAAACTTACTTCAATTGCCATTGAATCATTAATCAATTGGACTAAATCTGAACAATGAAGAACTTGTTGCTTAACAAACATTTTGTAATTATGTTAGAGTAATTGTGATTTGTTCAAACTTTCATTATCTTCACAAATCTTCTAATAATCACCTCTTTTACAAAATGTATCTTGATAACAATGTATTTCATTCTTTCAAAATTACTTGTCTTGCCCCCTCAGCTTTTCGGTTAGGCCCTACAACAAGACTTCTTTCATCGCTTCTATCATGGTAATGTAATTGGCTTCAATTATAAAAAAAATGATTTCCTTTTGTAGTTTGTCTTGCAACTAATAGTAGTGACATATATAGTAAACATATAACTAGTGAGAGATTTTCTAGAGTTCAAACATCTAGGATAAGTTGAGTTTACAACTCTTTCAACGGGAGCACCACCAATTTATGTGTCTTTACTCCTTCTATTTACTTTAGAAACATGCATTTGACAACACATGATCCTTTCTTTCCTTTCCTTTTATAAACATATGAAACACAACCAAATATTTTCATATTTTTAAGGTTGACGAAAAATATTGAAGAATTTTCCTCATAAGTCTTTATATCAAGTGTTGTTAAAGGAAATTTATTAATAAGATAATTAACTATCATAATAGCTTTAGCCCAAAATGGGAATTCTAGCACTTAACAACATACATATTATTCTTTTTGTAATAATTCTATTGAATATTTTTGATAAGCCATTCTACATAAGAGTCTCAACTATTGTTCAATGTCTCACTATGTCATTCTTCTTATAAAAGTTATTAAACAAAATTTTGTAGCATTATTTGTTTTAAACCTCTTCACTGTATTATTGGTTTTGTTCTCCATTAGACGTTTCTAACTTATGAAGTTCTCAAAGACTTCATATTTGATCTTCTAAGGGTATACATGTAGCTTCCTCAAATGGTCATCTATTATTAATAGGAAGCACTTGTCACCAGAGTGTGATAGACTACGCAAAATTTTAGATTATAAACTTTGTCACTATCGAAGAAGTCTCAGTCCTACAACCCAACACATTCTTTCTTTCTTACATAACCTAGCCTTTTGTGTCACAACTCATTCTTGAACAAGGTGGTCTATTGAAGAGTAAATGTTGAGTAAGATACTACAACATCATACAAGTCATTCTTCTTACACCCTTCATCAGAAACATGAAGCCTTTCATCAATTTTAGAATTCCCTTTCACCTTTCGATACATACCCTCTTTTTTACAATCACCAAAGGTTATAATATTTATCTTCAAGTTAGGTGTAAACCTAACTTCAATTAATACTTTTCAATTATAGCATGTAGATGAAACATGATAGTTCTAACTATAATTATATGAAACTAGTTATTACCAATGAAAACTTACCTTTCTTCAATCAGTATAAACTTCTAGGACAACTGAAAATTTAGTGTCATGTGTAGCTAACATCCAGAGTTCATAATTCATTCATAATCATCAATATTTCTTGACATAATAAGGATCTTTAATCATTCATAACTGTTAGTGTATGGCCGAGTAGTACTCGGCCCAACAAGAAGAAACTGGCCGGGATCATCCCGGCCCAGACAGGGGCGTCCCCACGTGAGGGCCCAACCGCGAGGGCTTGGATCCAGCACAACGCTGGCAGCCCAGTAAGCGTAGTGGCCGTGTACTTCCCGGCCCTATTGGCTGAGTACACCCCGGCCCAAGGGGTAGCAGGCGGGACATGTGTTATAGAGGGGTAGCATGCAATCAAACCCCAGAAAGGAAGGAGTTGATATTCGAAAAGTACAGACGACTAAGAAGGGAAGGAGTTGATATTTGAGAAGTACAAACCCCAAAAAGGAAGGAGTTGATATGTGAGAAGTACAGACGGCCGAACCCCAAAAAGGAAGAAGTTGATATTCGAAAAGTACAGACGACCAAAAAGGAAGGAGCTGATATATGAGAAGTACAGACGGACATACTTTGGAATGGAAAGGACTGATCTTTATTAAAGGCACAGAAGAACAATTCTTGCCAATAAGGAAAGAACCGCTGCGTGTAACCTCAGTCGGAAAGGGAAGGAATCG
>Ga0214545_1001945_pt1 | contig 39480 bp, 21 predicted proteins | sample CNSS4metaG_FD_160064 | JGI IMG/M metagenome (GOLD analysis project Ga0214545, IMG submission 160064) | Root nodule microbial communities from cowpea collected in UCLA plant growth center, Los Angeles, California, USA - CNSS4 | ecosystem: Host-associated > Plants > Roots > Nodule | place: USA...
GAATCAATTATGTTATTATATATTGCATTCCAGGGCTGTTTTTGTGTTGTGATAATAGATCATTGTTGTTGTACAGATGTGAAAAAATTCAAAATTAAAATCTGACTGATTGGGCCAAAAAGTATACAGATCAGAAAAAACTGGCGGGCTAGCCCGTCAGCCCGCCAGCCCGTGGGCCGGGCCCAAAAAAGTAGCCCGTTTTACCATGTCGGGCCAGCCCGGCCCGGCCCGTTTAATACGGGCCAAAATCGGGCCGGGTCAAAACGGGCCGGGCTGGCCCGTTTTGACACCCCTAATCAAAGACTAAGAGGTATGCTATAATAATTGGATATTCCATAATGGAAGTGGTGGAATAGCATTTCAATGGATTTTATTAATCGCTTGTCAAGGACGGTGCAAGGTCATGATACAATATGGGTTATAGTAGACAGTTTGACTAAGAGTGCTCATTTTCTGCCACTAAATTAGAAGATGTATATATCCAAGTTGGTGCAACTGTATATCAAAGAGGTGGTAATATTGCATAGAGTGCTAAAGAATATAATGTTAGATCAAGATCCAAGGTTTACTTCGAGATTTTTGCAAACATTGCAATAGCCTTTGGGAAATAGATTAGGGATGAGTTATGCCTATCATCCTCAAATTAGTGGTCAAAGTGAGTGAGCAAGTCTTTGGAATATTTGTTGAGAACATGTGTGTTTGACCACTTGGCAACGTGGGACGAGGTGTTGTCTCTAGTCGAGTTCACCTATAATAATAAATTTCATGCTAGTATTGGGACGACTCCGTATAAAGCTTTTATATGGTAGTAGATGTAAAACTTCGTTATGTTGGTATCAAGATGGATAGGCAGTGATAGTATAACCGAAATTGCTACAACAAAATAATGATAAAGTCAAGCTAATACAATAAAGGATGAACGCATCATGGAGTATACACAAATCTTATGTAGAATTAGAAAAAAGGACCACTCGAGTTTGAGGTTAGGGGACCATGTTTTTTTATGAGTAACACCTATTACTAGAGTGGGGAGAGTTGTAAGATCAAAGAAGTTATCTTCTAAGTTTATTAGACCTTATCAAATACTACAAAAGATTGGTCCAATGGCTTATCAGGTTGCATTACCACTCAACTAGCTAGCCGCCATAATGTGTTTCATGTATCACAACTAAGGAAGTATATGGTTGATCTAAGCCATGTATAGGAGCTAGACGAGGTGCAAATTCAATAGGATTTTTCAATGGAAGTCAAACTAGTACGAGTGTTGGGCCATCATACCAAACAACTAAGAGGAATGAGTATTCATATGGAGAAGGTGCTTCGGGACGACCGAACAAAGGAGGTTACGTGGGAATTGGAAGAAGACACAAGAAGGACCTATCCTCATCTTTTCACTAGTATGTACATTTTTTTAGAGCGAAAATTTTATTTGTTAAGGGATGTGAGATCCTATAAAATTGTATCAAATTAGTATAGTGGCGCAATTGGTTAAGGTAACTGAAAATGTGATTTTTACAAGATTACGAAAAACAAGATAAAAACCTTTGTGAATGTTTATTCAATTGAAGTGGTTAAAAATCAAATTCCTTAACATTTAGTGAATAAAAATGAGTAGGTAAGTTGGTTTTGGCTCATGAAAATCAAAGTTGTTATGACTTGTGATTTTTGTTGTTAATCTCTCTCAAGCTTCGATATAGAAAAAATGGTACTCTATAAATAGGATAAGAGGAAATTCGCATTTTACCCTCTAAAAGATGTGTTAGAAGCACAAGAAAGAGTGGCAAAAATGTATAGTGAGACAAAAACTAGGGAAGAAAATGAAGCATTTAAGACGTAAGGGAAGCTAACTGACTTTTTATTTTACATGATTAGTGTAGAAACATGATTTTGGACAAACTTGATGATAGAAATCTAACTTCTTTTTAGGTGATGAAGGTGTGGGATGTAGGTTATGGTTCTAGGACATTAATGGTTGAAAGGTGTTCACTTTATTATCTCATTATGCTTAAAAGAGTTTTATATGAACTAGGTTAAGATTTTTAGGTTTTGATGGTTGAGTTGGAGTATAAGGGTAAACCAAGTGTTGCTTTCAAATTTATAAGGATGATGATTTTAAGTGGACATGGATCTTTTAGGGAATTTCATCTTGTTCATTTAAAATTGTGATTAGAAATTGAATATTTGGGGTGATTAGGTTAAAAAGATCAGTTTGTAAAGACATCTATTTTGGAAAAGTTTCTATGTGTTTTCTGAATTTGTTCCATCATTGCTAGAGAGGTTTCTCGGAAGAGCGATTTGTTCCACCATAGCTGGAAGGCTGCTAGAAATAGCGATATGTTCTATTAGTTGTGGAGGCTACTCAGAAGAGCAATGTATTCCATTCGATTGGGGTGACTACTCAGAAGAGTGATGATTGTGTGAAGTATTTGTTCTATATATTTAATTTACTATCTTTGGTTTTCTATTTTAAAAGTTTAGATTTTGTTAAAAACTGTAATTTTTTCGTATGAGATTCATTCTCTTACTTAGAAATAAGATGTGTGAAAGTGATACGGGGAAACGTAAGACAAGGTTTTTAAGTCTACCTATTGTGACTGGCATCTTTTTCCTGCGAGTCTACTTGGTGAACTCTCATATGTTTTACTTTTAATCAGGTGAATTATTCTTGGAAAAGGATATATTTTCAAATGCTTTTGGATTTTAAACAATTTGTGAATTTATTTTTAAGATTGAGATTTTATGTTCTTTTGTTGATTTACACATGCATTGGTGGTTTTCACCTATGATAATCATATTTTATATGGGAACACATGAAGTGTTGTGTAAGATGCATAACAATAAAGAATGAAAGTTGGGCAAAATCAGTTGATGTTTGGGGCAATTTTAGAGATCTTATTGTTATTTTTTTTTCAACTTTATCAAGCTAATAAAGTATTCTGATGTAAGACATGAATTTTTCTTGTTATTAGCGATTTAAATAAAGTGGTGAAAATTTTATTTAAGTAACTATTTGAGATATGATTATTGGCCTAGTTATGTACCTCGGGGAAGCGAAAAAAATGGGGTGTTACAGTTTTCGAATTATGCAATCCAAAATGTACTAAGATTTAAAAATACATTTCGGATTACCAATCCAGAATATATGTTTATGAATGTGTTTTGGATTATGTTATTTGAAATATACTTCTAAATTTGGAAACATATTATGGATTACATAATATGAAATACATGTTTAAGTTTAGGAATGTGTAATCTAGAATGTACTTTCAAATCCAAAAACACATTCTGAATTGCATAATCCAGAAAACAAATATGTTTTTTGAATTCTATATTTTGGAATATACTTCTAAAATAGTCATTTCATGAAGTATTTCTAAATTTAGAAATACTTTCTCAAATAATTGTTATGAAATACATTTTTTAAACACATTCTGACATGACTTTTTCAAAAATTCAAAAACACCTTCCAAAATTATCATTCTAGAATGTGTTTAAAAACCGCATTCCACCTTTCCCACACTAAAGCATTCCTTCACGTGCCATAACTTTGGATTTGTGCTATTGTTATTGTTTAGGGGTGGAGGAAAAGAAAAAGGAGTAGATTTAATTTCATTATCCATTTCAATCTTTTAATATTGAGCAAGCATAAAGAATAAAAATGACAACAATAAGAGTTACAATACAAACACAGTTAAAGTTAGAGAAACCTATGTTAGGGGGGTTTCACTACAAAACCCATGGGATTAAAATGGGTAAGTCGAAGAAGTAACAAAAGCTCATAGTTTGAGAAGATGAAAAAGTCGTTGAGACAAGATGGATGGAGAGAGGTGTAGAGCAACATTAAGGAAGAAGAAACGAAGAGAAAGTGAGCAAAGCTCTCCATATATGGTTTTTAATATAGGTAAAATGGAAATATTAAAATTTTGTGGGTGCAAGATGGAAAAAAGGATGTGCATGACATATGAAGCCTTTCTCAAATTTCAATAATAAAGCCCAAAATTACTTCCTACATCTAAAATTTTCTACTTACACTCCCTTGCCTCCAAGTAAAATACCTTACTTCCCTGTTATCACTATCAGATGACTTCTTCAACTCTTTGTTTTTAAACTAAACTCAAACCCCAAATCACCAATTCCACAAGTAGTATTTTCTATGTTAGTTTTTGTATATGCATTATGAAATGTCTAGAGTTTTTATTTTTCAATGATTTTTAGAACTAACAACATATAAATATATCAATGAGTGACTTAATGTATTTCATATGATATATTCAAAAATTATTTTGTTTTACTCATTATTACAATTAGTACAAATATAAAACTCTCTCTTAAGACTTTAAGGGTGTATTTGTAAAACCTGGGAAAATTAAGTAAATAAATATTTATTTAATAAATATGAGGGAAGGAATCTATAAAGTAATTAATGCGGAGAGTTGTGACAAAGAAGCAATGGTAGCTCAAGTGGTTAGACACGCTTGGTGCGGTGTGAGTTTGAACCTTGGCTAGTGTGAAATAGTCATTTTCATGATTGGATTATTTTTGGCTACTTTGGTAAGTGATCAAGAAACCTTAGTCGTCTTCAGAGAAACTAGAGAGGTAAGAATATAAGCTGAAAGCACCAGCTAATTGCACTTGAATGACACTTTAATCTTTAAATCATTGTTTTGGTTTTTAGAAATTAATGTAGTAATTACTCGGGTGAAAGCTTAATGAGAGAGTAAAGGTTGTGTGTGAGAGAAGGTAATTTCGTGTGGTTGCCTAATAGGGTTTTCCAGAACACCAAAACAGAACCAAAGAGAAGAGTTGGAAGGAAGAAAGTGTACTTAAGTATAGGAGAAAAAAGCTAAGGCAATTTTGGGCTAAGAAGGGATGTTGGGAGCACAAATGGGGTTGCATCTCGTATTTTAATTTTTGGTATATGATTTTGGGATGTATGAAATGCATGTGGACTTTTGGATTCTACTAAATATCTGGATTGTTTGTGTTTCTGGAAATTTTTCAAAAATTGCCTGACAGTCTTGAAGACCCATCAGGTGACGCATGCAACTTAAACGTAGTTTCTGGGTTTTTCCCAGAAACTGCTTGGCGGGCCTCCCTTACCGCCAAGCGACACGAGCGTGGTTCAACTTTTTTAGTTTTATGGATTCGGGGGCAATGGTGATGTCTTGGAATTATTATGCGCGGTGATATTGTATAATTGTCATGATCAATTATTGATATTTTGCTAAAGTTGATGCTAATGTGGTGATTGAACAGTTGCACATTCATAAGGGATCCATGAGGGCTTTTGGCAAATGGATTTGGATATGATTAATGTGCAAACAATGATGATTTTATGTTTGCATGCGATTATTGAATAATATATGAATTGTGGAAGCATGATTGAATGCGAATGTGGGGAAATTGCATGATTGGTTTAGGTTTAGAGTTTTTGGGGTCGCGTAGGAGAGGAATTAATGAGTTCTGCACTTGAAACCTAATGCATCGCCTGATGGCAGGTATGCACTATCAGGAGACGCCTAGTGGGCAGTAGAAAATATATGTTTGATTGCATGATTGGTGGGAATTGAATTGCTATGTGAGTCCATCTTTTAGAATGCATGTTATATTGACATAAAATGGACCTAAGGAATTTGTGGTGACTCTAATGTGCAAGAATATAAGACTATGTAATGATGTTAAACTTGAATTGGCATAAAAAGGTACTATTGCATGGGGCTGGTGAGGTAAGTTATGACTTCCATGAGTCGTATGCAGTATTTGGTAACTAGTTTAGGAGTGATTTATAAGCATGTTTGATTCCTTGTTAAAGTCAAGTGTTGGCATGGTCCTAATTGGTGAATGCATGTGTGTGTGTGTGTGTGTATATATATATATATATATATATATGTATATATGTGTGTGTGTGTGTGTGTGTGTGTGTGTATGATTAATGCACATGAGATGTGGTAGTGAAATTTTCAGTCATGTTGAAATGTATGAACATGTATTCATTATTCTGGATTGTATGGTTTGGGAATTGGGTTCATTGGAACCTAATTTGATGGAGGAAAAATCAGTAGTTGTCATGCTACTAGGGTAGTGCCTGGCGGTGCAGGTTGAACCTCTGGGTGATAGGCAACAAAGAGCACTCTAGGGCAAAACTTGAGAGTTGGCGCTTAGCGACATAAGGGGTTCTGCCAAGCGGTATGTTGAAAAATTGGGCATGGTTCAAAATCCAGTGGGCTGGTGCCGCTAGGCGGTCTGGAGTGGTCATGCAATTTTGTGTGTAGAGTGAGGTTGCGTTAGAGGATTTTACACAGCTTTAGATGCATGCCTTAAGGAGATGGCTTGTTGGGGGTCATTTACGAGTTGTAGCTTGTAATTGAGAGTTAAACATGCGACCATTCTAGGTTGAAGCATGTAAGACCAGGGAAAATTAAATAATTATTTAATAAATGCGGGTAATGGAAGCCTTTAAGGCATTTAATGCAGAGGGATATGACGTGGAAAAGTGCTAGCTCAAATGGTTGAGAGTACTTTATTTGTGTGAGAGGACTTGGGTTCGAATCCTATGTATGCCATATGTGTATTATTTGATTGATTATTAATTTTAATAATAAATTGCATGGTTATGTTGGGTACTAACATAATTATATAATTAGAGGATTTAACACAAACATGCCTTGGTTGAATTGGTTGTGTCCTAACTTTGGAAATTCAAGGGTGTGTGTTCAAATCTCATTCATAACGAAATTTCTCTCTTTATTTTTGCTAATGAAATAGTGGTCTGAATGTGAAAGAGTGGGAAAACTCTAGCGGGCAGCCAAGGGAGTTGGGAAAACAACCCTTAAAAGAATCAAAATTTCGTTTGGGAGGGTTTTTGGAGTCTAAAACCTAGAAGGTAATGAGAAGCATGGGTTTGGGAGTGAAGAGTGCAAAAAGGGAATCAAGAGGGCTGAAATTAGAGGGCACCAAGAGAAGTTAATTTTGGGCAAGAAGAACCATCATCCTTTCTTGTTTAAAGCCTAGGAAATCACGTTAGGGGAGCTCTTCTTGGTAGCTATATACATAATCTGTAATTTTTGTGTTTGCTATAGTGTGCAATGAATAATTGTATCTTTGCTATAAAAATTTGCGTGCTCTATGTGTTGTTATGGAGTTGTGATTGTGATTGTGGTATTTGAGCAAACCCCTAAATTTGTATATGAATATGCTAATGGTTTCTGCAATGCGCGAATTGGTAGGGTGTAATCTCATGTTTTGGGGGTTTATTTGTGTACATGACTTGTGCTCGTGAATGGTTGTTAAAATTAGACTCTTGGTATGTTGTAATGAAGATTTAGGGACTTGAAATTGTGGTCTATGTGCGTGAACAGAGGGGAGGTTCTGCTATTCTCGCTCAGGCGAACAGGGTCGCTCAGGCGAAAATAGCAGTAACACAAAACCTGATAATGTCGAGCAACTCGCTCAGGCGATTAGCCCATGAATTGGGTGGCAAAACACCTCGCTCAGGCGAGAGGTACTCGCCTAAGCGAGAAAGCGTGATGGATTGCTTGTGGTTGCAAGACTCGCCGCCTAGGCGAGAGAATTTTGGGGTTTAGGTGAAGTGTGCTCTCGCCTAAGCGAGTTCTCGTATCTTGTTTTTGTCACAGGCTCGCCCAGGCGAGAGAGCCTAGCTTAAGCGAGTCAGGCCTGATCGCTTGAGTTAGAGCTTCTTGCCTAAGCGAGATTTGTGGTTTGTGTGTGTGTTGTTTGGATGCAATTGAGGCGAAACTTGGATCAGGGGATGATGTGCCATGAGCGGGTAGGTTCATGGATGGAGGTAACACGTGATGATATGAGCGAGGAGGTTCATATTCAGTTACTCTCGTGTGAGGATACGGGCGAGGTAGGTTCGTATGGTTCGGCTCACACTTGAGAGATGCTGCGTGCAGGGAGGTACGTAGCTGGTGGATCACGTGTGTTGGACTACGGACGGGCAGGTCCATAGAGTAGGACTACGAGCGGAGAGGCTCGTAGAAGCAGGACCACGAACAGGCAGGTTCGTGCGAGCATCATACACCCTGAGTCCAAGGCTAACAATGTTAAGTGAATTGAAGGTTGTAAAACCTTGAGAAGTTAGGGACTTGGCCAAGAATTAATTGGAATACAATAAATGGGTGTGCTATTGTTATTTCTGTGTTATTATATGTTATTTAATCTTTTATAAGCTCATCCTTTCTGTTTGTGCATGGCGATGATCGTGTAATTTGTTACACAGGAGCTGATGGTGTTTCAGGTGATGCCGAGAACGCTCAAGCGACGGAGTGAGGGCTAGTTGGGATTAAGCTAGGATTTTGTTTATGTTATAACTTAGGTTTTGATTTGTTTTGGAAATTGTAAGGTTTTAAATGCTACGAGCAGGTATCGGATAGTCCCAAGTTTGACCTATAAATATCTTAGTCCAGCCCGCTATTCTGAACTATCTAGATATTCACCTACTTGGTAAAACTTCCTTAGACTCCACCATGGTCCCTGCCTTTCATCTCGTAGTGTACCAAATTATGACTTCCCAAATACAAGCACTCTAACACTGGTTTAGTATCAACTTATTGAAATCAGACTTAACTCTTACTTAACTGACATACTCTTGGATATTTTCAAAGATCATAAATGTGATGACTATCAAATCATGTCATTGTATAAACTATGCACAAAGAATATAAAACAACGATAAAATGTACATTTAATTTTCTTTAATCCAAGCTTACTGAATAAAATAATATTTACTTTTACTATTTAAATTTTATTTTTTAATTATAAAATAATGATAAAATAAGAATCAAAGTAAGAACTTTAAATAAATAACTAGATAAGGATTAGAATGTTATAAATAAATACAATAACAAAAATATAAATTAAACAAGACTTGTGAGTGACTGGAGATATATTAAATGAAATAAATAAACAAGATCAGTGCGTAACTAGAGATAAATTGAATGAAATAAATAAAAAGGACCAGTTCATAACTGAAGATAAATTAAATAAAATAAATAAACATGACCAATGTATAAAGGGAGATAAATTAAATAAAATAAATAAACAAGATCAGTGCATAATTGGAGATAAATAAAATAAAATAAATAAATAAGACCAGTGCACAACTGGAGATAAGTTAAATAAAATAAATAAGCAGGAACAATACCTGACTGGAGATTAAATAAAACAGGATTAATGCATAACTAGAGGTAAATTAAATAAATAGAACCAATACGTAACTGGAGATTAAATAAATTAAATAAACAGGAAATAAAATAAAATAAAGTAACATGACCAATACATAATTGAAGATAAATTAAATAAAATAAATAAACAATATCAGTGCGTAACTGAATATCGACTAAATAATATAAATATAAGAGAATAATAAATGAAAATAAGTTAAATGGAAGTAAATAGAATAATATATGATTCAAAATAAATAAAAGATTAATATAGCACTCAAGAGTTTATCAAGATTAATATAAAAATAGTTTAACCTCATTTCCCCTTACCTTATTAGTTCGAGGGACAGACTAGTAATACTTCTAGAAGACCAAGATCTCTTTCAAATCTTTTACTCTAACTTTTTCTCTCTATTTCTTTCTCTCTTTCTCTCTCTTCCCTTCTTTCTTTCTCACCTAACTAATATTTTCTTTCATTTTTTCTACATTTTTCTCTTTCATTCCATCATTTTATAAGCAAACCATGTGCACATTTAATTAATAAAAGATCCTCTTCATTAATGAAGAGATAAACTTCATGCCTTCTCTTTTTTTTTTCTTACATAATCTCTCATTTCTTTTGCTTTTTTTTCTATCACATTCACACATACTTAGGTTCAAAGTGATAATTGCATTAAATGCAATCTTATCACTTCTTATTCTTATGTTTCCATATTCTTATCTTCTTCTTTTACTTATTTATTTATTTTATTTATCCTTTTTTTTATCTCTTAGATTTAAGATTAAAAGATTCCTTTATTTTTTTTAACCTATATATCTATATATTAGTAACTTATCTTTTTGATAATACACACACACACATATATATATATATATATATATATATTATTGTTGTCATTTATTATTATTTTTATTCTATTTATTCTTAATGTTTCTTAAAAACTACTTAATTTCTTTCTCAATTTTCAAACTATATCTAGATAAAATATGAAACATTAAAAATAGAAGATTTTCTAAATCTTATTTTTAAAGACGAGGATAAAATAAATAATATAGTTATTTAAAGGTATGGATGTAACATTATCTACATGTGGTGGCTAGTAGATGGTGGAACCATGAGTTGGAGCTTGTGGCAGCAAGAGTCATCTTAAGGATATCATCAACATGTGTAGAATTGGGATGTGCATGGTGGGGGTTGTGATTTCTAGTGCATGAGGATGGAGGTCCTCAAAAGGGGTTTGAGTTAATTTTAAATGCTTTGAATGATGACTTTGGGGGTGGAGACTTGCTGAGGCCATTCCTTGAGTTGTGGCTCGAAATGGAGGGTAAATACGTGGCGATCCCGAGTTGTGGCCTGATGATATTAGAAAAACTAGTGTGAGTATGCGAGTTGTGGCTCGTATAGGTTGGCTCCACTTGATTAGGCAATCACGGGTAGTGACCAGTGATGTTGCGAATCTTATGTTGAGAATACAAATTATGGTTCGTATTGGGAACTCCACCTAGCGTTATGGATGGTGGTTCGTAACATGATAGTCCTGCATGTGTAATATGCGAGTTGTGGCTTGTAGAGATGGAACCACGAGTTGTGGCTTGTGGCGACAAGGGTAATCTTAAGGTCATCATCTGAGGATGTAGACTGTGGATGGACATGGTGGTGGCCATGTTTTCTAGAGTTAGAGGATGAATGTTCTCCGACAATTGTGTGTGTTCACAATTGTTTAATAATTGTTTATTCTATAAGCTCACCTTATCTACTTATGTTTGGCAATGATCATGTAACTCGTTACACGGAAGCAAATAATGTTTCAGGTGGAGCTGGTGACGCTTAGTGCTGGAGAGGGGCAGCAAGGGAAAATCTTTTTGGATTATATTTACTATTCTTGTAAGCAATATTTATACTCAGATTTTGGACATGTAAACATTGAGTTGAACTTATGTATTTGAATTATGGCGTTTTAATAAAGTTTGAAATTTTCCCACATTTTGGGAAAGAGGTTTGTTACTAAAGGCGATTTTATTATTAATATTACTTTATTTATTTAAACTAATAATATTCGTCAAGATGTTACAATATTTATGTTAGATATTCAATTTAAATCATGCAATAATAAATAGTAGATGTTTATATTTAAATTAGTTTTTTAATTTTTATGTCGTTCATTCTCTCAAAGTGTATGAAACTTATGGAGTGGGAGACCATGAGAAATGGTTTCTTGAATACAATTATTGAAAAATACGTGAAATTGAACTAAATAGATATTGAATTGAATTATTGATGTGAATGATGCAAATAAATTTGTAGTGGTGATCTTTGTTAAGATGAAGAGAAAGAAGAAAGGATGTTATACAACATAAAAGAGATTAGATTCAAATTCACTTGATAGCATTGTTGATGAAAAAATTAAATGGCAAGCATATTTGTTTTCTATCTTCAATTTTAATAAAAATTTTATAAAATTTTCAAAAATATGTGTTTTTTGTTTTTAGTTATAAAAATAAAATTGTTAAAATTAAAAAATTGTAAAAGTTGACTTATACTTAGTAAAATTAAAGAAAAATAAATTTGGACATATGATCATAAGCCAAAAGTCACACAAAATTTTCTATCTCATCCCCTAAATAAGTCCTTCAAGGGCAGTTTTAAAATAAGTGTGAGGAAAAAAAATCGTAGTTAGAATTTTTGCTTTCTCTTTTTACTTTTTGTTTTTTTTTCAATTTTTTTTCATTAAAAAAAATCACGATTGTTTTGAAAAATTGTGAAAGTATTAATCTTTTATTTAGCGAAACTTGTAAACAATTTGTCTCATAAAAAATCCACTGAAATTATTTCTTTGTTTTCAATAACACATATTGATATTGGATTTTTAGGATTTGACTTGGTAACTAGGATGATCATGGTTCTGGAAAAATAAAAGTTGATTCAACGCATCATCCATTGTGATGGTCATCTTGTCAATAAGCAAATCAAATGAATTTGTATTAGTGTACTAGAGATGTCAAAATGAGGTAGAACCTGTGAGCCAACTCGACTCATCATGGGTTCGGACCGGATTGAAAAAATAATTTTTTTTTTGTGGTTATGGATCAAAACGGGTTGTTATTATAATAAAACTATAATTACAAAAATATTAAAATATAAAAAAATATAATTAAACAAAACCATCAGTAAGTTCAAAATATAATTAAACCTAAAATATAATTAAAAAATATAAAATTGACAAAATATAAAAATAAATATATAAAAAAAATATAAAACAAAAATTTTAAAAATGAAATATAAATAGGTTGCGGAAATTCTTGAATAATATAAAACGAATTTCAAAATCTTTGGATTTTTAATCTGATTTTGGAAATTCAGTAATTTTCAAAATCAGATTTCGAAAGTCGGTGGAATTCTTGAATTTCTAAAGTTTTTCTAATTCGGATTTCGAAATTCGATGTATTTGTAAAATGAGAGCTGGTATCCGGTGTGTTTAGGAAATGAGATGAAATGAGTACGAGCGTTGCAGGAGATAGATGATGTGAGGGTGTGAAAATGTGTAAATAAATTAGAGCGAGAGTGTTGTTACTAATTTTTACCTATGAATTCGAAAGATTGTTGGAAGTGCAGGGAAAAAACTACTCCTCCTCTTCCTCCTATTTGTGAATAAATGTCTCTATCCAAAACTCAAACCATTATACTTTTGATTTTAAATAAAAGCAATTGTTAATTTTACAAAGTTCTTCACTGAAATTACAGATTTGTTGTAGAATTGGCGATTACTAAATTTAAATTTTGCATTAACGAATATAAAATTTTAAAAAAGAAAACTAATAATTTCCTTCAACCTAGGATAATATCGATAGTTAACCAAGTACTTTTTATATTTTAATTTTGCACATTGTGTGGCAAGACACAGATGAATGAATATTGAATAAATATTTATATGATTGATTATTAATACCATATTTAATCAATAGACATTATACATAATGTAAATTTATTATAATTTGACAGTAATACAGTACTCTAAAATTACATTTTAATTGTAATATTTACATTTATTATTTAAATAATTGTAAGCTTTTTTATTTTTTAATTTTATTTTACAAAAATTAGAAAAAAAATTACATCGACATGCCGTTAATATCATTAGTATATTTTTTTTTGAAAATGTCCTAATTACACTTATTGAAAAGTTAGAATAAAAGCCAAAACTAAGCTATTACACTTCCACCAAAGTGAACGAGACACTTCTACCGAAATGAAAACCATCCGACTAATAAAAGCTAGAATTAATACATTGCTAGTTTTGAACTTACTCATTCACCAAGAAACGAGTATTCTAATATATCTATTGAAAAAATATTTTTTATATTCTATAACTAAATTGAACAATTTTGATTTCCTATAATGTTAATAACATACCTTTAAAACAGTACACAGTAACCCTTTTCTCTCTTCCCTTCACAAGCATAAAAAAAATTTAAGACTTCTCTATGATATTTTTGTTCCACTTTTCAAAAGAGTTGATATCACAAATTAATCTCGGTATAGATACGCATAAAATCTCCACAAAGTTGAAAACAAAATTAAAGTTTCAAGAAGTTATATCCAGGTACAAAATGCAAGTGTTACAAACATTCCTCTTTTCGGTTCACCCCTTCACTTTGCCTAAGGATGGAATTTACAAATGTATAATGTAGCAACTCCGGCTCAGTACGACACTCACTGATGTTTATCACCAAACCATAGGTTTTACTAAAACAAAGAATGCCCCAACAGAGGTGATCTAATAAAATTCTAAGTTTTACATATTTCAAAATTTAACTTCGAAGTACTTGATTTAGAAGTATAGATCAACAACAAACGTACATTAAGGCACATATTTTGTATGGAAATCCAAAGTTTATTTCTAAATTCTAATACGTCTATACCTTTAGAGGGTCACCCAAATTGCCATGGCTACATTTATTGTATGTCCTGGTTTTTCTTTTTTTGGTTGGTACTATACTCATACGTTCATCATAAAAGGAAGCTAATTGCAGTTCACGCCAATTCCTATTCACAACTAGCACTAAATGCAATATGAACCAAAATGCTATCTAGGACAAAATAGTTACCATTTCAAACCTACGGCTAAATCTAGCAGAGCTTCAACTTGGCGTATTGTTTGTTGCTTCTCCTGTTGTTTCAGTCTATTTGCAACAGATTCAAGATCAAACCCTGATTCATTTTGTACTTCACTCTTTTCAGAACGAACCTCTCGCAGCAATTCATCCACCTCCCTTACGAAGTCCACCCTCAAAAGGATTTCATCATCTTCAAGGGATGGTCTCAATGGCCCTTGATGCTAATTCCACATGATTTCAAACAAAAATTTGTCAGGGGATTCAAACAGGTGGTTTTCAACTAATTTTTAGGGATAATCTGGACCTTCTCACTTCTAGTCTTAACCAAACTTATGCATAAAGAAATAAACTTGAATCAATTTAAAACTATCAATGTTTAAACAGATAAGCTTGAATTTAATCAATATATAACAATGGCTAATTTCAATTGTTATTTAGAGTTATTTGTGTTAATAATTTATCAATCAAATAAACTACCTAGTTTAATATGGTGAAGTGGACTAACATTTGGTTGTTCCATTAAAGGTTCAGTAAAGCACTGAGTGGTATTGATACTTCCAACTACATCTTACAACCCACTCAACCTTATAGTTATATAATTATATTGGAATTGCAGCTTCAGTTATTTTCCCGAGAGGGGGGAGAAAACTTAAACTTCAAGGAGCAACAACGTGACTAAGGTCTAAGGCATGTAATCTAAAGGTAAATCTTACCTTATCTATGTCGAATGACTCCAATCCTGGTGGAACAAGAATACTAAATGGATCCTCCTGAGGAAATGCATCAACCATGACCTTCTTACATTTCTTTAGCCACTGTTCAAAATCATGGCCGTCATACATAATCAAAAGATCATTCAGCAATCTCATCGCAGGGGTAGCCTCTCGTTTCAAGATCTCAGTCTACAATTAAGAACAAAAAATTACAAAAAAGAGAGTAAAAAGTCCGAAACAACTATGAAGTTAAACCGTTGCAGACCCAATATGCTGAAATTGTTCTAATGAAAATGCCAGGAACACAGTATCTAACACTTTCTTTTGGGTTGAAAATTATTAAAAATCACAAAATTCCATGCGTTCTACATCTTAATTAACTTCTAATAATTCTTTAGTTTTCTATAGTTTTCTATAAGTTTTAACAAATTGAAGAGAGTTTTAGAAAGGTGTTCCCAACGCTCCACTTGTCTATAAAAGCGAAAAGAAAAGTTTAGTTGAATCTACTATGGGGAAGGAAAAGGTCTAAAATATCCAAGGTATTTGAAAAAAAGGAATACAAAACCGTAAATATATATACTTTAGCAATAAATTAAAAAAAAGATTCAAATGCTGTGGATGGAAAAAATGTGGTTGGGAAGGTAGACCCTCCTACTAAAGGTTAGCTATGTTCCACAATGGAAATTTGTTTTCAGCATAGGTGGTGAATATTCTGCACCAATAATTAGAAGTATCAAAATAGATTCAAACCAGTGGTCAATCGAACTCACCATGAGTTGGATTGGGTTGGAAAAGATAAGTTTTTAATATAAGCCAAAATGAATATAGCACACTTAACTCACGGGTTAAATAGATTCACATTAAGTTGAAGGTGAGTTGACTTGTAACCCATTTTTATATGAATTATGAATCTTCTAGCTCAACTCAACAATATTTTTGAACTACAATAATAGTAGGGCAACCCAAGCCATGGCAAATTACTTTTGATTGTATTGCAATAAATAGGTGATCAAGCCAATCCACTTTAATTGAACTACAATAAATATATGAAACAAGTTGGGGAACAAGACACGATGTTCAAGCCAGGTTGTAAAACTTTTGGCTTACTATAAAGTAGGTAGGGTTGAGTTAATCCATTTTTAACTCAACCTATACTCGAGTTAACTCAATTTGACACCCTAAGCATACTCATAATTGAACAAAAAATGTCCAAGTATGGAGTATTGATATAGCATTAAATTCAACAATGATTGTCCAAGCCTGAATTACCGATACTTTAATTTGTCTCACATATCTATATATTATCTATATTCAATACATATCCAATATTAATAGCCACTTGTATTTGTAAAGCATCTTAGACTTTAAGACAATTTATGAAAAAGAAAAAAGAGAATAAAAGTATGTATGGTATAAAAATGCATTGTTCCTTGATAAACCAAAAGTCAAAATTTGTCTTCTATATGGATGATTTGAGGAATGTGATGAGCGTCATATGGTTCCTATTTGTAGACAAATAAAAAGTGATGTATGATAGCAATGATTTACAATTTTTATTTTATTTTAAGTAAGCCTAATAAGTATGTTCTTAATTTGGATTTACAAAATTACAACTATATATTTATTACGTTCTATGAATTTTGATAAATATCTAGATATGAATCTTATAGGTATAGTATCCCATATTCCTTTAGAAAAATTGCATCAGTGTATTGCGTATGTATTGTATTAGATACTCGGATCATATTTCTGCATCATAGAGAACTACATTAGTTATTAAAATAACTTACACCCTAGGTCTGAAAAAGCTACGAAAACTTTCTACGTGGAGGTGCACATGACAGCAGAATGACTGGAGCGCAATAATTAAGGAAACAAAATTTGGGAAATCATCCAGTTCTACCACCTATCATGACCACAGGGAAATGGAACCACGAAGGGGGGCTTTGTACTAAAGTAACCATTTGCCCTTACTGTGAATTACTATTATAATTTATTAATTGATCCCTAAAAAACTGAAATGATTCAAACAAGACCTGGTGCATCTAATTAAAAATGTATCTATACAAGGGCAATTATTAATTGTTTACCTCAGCCCTTCTGTATAACAGATCCAGACTTCTAATGGCATCCTTTTCTTCCTGCAAAAAGTGATAAAATAAGGTATAATAAAACCAGATCATGATAGCCTTAGGATGAAAAATATTATACCACGTTCTTGCAGAAGTGGACACAGAACTAAATCTAACATTCACTTGTGATAATCTCTTTCAAATTATCATGATAATATCCAACACAGAACTAAATCTAATGTTTACTTATGATAATTATCATATGATAATATCCAATACAGAACTATACAGCTTAAGTCTTTGCTTAATATGTGTTAGAATAGGTATTTAATATAGATAGTTAACAATTGTATTAGAAAACTGTTGCATGTTGTACCTATGGGTTGTTTATTTATTAGCATTAATTACTTATATATTCCTGATGTAATTTTCTTTTATAAATAACAAAGATCAGCTGATACATAATCAATCTCTTAAGATCTTTTTCTTTTCAACCTTAAGTTGGTATCAAAACGGGTCAATCCCATTATGCTAGTTTTGCATATACCCATCATCGCCCACCATTACCCTTTTTCGCTGCCAACCACCGTTTTGTCATTGGAACAACTTCACGTCTTCTCCACAAGGCTCCCGGGCCTCCCTGTCTTTGGTTGAGAAGCTCCTCTCTCCTCTATCATAGTCTTCCTCCACTATTGTTTGCCAATTTTTTATAGTTGGCACTGCTGTGGAGTGTAGATTGTTGTTGTAATTCTAATTGTTGATGAATTCTTCGTTCAATATGTCTTCTTTTTCTTATGGATAGAAGCGTCCTCAATGTTCTTCTATAAGAGATTGGCCACACTCAAAATAGTTTCTTCTCACATGGTTTTCCTAGTAAGACAGCAAACATCTAATAAGGTTGAACTACATGAAGAATATCAAGTGTATCTCAGTCTGAAGTTTGACACCCAAGCACAACCTTTCACTAGTTTGTCAAAAGTTTGCATCTCTCAAGCCTTGGAATGTCAAAGTCTATGGATAATTGACTCTGCTGCTTTCGATCACATTTTTGGTAATGCTTCCTTATTTTCTTCCATTTCATATCCTAAATTTCCTCATGTTATTACTTTAGCCAATGGATCTGCACTTACTTCTCAAAGAGTTGGTCAAGTCTCCCTTTCTCCATCTTAGAACCTAAAGCATATTCTTTTTGTCCCTAATTGTCCTTTTAACCTAATTTCCTCAAGTCAAATAACTAGATATTTAAATTGGTCTATAACTTATGATGCAAATCCTTAGTTATACAAGTGTGCAATATAGGTCGACCGATTGATGAAGGACATGAATATAGGAGACTCTACTATCTAGGTAGTAGACCATTAATGTCTTGTTTAGCATCCCTATCTCTTACACTTTTACATGATCACTTGGGTCATCCACATTTATAAAAATTAAAAAGGATGATTCCAAACTTAGCAAAAGCCAAGTCTTAAAATGCGAGTCCAGTCAATTAGGAAAACATATTTGGTCTTCTTTTCCAAAAAGAATTGAATCAACATGCAAATCTTTCTTCTTTATAATTCATTATGATATATGGGGTCCAACTCGAGTTTCATCCTTTCAGTTTCCTTATTGTGCTACTCTTGTTGATGAATATTCTTGTTGTATTTGGGTTTACTTAATGAAAGATCAATCTAAACTTTTGAATATCTTTGTGTCATTAATCTAATTAAAAACCAATTTGGCCAAGAGATTAAGATCTTAAGGAGTGATAATGCATGCCAAAGAATAGTTTTCTTCTGATTTTTCTACTCTTTTAAAACCACATGGCATTTTACACCGGTTCACGTACACCTAAGCAAAACGGTTTATTAGAGACAAAGAATAGACACTTAATTGAAACTACTCATACTTGTTGCTTGGTGCGAATGTACTTGTCCATCACTAGAGTGATGTCATGTTTACAGTATGTTATCTTACTAATAGAATGCCCTTTTCTTTGGACAGTAAAGTTCCATATTCCCTTGCTGTTTTCAATGAACCTGTGTTTCACATTTCTCTTCAAGTGTTTGTTTGTGTGCTTTGTGCATGATGTATCTTCAAGTTTGAATTAACTTTTACCCCGAGCTATCAAATATGTCTTTTTAGGATATTCTTGTCTTCAAAAAGGGTATTGATATTATTCACCTGACACTAAAAGATATTACATATATCCTACTTCTATCACTATTCCAACATCTTCGAATAATTCAAATTCTTCTCATCAGATATTACATATATCCTACTTCTATCACTATTCCAACATCTTCGAATAATTCAAATTCTTCTCATCAGTCAATTCACCTAGACCATCTCCTCCTCTTATCACCTCCCAACAATTTACTTGAATGACCTGTCCAATGCCGCATGGTGAGTTCTCTTCATCAAGTCCTTCATCACCATCATTCCATATTATGTATCCTGATAATGAAGATTCTAGTTGTCCTCTTGCAATTCGAAAAAATACTTGCTCCACACGCAATCCTCATCCTACTAACAATTTTTTAAACTATCATCATTTGTCCCCTTCCTATTTTTCTTTTACTTGATCCAATTAGATATAGCATAATTGTAGGAAAACTTATTTATCTCACTATTATTAGACCTGGTCTATCTTTTGCAGTGGGTGTTGTTAGTCAGTTCAATGTAAAATCCTTGTACTAATCATTGGAATGCTATCACCTGCATCTTAAAATACCTCAAAAAGGCTTCAAGGCAAGGTTTATTGTATGAAGTTAAAGGGAATACCCAAATTTCTGGGTATTGTGATGTTGATTGGGCAAGATCTTTTATGGATACATGTTCTACTACAAGGTAGTGTGTTTTCATTGGAGGAAACATTATTTCTTAGAAAAACAAGAAAAAAATTGTGATAGCTCAATCTAGTGTTGAAGCTTCATATAGGGCAATGGCATCTCTCACTTGTGAACTTGTATGAGTGAAACAATTTCTTGAAGAATTTATTCGTTCCAAGCTTGGTAATTACAATATATATGCCGCAGCTTGAGGGGAGTGTTATATTAAATATAGATAGTTGTTAGAATAAGTAATTCAAATAGGTAGTTGGCAGTTGTATTGGAAAATTACTATATCTTGTACCTATGAGCTGTTTACTTATAACCATTAATTACATAGATAGTCCTGATGTAATTTTTTTCTATAAATAATAATGATCAACGAAGAGATAATCAATCTCTTAAGCTATTTTTCTCATATTTTCAGTCTTACGTGTGTGTAAATTTATTCGGCTTAATAATGTTTTAAACATAATATTGGAAAAGAATCTGCCAAATGATAAAGGAAGGCAGCTGAAATCAGTTTACAGCTTAAATGAAATTGCAAATTTAATGAAATTAAAAGTTGGACAGAAGAAATCCACTGAGCGAAAAACAGCAATTAGATTATATATATCCACTCTTTCACCTGCCAAACTAAAGGATTACACAATACTTAAAAACCATTTAATTCCACCTTCTGACAGTGAGCTACTAAATTGGTCAGTTTATTTCTAAACCAATATTGAAATTTCATAAGAAAATTATAATTTTGTCAAGTTTCATTTCAAAAAATCGTGGCACGATATAAGTTCGTCAGTCAAGAACAAGGCAGTGGCCATCAGTTGCTGGCCAGCTGCTACCTCCTGTATTACAAACTTCCAGTTTTCAAAAGAGTACCTCACTCTTTGCATATGATCAACTTTCTTTTGTGATATGGAATAAGTAAATATTAGTCAATCTTAATTAAAAAGAAATAGTAATTTTTAGTTATAATTTGAATCTAACAAAATTTGGTAGTGACTACAAAATGTTAGTATTTTATGTACAAACATGGTGCCCACCCACTGAACTTTTAGTCTGTAATTAAATATAATTGCGCTCTAATTCACAACGCACCAATTTGTTGATCATAAGCTGTCAAAATCTGATAACTTGAGTAAGAAATATAAGCTATTTGCTTACTTCTTTTTCTTCACAAAATGAAATTCTTTTCACAAGTTAATTGGCCTAGGACATATTAGATGCTAAAACAGTAACTTACATCGCGCCGAGCAATATCAAGCCGATTCCATATGACCATTAAAACAAGTTCAGTAAGCTCTCCTTTCTCAGCAGCTTCCTCAATTCTCTATCAGAAAACAGACAGTCAGTTCTCTGAATACTCTCACACACCCATGAGAAAAAAATGTAAAACCAATCAAAGGACGAAATTAAAAGACTTGCCTTCTAGTGGTAAATTAGCTTCTTTATAATATTACTATTTTCTTATTTATATGCATAAGTGATGTGCAAACTATCAATAAATAATGAACTTAGACACTTTACACAGAATATTATTGAATGAGAGGAAATTATGCAAAAACATGTTAAAATGCCATAATGACGAAGATCATTTTCCTCTATTTTTCATCTTGTTAGTCCTTAGAGTTTCAATTTTTTAATGTGAACTATATCACAAATTCCTTCATTTAAAAATGAAGATTTTCTATTTTTAATACGTGACAGTTTTACCAGCCCATATGTCAAATTTATAAAGTTAAGAACAATCCCGTGTTCTTCAATTTCAAGTTTATAATGTCACTTCTCCCTTGAATTTCATATTATAGTTAGTGTTGATCCAGTATGTCAATTGCGCTGCAATTGGCTTCTTGAGGCTTACCAGAAGATAAAGAAGATCCTAATATGGCCAAGGGAAAAGCAATCTAAGTTTTAGCTTGGTTACCCAACATTTAATCAAGACAAGCCCTAAACATCCATCAATTGTACAACATGCAGAATCATTTTAATGAGGAATGGAGATATAATTATGACTAAATTTTAAAGTTGAAAATACACATTATCTCATGAGGACATATTTTTACCTGCCAGTCATTCAGTATATTATTGCACTTAGAAATTACCTCTTCCACTTCTTCAGGAACCTTGAGAAAGCTTGCAACTAGTTTCCTTGCTTTAATGACATCTTCTTCTGGGTATTCCTTCAACCGTAAGCCAATTTCACGATACTCTCCCATCTTTCTTTCTTCTTCCTCTTCTTCCTGTCTGCGTCTCCGTTGCAACTCCTTGGTCTTCTTTCGTTGCTGGGCTTGCCATTCCTATCCTAGAGAAGGTTAATGAAACTGCCCAAAAAAAAACATTCCGAGTCCCAGCTATTTTGGTTTTACAATATAGTTATCAAACAGAAAACAAACATGAAAATTGCATCAGGCATTAAAGATGTGATGATATGTTTTCTCTAATCATATGCTATCATTACCAAGGTTATTACTAGAAACGCAGCTAGAAACGCAGCCTAATTGACAGACAAAACAAAGCAGCAGCATTTTCTATTTTCCTTTCAAAGGTCTACTCAATCAGGGCCATGCATGTAAAATTGAACGAGAAATAGTAACAATTTCACTATAAAATTAATGGTTTGATTCTTCTATTCATTCAATTGGTTCAATTTAAAAGAAAGTTCAATCTGATCCAATAGTTTTCAAAAGTGATGTAATGTTGTCCTTTAGGTCTAATCACGAGAAACAACACCATTTTCTATATGTGACACAAAAAATTTAAGCAACCAAACTTAATAATAAAGGAAACAAAATAGTAATTTACAGTTCTAGAAGAAACTTTTCTATAAACCTTTTTGAAAGAGAAAAATATAAAAAAAAATAATAATTATTCACAAGCTTATGCAGAAGTTAAAAATAAGATTTTTATGAAGCTAATAAAAAATAACTTATGCAAGAGTTGATTTGAAATTTCGTTTTGTCTCTATTAAAAGTGTTTAAGGAGAAGTTCTCCAAACATACACTTAACCAGAAATGAATAGTATTAAAATTACAAAGTGTTGGTAATGCATACATCGTCATAGTACTCCTTGGGCATCCCTTGTAGAAGCTCCTCTTCCTTTTCCCGTTTCACACATCTCCTTAAAACTGAGGAAAAGCCAGAAACACAGTAAATAAAATAATCAATTTTGAGAGTTAAGAATGTAAAATAGGTGGTGGCAATGATTAACCTGCGCCAGATGTGCATTTGTATGAAGAAGGAAAGGTAGGAAGTGTGGTTAGAGCAGGAAATGAACAATAACAAAGCGAAAGTGACGATGTTAGAGAGAGAAGGTTCATCCCAACGAGAGAGAGAGCAGGATGAAAAGAAAGAGAAGAATGGGTGACTAAACTAAACTAAAGTGTTGGTATATTAGGGCTCAATTAGTAACAGCTACGAACTACCACCACGAAAATGTTGAGTAGGAGAAGGTGAAGTGAAGAAGAAGATGAGCGAAGGTTCGCTATTGCTGTCTATGATAGCAGGATTTTGGCCCCGAAAGGGTTTAAACGAGGGTACACGAGAATTTGGAAAAAGACCTTATTATCTCTATTCACAATTTATAACATGGTGTAAAAGAAATTCAACCCAGAAAATGTAAAATACAAAATCTGGAAAATAAAACTATCATTTAGATTTATTCTTACTTTCCATTTAAATTTTCGAAAAAAATAATAATTATAAAAGCCAAATAAATATAACAAATTGTAATTTTGAAAGAGTGAATACAATTTAATTTTGAAGTTACATGATTATGATAAAATTGTAGATTCTATCCGTGCAAGAACCAAAACGTTAAATATGTGAATAAGATGTAATATCATTTTAACGTCGACAAATGACTGACACCAATTTATAGTGTTTCTTAAGATTACAAATGTAAGTTTTTTAAATAAAAAAAAAAATGGTATCACCTGAACATACTAAATTTTTAACTTAGTTCCTCATTAACATGATTTTCTTGTATCATGTCAGTTCAATAAACAACTTTTTTTTAGATAAACAGCTATCGTTCGGGATATTTTCATCTATACATAATTCATTACCAATTAAGCTATTTCAAATTAATTTGTTATAGATAACCAAAAAAATTAAACTGTTTCAATTTAGTTACCAATTAATAAATATGAATTTACTGAATTTATTTTTTATAAAGTATTGACTTTGTTTAATATAATAAAAAAATACAATTTGTTCATAATAAACGTGTAAAACTTCAAGAAAAAATATTTTGTTGTATACAATTATCTCACTAAACTTCAGCTACTGTCCTTAACAAACTTAAATTTGACAAAATGCCTTTCCCTTAAAAAAACAACTGAAATCTTAATTTTGACATTACACAACTACTCAATGTTAATTCAGTATGCGAATCATAAAATTATTAGTTAATTGTTTTGTTGAAGGTGTAACCGGCAGGTTTGCTCTACTATATTTTGAAGGTGTAATTTTTAACTTTAAATAGATAAAATTAATCATAGAAATGGTCAGTTTGTGACGGGGTATATCATTAATCTATGGCGTCCCTCAATTTTATCAAACTACAATTCTCATTAAATCGGTTTTACCATTCGCAGATAATATCCATATCCAAGCAAATACCTCCGTTCTCACAGGAATATAGAGAGCAAGAGAGAGAAAAAAAGATATGAAAGTGATGAATACTTTCTTTTAAGACATGTTTTACGAGCAGTGTTATCACAGAACCCTACGCATGACAGAGCTGCAACAGCACCAAACAAACTACATTTACATCTTCTAGACACGAAGAGTAAGCTAAGAAAATTAAAAAGTGTCACTAATCCTATAAATGCTGATCCTCTCCCTCCATCTGTGGCTCTCACTGCAATTTTTAAATGCGAGGGGTAGAGAATATTTGTCAGTCTTCGCACTATAGCCTTTGCTTCACCCTCCTTCCATTTATGTCGCTGCCATCAAGTATTGCTTCATTCCTATGTTTGCACAAGTAGTCTGAGTGCTCCGTAAATCTAGCCACATACTCTAAAAGTTCAGTTAGAACTGATGGGCAACTTTCTTTCAAGTACTCAAAACCATCGGTTTGCATCACAGCTGAAGAAACAAAAGGGAAGAGAATAAGTTAGCCTATCAATTATAGTTCAGGACGAAGAATTTTTATATCGTTGCTGTTAACGATCCATTCTAAATTTTCCAAAACAAAATATTTGGGTACAAGCCAACTTATAGACCACTTAGTCATGATAGCCTAAGAATTAAGACATATATAACGAATTCTTGATATTACTAAAACTTAGATTGCAAATTATTTTTAAAAGAAATCAAATCCTTCACAGCTTAGGATATTTTTCTTTAATATCAAACTGGAAGGTATGAGGGATAAAATCAAACTATTTAAATAGCCAAACGGATTAAAAAACAAGAAACCAATCAAACAAAAAAATATATTTTTCTATTGATACTTGGGTCAGTTACTACTGTTCCTATTGTTAGTCATACCTTTAATATATATTTTAGAATTATTTAAACTTTTAATAATATTAGTATGTGATTTATGTTGGATATTTTGGTTATGATAAAGTATGAGTTTAGGACATGGAAAGTATACATGGTATGCATGTTCTGTAATGCACTTTTTAATAAAAGGTTTACAATGCAACTATTATGCGTAGCTTTTCATGGCGTTATTGATTTTGTTTATTTTAATGTCACTTTCAAGGAACCATCAGTTATTATTTTTTGCTATATTTTTGTCAGTTGGTATGCTAAGCAAGATTGAAGGTCATATATTTAAATAAATAAAGTCAAACTGAACCCAAAAGATGGCTTGATTAATATTAGATATGGCATTCAAACCAAACAGGGACGGCACCTATATGTCAGAAACAATTTTAATTTTCAATGATAGTTACATACTCTTTTAGACCCTTCAATGTCCCACAATTAACCCCTAAATATTGCACCCTTTTTAGCTGTATGTTCAAGAAAAAAAAAAGTTTAAAGAACAAAAACATACCTCTGAGATTTTCAGGCTGTGCAACGAATTTCAGACAGATAGCTTTCAGTTGGAAACAATGGTGCTGCTCTGCCAAGGCTAGAGTCGTAGCAACAGTGTTTATTGCAACATCTTCACAGAGACTTGTTTCACACATCAGCCTAACTCTCTCTAAGCCATACCGATCAGCAGCTGCAAGCAGATGCTGAGCCATCAAGGTAGTAGCCCCTTTCGAGTTCAACCCAGTAAGCTCTTGCATGTCAGGTAGTGAGTCATAATATATAACATGAAGCAATGCCTGCAAAATATTGAAATATGGAATAGTAAAGCAGACATGTTGCAGTTCTTTTGTAATAGAATAATATTAAGCTTCATTTGTCAAGGAAACAACAACACAATCTCATCACACCCAACCCAAGTTCTGCTTGTAATAATAGTATGAAACTACATGAAGACAATAGGAGTTCAAGAAGCAAAACACAAATATACAAAAGGTGCAAGTGTGTGTAGGTATAAATAAATAGTTACCTGGTTTATCCTCATTGTGCTTCATACCATTTGGACATATTTCAATATGCACTGATAAATATCATAACTAGGACGGTTCTTCTTAAGGTAATAAATATCATAAAGTAGAAAAATAGAAAAGATTTAATTACAAATTTGGTCTCTATAGGCACAATTTAAACGTTATAGTCCCTATACCTAGAAGCTAGACGTTTTAATCCCTACATTGCTCTTTAATTCTTGTTTTCCTCTGTGCATTTCAGTGTGTTTTAACTCTGTCAGGTAAAATCGCCAGAAAATAGAACTAATAGTGTAAAAGCAGCACAAATTTTCTGATGGTTGCTAAACTGTCACAAAATTCATGTCAAAGTCGCACACTTTGGTGTTTTAACACACACCAAAAAAATTTATGGTGCTTTAGACACACTTAATTGAAACCAACACAAATTAGAAGTGCTTGTGTTAGGGACTAAAACATCTAGTTTCTAGATATATGAACTTAAATGTAAAAATTGTTCACAAGTGTATACCAACCAAATGAGTAATTTAACCAATAAAAAAAGTCAACAAAGAAAACCAATACCCACTATTGTTATTTTTTATCAATTTTCTATGCCCAATTAGGAAAAGAAATGAATCATATCATATCAACGTTTCTAAACCTCAAGATGAAAATTGGTAGACAAGATCTAAGCATCCAGAAAAATGAAACTGTTTAGTAAGTTCCCAATTCAAAGCATAAATTATAGAAAGCATGAACTAAACCAAAAACCAGCCATGTCCGCATATAGTATCACAAGTATCATATATCAAACATTATAATATCATACAATGTTAGTAATGTTACAGTACTAACTAATTATATTAACAAACAGCCGGAACAACTTGCCAAAGAGGAACCAAGCACTAAGGAACCAGAACCAGAAAACAACGCACAAACTGAGTCAATTTATAAGGAACTAGTCTATCTTTAAAAAGAAAAAGAAAAAAAAAAAAACTTTTATAGGTTCTTTCAAAAGAAAGATTATATGATCTCAGTCAAAAACTCACATCTGAGTCAATTTATAAAGAAATAGTATGTGTTCAGCTATTCCCGAATGAGAGGACGACAGAGAATTTTTAAACGTGTTCTCTTTAGATCTTTATATAAAATAATAATAACAAAAATAGCAAAATCTGTCATAGAGAAATGTGTTCATTTCTCATTAATGAAATAAAACATAAGATAAGTGGATCATAATTATTAGATGTAACGGTCCTAGACCCCTCTCTTTGTATTTTCTTATTTATAAATGCATAACCCTATATACTTTACACAAACTAAGAATTCGTCTTATGCCTCTCTCTTTTATTTTAAGCTAATATCAGTGTGGTGAGTCAATTTCTTAATTCTCCATATGCATATCATTGGACTGTTGTCATTCATAAATTGAAGTACAGTAGAGGTTTTTCTAAAAAAGGTTTATTATATGGACACAATAATCACACTAAAGTTGTGTTATTCAAATGTTGATTAGTCAATTTTTTAATTCTCCATGTGCAAATCATTGAAATGTTGTCATTCGTAAATTGAAGTACATTATAGGCTTTCCTTAAAAAGGTTTATTATATGGACACAATAATCACACTAAAGTTGTTATTCAAATGTTGATTAAGCAGAAACAAAATGTTGTAGCAAGATCTAGTGTAGAAACAGAATAGCTATGACCTCAACTACTTGTGAGCTTATTTGGCTTAAACAATTACTAAAGAATTGCAATTTGGATAGGTCACTCAAATGACACACACACACACACACACACACACATATATATATATGTGACAATCAAATTGTTATTCATATTAGCTCAAAGCTCGTCTTTCATGAAAGGACCAAACATATTGAGATTGATTGTTATTTTATTCGAGAACAAAACAAAACGTATTTGAATAAATCAAGACCGAGTTTGTTAATTTTAATGATTAACTGACATGCTTTTACTGCATCATTATGGGAACCTAAAATTGATTATATTTGTAAAACCTTAGAACATTAGTACATATGATTTATATCATCAGCTTGAAGGGAGGGTTAGATGTGACAGGTTTAGGCCCATCTCTTTGTATTTTCTTATTTATAAGTGCATAACCCTATCTGCTTTACACACATTAGGGATTCAACCTTTGTCTCTCTTTTATTTTAAAGATAACAATCATTAGAACCTTTTTGCTAACAAGTTTCAAGATAAAAGACCAACTAAAGCAAGAAAAATACCGTGGGGGCATTAATTCAGTTGCAATGATATGCATAACCAAGGTAATAAGGAAAATAACTTAAAAAATCAAGAAGCACATTGCGTATATCAGGCCATAAACAGAAAGAATAACCAAAATATATTTCCAACCACATCACAAGCATAAATCAAAGAAAGAAAGCACATAAAGAGCATTCATTCAAACCTTGAAAACTGGAGCCTCCATGTCTTCAATTTTTATACAACGGGTATTCTGATCTTTCATAGGACCAAAAAGTTGGGCCCTGAAAACTGGTGAGCGAGCAGCTAGTACCAATTTATGAGCAGCAAAAATTTCTCCATTCACTTCAAAACTCACATCACTGCCTTTCCCACTTTCTAATAGCTTCCCAAGTTGCTGACCAATGTTAGAAGGCATAATTGGAATTTTATAAATTTTAGGGCCCTCCGTGTGTGACTTCACAACACCAACACTACAATTAACGCTAAGGCAATCGTCTTTAAGGTAATCTGATGTCTCTAGTGCTGTTCTCTTAAAAAAACGCTTGTAACCCCTGAAAAACCCAATTTCAAACAATTAGCATCTTGACCAAACTATTCAACTTTCTTATCACAAAAAGTTATGAAGGAGTATTTGGCCAAAGCAAAAGCCATGCATTAAGATCTTCTATATATTAAAAAATACATTTAGAGGTGGAGGAATCACAGTTAAATTCAGTTTACATACACATACTCCCGAAGCGAATAGAACGAGTGAAAAGAGCTAATTCGGATTTTTGACCATCTAACTTTACAAAAATGATCGAGGTTAGTTTCGAGTTTTACCATCCACGTATGGTTGTGTGGTCAAGATTAGCTCTTATCACCTTTCATGCTCTGAGTTGAAGGTATGATGACACTGTGTTGTTTAAGTAAAGGGTCATAAACCAATCCCCACCCACATGCAATCTGAAGAATTAATAACTAAGCTTCAGTTTAGCAAGACAGAAAATTATGAAAAGATATTGAACAACATGAACCCTACCCCCGGCGAAATAACAAAACCCCAACCGTTTGCCTTTATAAAATTACTCCAATCCATCCTCCAACAACATTTAAACCCGCAACATATACCTTCCACGTTTAAGCAAATTCCCACCAACCACTCTCTAATTTTCCTCATGCAAACACAATACCCAACAACATATTACAACCAGAACCAATCCAAGTAAATCAAAAACAATTTTGAATTATAAACAATTAAAAATAATACAAGTCGCATATCCAACTTGCTCACCACATGCTACCACGGTATTTTAACGTGTAAGGTCCACTCTCGAGGGTCCTCTCGAAATGGCTATGCACCTTATGCCTCTCCTTCCCACTCTGATCCAAAAGGGTCAACTCAAAAAGCGCTCTAACATCTGCCCCTTCGCTAGCCAGCGCGATGAAGAGAGAAACGTACGTAGCATTGTCCTCCACGCTCTTCCCATCAGGGTAAAAATAGATCGCCCAATCGTACCCTCCCACCGAAAATATATCCGACGCTATGTACTTCCCAATCCCAATCCCCTTCGACAGAGCATACCCCGTGATCTTAAACCGGTGCGATCCCCTCACGGTGTCGGTCACCGACGTCGACGACGTCGTCGCCGGTGGCGCTGACGACGGTGACGCCGATGAACAATTAAAGGACGGCCTCGCGGTTTCTCTCAGAATCTTACCCATGCGCAAGCCAGGACAGCGGCAATGCCTCGGAATTTTGCGTAATTGAATTTTCTTCTTCAGAATCCAAAACCGATCGGGGACGAAAAAAATATTAAACGGGATCTGCGATCTGGGCGCGGAATCCCAGGAATGGGGAGAAGCTTTGAAAGATTTCAGAGAGGAAATCTAGGGTTTCGTGGGAGGGTCTACTTTTCTAGGGTTTGGATTCTGAGCGAGATGGAAGAGGAAATTATAATGGATGGTGATGAAGAAGATGACTTTAAATGGCTTTTGTGATTAATGTCCCACAATTGAATTGGGAAGTAGTAATGAATAGTGCGGTGCGACGCGCTTGCGCGTGGTTTCACCATTGCCTTAGCCGACTCGCTTTGCTTATGGGACACGTGTGGATTACAACGGTACGCAAAATCTCGGAAACTTACGTGAGTGACACAGTAAAATTTAGTCACGTTTGGCGGCGCCTCAATTTCCTCTTCGCAATTAAACAATAAATAAAAGAAGCAGCAATCACTCTAGCTTAGAGTTTTTTTATTTATTTATTTAACTCTTCACCGGATAAATATGGTCAAGGAATCTAACAAATATAATGACTTTGATTTTCTTTACTTTTTTTCTTTAAAATGGAATTAGAATTAAATATAACTAACAAAATTAATTACAATGTCATTTAACGTAACTTTATTTAATTAATGTCAATTCAAACATATATTTATTTAAATACATATTATCTTATTTTAGTATTAAATTATCTTTCTTATAAGAGTTATTCTATATTATTTTAATTTATTTCTTTTAGTTTACTTCAGTCAAAAAATATATATTTAATTAATATTATGTTAACAATCTCATAACTCTAGGAACGATTAGAAAATCTGGTCGAGTAAATTAGTTATACAATTTAATATGAAAATAATTTTATCGTCCAAAATTTTAAGATACTTTTAAATTGTTTTATATTAAATTGATTAATCAAATTTGGATGCATCTAAACATGATTGGAACCTAAATTGTGATTATTTTCATATCTTCTGATTTTCTTAAATAAATAATATTAAAAATTTAAACTTAATAATATCATAAAGCAAGTTATGCCAATTAATTTCTCTCGCCTAAAATTTTAGTTTAATTTTCTTAAAGTATTTTATATAAACTTAAATCTTAATTAACATGTCTAGTCAACCTTGTAAAGCTAACCTGAACATGTGGAAGCCTAGACTGTGGTTGTCTTTCCATGTTTTTTATTTTCTGAATGATTAATATTATAATTTTAAACTTATTATTTAAATTTTTTAAGAGATAATTACGATTCATTTAAAATTTGTGTCTGAGTCTTTATAAATATTTACCTGTTTTCTAGCCTACTAAAAAAAACGCAGTAAAAGAATAATTTTATACCAAATGACTATAAATGTAAAATCAACTTAATAAGGGAATAGAATAATTGTTTACAACGTTAATTACTGATGCATGTTTGACTTATAGTGTATATGTAATTTATCATTTACCATGTATTTTTAACACTAAAATGCATAAAAAAGTAAGATAGATGTATTAGAATTTTAAACGTATTTGTTCAATTGTTTTTTATAAGAGATAAGTATGAGGATAAAAAATGTTTAATTCAAAATTTATTTATGACCGTTCGATTATTTACCAAAAAAGAAATTTACCAAATGCATATAAATGTAAAATCCGCTTAATAAGGTAATATAACAATTGTTATTACCGTATGTTAGTCGTGTATTCTATAATTTATCATTTACCATATATTTTTAAAACTAATTAAAATGTAATTTTACTTCCACCTTGTAAACAAATGGTAACTAAATATAATATATTGATTTTCAATTAATTATTAGATTCAACTATGAGCATATTTTTAAATTAATTAAAATTTATACCAACTAAAATAAAAACGGAATAATAAATATAATTTTAATGTTGATTGTCGTTTCATATACCGGATGTTTTAACTATGAACGAAAATTTATTTTATTACAGCCAATTTATTAAATATAAGAATTTAACTCTATCTATTAATTATTTATATTATTGGAAACTCTGAAAAAATAACTAAAGTGATTTACAACATAAATAACCACATAAACATAAACGAGATATTTTACTTAATTATATATATATATATACATATATATATATATATATATATATATGAAAATATATAAAAACTAGTAAAAAATAATAAAATTATTATTACTATAAGAGTTAAATATACTTTTTGTTCCTTAACTTTTAACTTTCGGTGAAAATTAGAAGTAGTATCTCTTCAAAACCTTAAACCAATTTAGTCCTCATCTTTAGAAATACGTGAATACAGTTTTTTTAACCAAATTTTGTTAAGTTTATTTGACGTTCCAAATGTGTTTCAAATGTGATTCTCAATTAATAAAAATGTGTCAAACAATATAAACAACTCAAATGCTATCATGAAAAGAGTTGAAATAACAAATAAACTTAACAAAATTTGACTAAAATGATTAAATCTACGCATTTCTAAAATCGGGGATTAAATTGAGTCAAAGTTTTAAAGATAGACTAATTTCAAATTTCAATGAAAGCTACGTGACCAGAAACATATCTAACCCTTATTATAATATAAAAGTTAAGGTAAATAATTTTTAGAATCTTTTTGTAGATGCTTGTTTTAATTAAAAAAACACAGTTAAATAAAAAAATAATTAAATTTAAAAACAGATCCCAAAAGGTAAAATTGATAAAATAATTATTTTAATTTAAAAAAGTTATTTAAAGAGTTAAAATAGAAAAATGTGTACATAAAAGGGAAAAATCCTCCTTATATAATAGTATAAAATTGTATATATATATATATATATATATATATATATATATATATATATATCAAAATCCATGAAGAAACGGCCACCAATGAACCATACTTTTCAGTCTGATATGTTCTACCCGTACTTCATCGATGTATTCTATCTGCAATACCCTGTTCTTCGAGATCGGCTAACCTGATGATCCTTTCACGTAAGGAATTTTTCTTTAACTAATTAATTTCAAGTTATATATAATAAACCCCCTTATAAATTTCAATTTTAGAAATTAATACTCAAACACAAAATTTTTCATAGTTAAAATTTTAATAACTAATGATAAAAATCATAAAAATTAATTTATAATCCAATTACAACCTTTTACCATAATACATAATATTTTTAATATTAATAATTTTGAATTGATAATTAATAATTAAATAAATCACTGTAGTTTTTATAATAATTAAATATTTTTCATTTTTAAAATGAATTAATCATTAAAGATTTTATTAAAGTATATGTATATAGAAAAATTAAGTAACCTGTTCATTTATTTCAAATAAAGAATTGATGGGATAAAACGATGTTATGTAATTCCAATAATCGAGGACGAATAAGAATAAAATATAGAAACTATAAAAACATAAAAAAAAAACTATACAACACCAAAAAAATAATAATCCAAATTATCACTATTTAAATCCAATTAAATTAAATTCAAGGCTTGTTTTTTATTTCAAAACAAAAAATTTACATACAAATACTTTAAATGATTTGACATTTCCGGGATAAAAATATACTTATGTGTATAACAGCGATATCTCTCCTTCGTTCAAACATACACAACAAATTATTACATTTACTTTCCTTAAAAGGAAATCCATCAGATCAAGAACATGTTGAAGGGTACAACTAAGTTAACTTGCAAAATTTTACTAAATTTTAAGCTTAATCAATAATCTGAAGACATAACTTATTCTAATACACCTCAATCTTATTCTAAAGTACAATTTAAATAATTATATACAGACAAAACATGAAAGTTATATTTAACATTCAGTTGATTCTATTTATTGTTAAAGTCATGAATGCTGACATTCGTATTTATGAGACACTATATCCACTTCTATTTATTCATTGTCCAAAAATAATTTCACTTCTCCAGCAAGGATTAGGAAGCTGAGTACAACTATTATTATTTTTTTTGGAATTTTCTACAGACTCTTAAAATTGTGAAATGTTATCGGTGAATTATATTTTCAGGAAAGTTTAGTACTTTCAAAGACTAACATGATACAGTTTCATATTTTCAGGTACATTTTTGCAATACATCACACAAGATTCAAAATTCATTTATTTTCTCAGAAAATATAAAACTGGATTACTTTGATAAAGATTCACAGAAGATGTTGGACAATCTAACAAGTTTTCTTTGTCACAATTCACAAGTGAACCACAGCATAGTTTTATGCAAAATAATTTGAATGTAAACACATCCTAATTTGAATTCCACCTCTGATTCTTTGTTTTACCTTCAATAATTCCATCCCAACCATAACCAAACATTAATGCGCATAAAAAAAAATTATTTTTCATAGTTTGAATGTATACAAGCATTCGAGAAATATAAACACATTAATAAAAAACAAAAACGAGATATAATCACAATAAGCATAGCACAGATTACGATCTAAACATAAATGCATGCAAATGAAAATAGCGGAGGCACAAAATTATAAATCCGAACACCACTCTAGATCAATTACCTCTATCACAATACTAAGAGTGTTCAAATCAAAAAAAGAATGGAGGATGAATGAAACAAGATACTGAAAATGAAACTGAATCAAGTATATACGTTTTTCATTTGCAAATTTAGTTTTTTTTTGTGTTGCTCACACTCTGAAAGAAAGTCAGTTTGGGGAACTTGAAAATCTAAATGCTGTAGTGTTTGACTATACTCTGCTTTACAAAGGCTATTCTCATCTTTTTTACAAAATCACATCTCTAGATAATTGTATCTTTTGCCTTTGAATTAAAAAAAGATATTAACCGTCAAATTTTCCCAAAAATGGTTCCAGACTAATAGTAAATATCTTGTTTCTCATCTTCACTGATAATAACATATACAGTTGTTGCTTGTATTGAAAAACAATTAGACACAAGAAATATCACAAGATCCACATCTCCAATGCTTGGGTTGATTACATGCACAACATTTCTACTCTTGAATTCTTATATGAAACAATTCATTTCGACTATTTATGAAATATTTATTTGTCCTAAATCTTTACAGCTGTATCAACTTTAAAATATTTCTCATTGGTACAAGAAGAGGAGTACCTAATAATTCCTAGAAACAACCCATTACACATCAAATTTGAATCCTAGAGAAAACCATAGATAGTCTAACCAACGAAGTGAAAACTTGTTGAATCAAGTGACACAAAATTTTATTCTATTAAGAGAAAAAAAAAAAATTAACCTTAAGTCCAGAAATAATGTTTTGTACTTCTGACCTCAATGCTAAACTCTTGAAATTGGCATTTAATAAGCTGAAAGAAAGAAAATTACAGTCACATTCTCACTTTTACAACGACAATTAAAAAAGGGAAACTACACGAGATAGGAACTAAAGTCGCATGATATAAAATTCATGAATATAGATGTATGTGCATGTTGTGAGGGCAAGTTTTTGGAGAAGTGAATAACTGGTATTTCTGTTGTCTAATTGTTCATTTGCCGCACTTTTATGTTACTAAAATTAAAACAAAATACATACTATCATCCAAAACTAGTTTGGAAAACGTTGGCGACTAGCATTGTTGCTTATTTTAAAAAGCCAAATATATAATTAACTAGATGTGGTTGTACTTAACACCAAAGCAAATTAAGTTATGTCATTGCTCTTGTTCAGTTTGGGATTGTCAAACTAAAAGTAAACCAACAAAAAATAAAGCAAAAGGGTAAAGTAAAAACCCATTTGTAAATTTGGTTTTTCGTGATACTATTCTAAAAATCATTCTGTTAGAGGACTATAAAAAATCTTCTGTAATGCTTGACTACAATTTTTTTTTTAACAAAAACTATTCCCATCTTTTGTATAAGAAAAAAAATAAGAATTATGTATAATTTATTCATTACAATCGATGTTTAAAAAGAATGAATTTGTTTTAAACGGTATGATCAAATTATTTGCAATCACTAACTTGTATGCATTAATATGTTCATTTTTTTTTACAAAAAAAACCAGATACTATACCTAAGTTAATCACCGAAAACAACTTGATCATACCATTTAATTTTTTTTCTTAAACATACAAGATATAATAAACACATTATACGCAATAACTAATTTGTTCTTATGGCAAACAAAATATGGGAATAGTTTTTGTAAAAAAAAAATTGTTTATACTTAATTTTTTGGTGATTCAACTTCATTCAATTCTACAATTCCGAATTCTCACATAAACAAAAGCAATTACATTGTTGAAGAACTTTTGACATTAATCATCATTATCAACATCATTTTCTTCAAATTAAAGTTTAAACTTTAAAAGCCCAAATATCTACATCTAAGAATATTATGCACCGCAAAATCTCTAATAACCGTATTTTTCATCTTTAAATCAAGCAAGAATGTTAGCCATCAACTTCTCCCCAAGCACAAGGAGAAATAACAAAAGATAAACTTCTCCAACTGATTGCGTTGATTACATGCACAACAACATTCGTATTCTTCAATTCTATATCAAAGAATCCATTTTCCCCTTCTTAAGAAATATTTATTTAAAAAGAAATAAAACAAGTATTTTATGTTTGTGCATCATACATGATAATTTTGAACTTTGCATCAACTTGTAGATGTATCAACTTTGTCCATTCATACCAAATAATTTTGAACCTAATAATTTTGAAGAAAATAAACTCCGAAAAACAACCCTTATAAAAAATGGAACCCGAATTTTTTAGCAGCAAATCTACGCTAAAACTTCTTTCAAAGGTATATAATAATATTTCATGGCATATGAAAAAGGTTGTATGAATTTCTACTGAGAACTTTAAAACTAATCTTGAAACACCCTCATCAAATTATCAAAGTATTTCAACTGATTACACAACCTCATCAATACCAGCTCAGAACCAAACAGATAAACATTCAAACTCAGTTTAAACTAAACCCAATCAATCCCCAAAATTTCATAAATCAACTTCCCATCCAACCTGCAACATTATAACATTAATCATACCAAATACTTAAAACAAAGAAAATTCAAACACACAACAGAGAGTTCAAAGAACTATAAGCTTTTTCCATAAGTTTATGTTTTTCCATCATTGAATAAAAGTACACCGAAGATCAAGTTTCAAATTTAAGGTTATGTTTCTCCACTTTTCAAATAATAAAATATTGTGTCAAATTCATGAAATTTTCACTTCGTTGTTAAGGTTGTGTATAATTTCCCTATAATTTAAGTTGATGTTTATTAGTACATGATGGTTCAAGTTGATGATTCATATAGAATCTCTATGATGCTTACAAATTTCTAGATTTTTCTAATAATTATAATACTACTACCTTTTATATATCTTCCAAACTAAGTTTTACTGCAGTAAAATAAATTTAAACAACAAATACCAGAAATTTGGCACTAAAAACTGTGATGACAATTCGGAAGCAATATCTCCAAAATCTAATGCATTTAAATTGATATTGCTCAAAAAATCAAGTTGAATATTCAATATGGGTTATTATTAGGAGTTTACTTTCTTCAAAATCATTAGGTACTTTGTCTAATTAAAGAAGACTAGAAAGAAATATTTCAAATTTTATACACCTACAATGAGACATTCTTTCAAAATTTAATAATGACAAAATAAATTCTTTCATATAAAACTCAAGAATATGGATGATATATGTATGTTGTAAGTGTTTTTGGAGAAGTGAATATCTGAAATTTCTTTTGCTTGATTGTTCATTTGCCACACTTTTATGTTATAGGAAAATGAAACAGGATACTTACTATTATCCAAAACCAGTTTGGGAAAAGTTGACGACCAATACCATTGCCTACTTCAAAAACCGAAGATACAATTAACTAGATGATGTGACTGAATATAACACACTCCTAGTGGTAGACCATTTGGATTTTCAAATCTTAAACTTCAACAATGTCATTGTTTTTGTTTACTATAAGAGTTCGAATGTGTAGAACTGAACAAAAGAAAACCACCAAGAAATAAAGTATAAACATTATCCATTTATAAATTAGATTTTCATAAATGCTCATACTATTCTAAAAGAAATTGAGTTCGAATAACCTAAAAATTTAAATGTTGTAGTGTTTGTCTACACATTTGTTTGCATAATTTGTTTTCATCTATTGTTAGCCAAAAGAAAAAAACAAGAATTATGTATTAAATATTCATTATATCAATTGTTTAAATGATGGAATTTTTTTATGTAGTATGATCAAGTTGTTTGTTTGTGATGACTAAATTATGCAGAATTCTTGTTTTCTTTTCTTGTCAATAGAAAATGAAAATATTTATAATCATTTTTTTATTGACCAAAATAAAAAAGCATAAACATGTCTAATTTAGTCATCACAAACAACTTAGCATACAATATAAAAAAAAAAATCATTAATTTTTTTAACATCTAATGTAATAAACATAATATACACAATTCCTTATTTTTTCTTATGGCCAACAAAGAAGGGGAATAGTTATTTGTAAATAAAAGTGTAGTCAAACACTAAAGAACTTTTATTTTTCAGGCTCTTCTAACCAAATTTCTAAGACATCACCAAAAATTAAATTTAAATGTAAATAACATTTTATACTTGATTTTCTAGTAATTCATCTTCGTTCAGTTTTACAATTTTGAGTCCTATAGTCAGCAAAAAGAATAACATTGTTGAGAAACTTTTCAAATTTATCATCTTTAACGTTATTTTCTTTAGGTTAAAGTAGGGATGGCAACGGAGCGGGGCGGGTACGGGTATCATGATCCCATCCCCATAATAAAAATTCATCCCCATCCCCATCCCCAAACCTAACGGGTATACAACTTTTGACTCATCCCCATCCCCACCGGGTAACGGATATTTTCTTATACCCATACCCATTTTTTTATTGTTCCATATATCAATTAAATATTTTTTATAAAAAAAATTTAAAAATCACACCAACGGAATCATGATACTATCAAAAGATTCAATATTAAAATAACATACTCTTTTTGATTTTCATGATGTCAAATATTAAGAAAAATATTATAATAGTATAAATCTCAAATTAAAGTATCAAATAACAACTAAATAAAATTCAAATAATTATAT
>Ga0214545_1001946_pt1 | contig 39473 bp, 17 predicted proteins | sample CNSS4metaG_FD_160064 | JGI IMG/M metagenome (GOLD analysis project Ga0214545, IMG submission 160064) | Root nodule microbial communities from cowpea collected in UCLA plant growth center, Los Angeles, California, USA - CNSS4 | ecosystem: Host-associated > Plants > Roots > Nodule | place: USA...
TATGTTTCCTTTACCGTAATTTTTTATAAAAATTAATTAAAATTAATATTAAAGTAGTAAGAAAACGGGTATGGGTATGGGTACGAGATTACACCCGTTACCCGGTGGGGATGGGGATGGGACAAAATTTTGATACCCGTTGGGTTTAGGGATGGGGATGGGGATGAATTTTTTTGACAGGGATGGGTATGGGATAGTGAAACCCGTCCCCGCCCCGCCCGGTTGCCATCTCTACCGACAACCCAGACGTGAACTCAGACGACAACCTGACGACGGCAATAAGTCATAGTTTGACAATCTCTTTACTAATTTTAATTATATGTCATTTATAACAGATTTTATAGACTTATTATTCCTCAAATGTACGTGAGTTTCTTTGTTTATCCATTTATAAGTGAATCCAACCCGACTTATTTTCTAGTGAACCACAAATTTTACAACCCGACTCAACCTACCACAGGTTAGTAGATTAAGTGTATTAGCTCACCAAACCATATAAAAATATAAAAATAGTTTTTCAATCATTTTCATATTTCAAATTAGTAGAATGGAAACAATTTTATCTTTTTCTGATATTGAAATTTGTAGGATCTCAAAGTTATCAAGATATGCATATAAATACAATGAAATCAGAGTTTATTTTTCTGGTTCAAAGATTAAAAAAATAGGTTTTTAAAAGGTAAGTGATCATAACTCGTGGCTTAAGTGAGCCCAACTCACATCAAGATTTGTATTTGAATTGGTCACTAATGGAGCAAATTTAGAGACCAATTCACTATATTGATCAATTTAGAGACCAATTTAGAAACTATTTTAGTTACCAATAATTTTTAGTTTATAAATTGATATCTAAATTAACTACTATAGTAATTAATTATTTTTTATCCCTAAAATTGGCCACTAATAAAATATTTTCTTGTAGTAAATGAGGGAAACAATATGATATATTTTCTATATTAGAGATTAATTTTAGTAATAAATATTCCTTAATTCCTAAGTCTGATAATCAACTCAAGTAAAAAGGAGTGTTAGAAATTGAATTTGAAAACGAAAATTGTCAATTAGTTTATAGTAATGCAACTTCAAGAAATTAGTATCTAAAATATTATTTAATTTAAAATTATTATGAAAATAATACTAATTTTGAAAGAAAACTAATTGTTTTTTATTTATATTTTAGTTTTTTCATTTATAAAATATATATCCATTCTACACCATTAATTTACATAATAAGAAAAAAACAATATTTTATGTCCAAAAAAATATATTGTTAATAGAAATAACAACTATAAATAAATGAATATACTATCTAAATTAGAAATACTTCATTATCATCATAATGATGGGTAATAGTTTATTAGTGTAATTTGTATTTGTTCTTCCTCTCTTCCAAACATGGCAACAACTTCTCATATGCGAGTTTACTTCAATGCAAAGCTGTCATAGGTAACATCCAACACCTGTTTTAGTTTCCATTTTAACAAGTCTTTCTCGAACAATCTAAATCTCTCATTCACAACAAACTAAAGTAAACTAAATCCTCATATTCCATTACAAAAACACATGGGAGATCAAACTAAATTTATCTTAAAAAACATACAAAACAAAAACTTGTTTTTAAGGAACTACATAATAAAAAAATTAAAAGGATTTGAAGCCCATTATAAACAAACTTTAAACTAATATCAAAAGGAATTTCTACCTAATAATCTCATTATTAATTTTAATTAAGGCATAAAACTTTGTTAATAATTTATATTTTATAAAAGTCATTATTAATAATAAAATACCAATTATTTTTGTTTGTATTCACTACTTAAATATAAATAATTATTTTTTATTTAGTTATTATAAATATTATTACTATAAATATAGTGTTTCATTTATTATAGGAAGCACGACAAATTCTTATAGCATGAATTCATGATGAACTGAATTTTGTGTAAATTTTATTTATAGAATATAAATTTATTTGATAATATCTTGTAGTCACTAAGTAGGCTCACATAAATATGTCTTTTATAAATTTAGAATCTATTTAAAAAATTACTTACAAATGTTCCAACGTATATAAAAGGAACACCACAAAATCCATCATAGAAAGAATAAACTAAGATAAAAAAGCCCATCTTAAATTGGGCTAAGCCCATTAGGGTTGAGCATGTACACAAAAAATGGTTCAAAATCCTAATTCACATAATTGTTCATGCGGCCGTCTTCCAATGCATCAACAACTAGTAATCCAATGCTATAAATACACAAGAAATGGAGAACACTAAGAGAGTACAAGAAGAATCACACATACCTATACAAGTTTTTAGAGAGTGGTTTAGTAGGGTTCTCTTTTGATGTTAGTGGAGAACTTGTAGCCCACAAATAGAGTGTAAGAAAAGAAAAAAAAATATATAGGAGGAGGAGGTTGTTATCTCCATAGATCGTCCACAAGGATGATTAATGTCAAATCATAATAGGTGATTGGTATTTCACCAATCAGATCAATTTTATTTATTTTCTTTAATTTTGATTTTGGTTTTGATACACTTTCATCTACTTTTTACGATTTTCAAACCTATTCATTTTTTTTACAAAATTTTCATATGTGGGATTTTTTAGTAATTATTTTGTTAAAAATTTTGTAAGTGACTAGTAGAAGTAGGGTAATGGGGAAAGAAGCAATAAAATCATGTATTTTATTTATTATCATAATTTTTTTTGTATTATTTTAATCATTCTTATGTAATTAAGTATGTTTAAGTATATTTTTTTTAGGTACTCATAGTTATGATTTCACCTCTTCTCTGATAATATTTTTTTTTTAGATAAAATCAAATGTAAGTTGATTTATGGGGTTTTAGGTGATTATTGAGATGATTCAAATCAATGCATATACTTACTTACTATATTTTCGGTGAAGATTTAAAATTGATATCGATTTTAGTTACAAGAACACATTATTTTTTTGCTGAATTTTTTTTTTTATATTTAATATGCAAAGTTGTATCCCCTTTTCCTTCTACTTTTGGTACTCTTTATAAATTTGAAAATAATAAAAGACACCATTCCCCTTATAATCTCATTCTTTAGGTAATATGTGGCATCTGCTCACTATTTATCACCTTTTATTTTATTCACTTTTAACCCATATTTATCATCAATTAAATTATTATTTTTGTTCTCATATTAAAATATCAAATATTAAATATGAAATAAAGATACATTCATTATTTTTTTTAAATTATCCAATGGATAGTAGATTTCAATAGTGAAGAAATGATGATAATTAACACTATTATTATCCTGTGTTTGGATGAAGCATTTCAACAACGCTAGGAAATTGAAATGCATTGTATTTGAATTGGTAGCAATTAAATTCTCTTCATTTTTTAAATAACTTGTTTGGATAAAGAAATTAAAATACCTTACATTTCAATTTCATCTTTGGAGTCTGTATGATAAATTTGAAAACTTTCAATTGAGTCTCTAATAAATTCTATTGCTCTATTGAGTTTTTAACATTTTAAAACTTTTCAATTAAGACCTATAGTTAAGTTGACTGTGGTAACTTTGTAAGGTGACACTTGCACTATTACTTTCCATAAATATTTCCACATAATATTTTTTTACAAGAGACCCTCATGACGAGATTTTTTCTAAATAGTTGCTGCATTTGACGAAAATAATTTTTAAATTTAATGTAAAACATTAAAAATTACAAAAATATAAAACATGTTAATGTAATATTATGAAAACAAAATTATAAAATTAAAAATTAAAAAATATAAAATTACAACAATTAACAAATTATAAAATTATTAGATTATAAAAATGTATAATTTCATAATTATGAAATTACAAAATATACAAATATAATTTTTTTTAAATTTTGTAGTTTTGTAATTATAAATTATAAAACTCTAAAATTATAAAATAAAAAATTATATTTTATATTTTATAATTTATAATTTTGTAACTATGAAATTATATATTTTATAATTTTTATAATTTTATAATTTATATATTTTATATTTTGTTTTTATAAGTTTTTCAGTCACATGTTTTATATTTTTGTAATTATTTACTTATTTATTTAAATTTTTTAATTTGTTAATTTGTCAATTTTTTAATTTTACTTAATTTTAAAAACTATTTTCGTTAAATACAGTGAATATTTAGAAAATATCTCGTCATCATCGTCTTCTCTAAAAAATATTATGTGGCGATATTTGTAGAAAGTCATAATGCAAAATAACTACCACATTACAAAGTTAACAGCAACACTTAAGTATAGGAACTTAAAAGTTTTAAATTCAAGAAGCAACCACAAAATTTTTTTAAAGACTCAATTGAAAGTTCCAAATTTATCAAGGACTTAAAATATAATTAAGCCTTTATTTTAATGTATCAAATTTTTTAAATTAAATTTTAAAAATATTAGTAACTTAAAATATTTAAATAATTTATAATATTAAAGGTCCATAGAGTCCAGAGTGTGAAGTTGTGAATGAGAAGAATTTCAAATTCCACCTGTTTTGAAGTTATTTGAATTTCTACTGATTTAGCTAATTGAAATACTAAAAAAAATGCTTGTATTTTCAATTCTTTTTAATTTCTCTATCTAAACAAGGTATTTCATTACAAAGAAATCTAAATTCTTAAAAAAAAAACATGAATTGCTTCAATAAAATAATCTATCAAAACACACCATTAAGTTTTTTTTAGGTTAAAATACTCCGTTGGTCCTCGTTTTTGTAGCAAAATCTCAATTAGGTCCTCATTTTTGTAAATTAGTATCAATTAGGTCTTTTTCGTTAATAGATAACTAACACCGTTTAGTAGGTGCCACGTGTCAACTTCTCGTTTTTTTGAATTTTTGAATTTTTTTAATTTTTTTTGAATTTTTTAATTTTTTTTTGAATTTTTTTGAATTTTTTAAAAAAATATTTATGCCACGTGTCACTTCTATAATGTGCCACGTGTCAAATTAATGTATGAATCTCAATTTGGTCCTCATATTTGTTAATTTGATTTGATTTCAGTCCAAAATTTTCTTAAAATAATTTTAATTTCATGTGCTCCAAATTTAGAACAAATTTAATTTTTTTATAAATGTAATGATGATACTTTTATTACAAGTGATATTTCTATTACATATTTTTAACAACATTTAATTTATTTAAATTTATATTTTACATTAAACTTTATTTAAATTTTATTTTAAAATTTTAAATATATAGATTAAGAAATTTATATTCGAAATATTTGTATAATATTCAATATCAACATTATTTTAGAGTTGGCTTAAAAATAACAATTTTATAAATTCAAATTTTAAATTTTAAAATAATTTTATAAAAAATTAAAATAAATATATTTAAAATTTTAATATTAAATATAATTAATATTAATAAAATATTTAATAAAAATATCAATTTTAATAAAAATAATCATAACATTATATAAAAGTAAAATTTGGTCTAAATTTGGAGTACCTGAAATTGAAAATTTTTTTAAAAAAATTGGGACTCAAATCAAATCAATTTTACAATATGAGGATCAAATTGAGATTCATACATTAATTTGACACGTGTCACAATATTTGATTGACACGTGGCACACTACAGAAGTGACACGTGGCATAAATATTTTAAAAAAAAATTTTAAAAATTTTAAAAAATTTTAAAAAAAATTAAAAAAAAATTAAAAAAAATTAAAAAAATTCAAAAAAACGAGGAGCTGACACGTGGCACCTACTTAACAGTGTTAGTTCTCTACTAACGGAAAGGACCTAATTGATACTAATTTACAGAAATGAGGACCTAATTGAGACTAATAAAAATACGAGGACCAAATTGAGATTCTGCGACAAAAACGAGGACTAACGGAGTATTTTAACCTTTTTTTATATTATTTTAATTTATATGACCTATTTCAAATAGTAAGATTTGTGATTTGTTATCTTATTTTAATTATATATATATATATATATATATATTTATATATATATATAACAAATTTAAATTATATTAAATTTTGGTATATTAAAATAACTAATTTAAATTTATAATAGTGGAGTGGCCATTAATGAATTTCTCTTTCTCACATTTTCTTTCTATCTTAATTTTCACCGTCAATCTCATCTTTTCCAAAATCAAATGTCACCAAAAAGAAATTAAAGAGTTATAGAACATTTTGGATCGAACAATTTCTTCTTTTGAGTAGGTTGATTTTTTACCCTTTTTTGTTCAAAGTAATATGTTTTCCTCTTGTATGTGGTTTTATACATTATAGGCAGATCTCTATTTGTTATAAATAATAAAATCATGATCTGATCATTGATCGAACTCTTCTTTGTATAGATGGAGTTATTTTAGGCTTTGAAGTTGTGTAAGGAAAGAACTTGTGTGGAGGAAGAGTAGTATTAGGAATCTATTTAAGGTAAGAGAATATAATCATTTAGAAGTTGTTATTTTTGGTTTTGAGATTTAGGTTGGGGTATTCATAATTTTTTATTTTTCTAAATAGGTGAGAGGTGACAAATTCATATTAGAAAAATTATGATAAAGAGTAAAATCATTGATTTGTTTTTCAAGAGGAAGACTTGTAATGAAGATGAAAAAAATGTATCTACGTCAACTAAACTTGAGAAACTTCATGAGAATCCAAGGATTGAAGAAAATGAAAAAAACTCTTTAAAGTTCCTAAAGTTACATATAAGGAATTTGAAAATTCTTTAGAACGTGATTTGTGATTCGGGGAAACATTCTCAAATTTGGCAATACCATCCAAATCAAACTAATAAGGTACGAAAAACTTATATAAAATGTGATTCATATAATGACTCATAAAAAACAAACATAACTTAATGCAAAGAATATTTATACTATTTATTTCAAATAAAGATAAAACGAATAATTAAGAATAATTTTGTACTCATAATTAAATAACGACAATAAAAATATTTGTGTAATTTTTAATTATAATTGATGCGTTTAAAATTTACTTAAACAAGAGCTAGATGTATTTCAAATTGAGATATTATATATATATATATATATATATATATATATATATATAATAGTTTAGTAAAATTATTATTTTTATAACAGGTAACATATTTATATGAAATGTGTAAAAGCTTACAAGATAAACCCATAATATTATTTTGAGCAATTTAATGATGGAATAAGTTATATTAAATAATTTTTAATTAGTATACTTTATGAAATTCATTAAAAACCCTCATTTATTTATTCCAGAGAGCAGATTAATACAAAACTTAACGATTTAAAAGAGGTAAAAAGCTATAAATTAATGTTTATATCCAATTAGGTATTTTTTTTCTAGCTTTATGCTAATGACTTACAAATGACACGATGAAATGAAGGTGTTAAATACATTAAATTAAATAAATCCACTATATATTAAATAATTAATAAATTATTCTTCTCATTCTTAGAAAAATATTAAAACTTCAAGCGACAAAAAAAAAGGTTATTAGTTAATAAGAACGAGATATATTAGTTAATAAATACGAGAAAGGACACACACACACGAGAAGGTATGTGTTTTTGTTATTATTATTTTACATATATTAAAATAAATTTAATGTCCATAAAATTTAAAATTTTGTATTTAAAAAATTATCTATTTTAATTTTAAAATGCAGTATTTAATTATGAATCCCGTCAGTTAAATTTATAAAAGATTTTGAAAATAAAATTTAAATTAACCATAGAACTAAATAGTAAGTAAACAGATAAAAATATTTTAGTGTACAGAATATTTAACTGAGATCGTAAAAGTAAAAAGTGTTGGCAAATAATCTCGCGTATCTTTTGTTTTTTCCCAGAGCCCGAGAAAGAAAAGCTGGAGAAGGAAAAAAACGTGCAAAGCTCAGTGAAACTGACAACCCACACGAGCGGTTCTTGAATTGCATGCACACACACTCACTCATATTTGTTTAATGTTTTTTTTCCTAAAAACGAGAGAGAAACTGAAACAGTGGACCCACTGGTTTCAATTTTCCACATAACTGAGAACAAAGAGCCTGAGCTTTCATCAATGGAAATAAAAGAAGTAAAAAGAAAAATATTATTTGTAATTTACTTCAACTCTTCTTTAAAACCTTGTCCTTTTATTCTGGTTCCTGTGTCTTCATTCTGAACACCATTTGTCTCTTCTTTTTCTCTCTCCTCTGTGACTCATCAATGGCTGCCTCAGAGGAGGGAATTCACAGTGGCCATGAATGAATCTCTTCTCTGTGTGTGTGTGTGTGTTTTTTTATCTCATTGAGTTTCTTTTTTCACCCACTAGCATTTGTCTGATGTTGTTTTCCTTACCTCGGCATTGTTAAAGTCTGAGTTTTTGGTTTTCTGCATATTCAGTTTCAATGAGTAACTCACTACACTTGAGGAATGGTGGTAGTTTACCTTCTGTTCCTGTTCTTGCTCTCCAGTGTTCAAGCACTTTGGGGTTCATGGGTCATGTTGGAGGCACAGAAAGTGAAAGTTCTGGCATGCCCTTTAAGAATTTGAACTCCTCAGTGATTCAACACCAGGAGAAAGAAGAAGAATCTTCTGGGGTTGAAGCCATGAGTTTGTCTCTGAAACCTGGTGAAGAACTTGAAGCTAATAGTTATTCTGATACAGGGAAACTCAGACACGCTAAGCTTTGTGCAAGAGGGCATTGGAGGCCAGTTGAAGATGTCAAACTTAAAGAGCTTGTTGCACAATTGGGACCTCAAAATTGGAACTCCATAGCAGAACATCTTCCAGGAAGATCAGGTAAATGACATGACAGTTTTGCTTTTTAGCGAAAAACTATGTTTTTGTGTTAACAGGTTTTTTGTAATTGCAGGTAAAAGTTGCAGACTGAGGTGGTTTAATCAGCTAGATCCTAGAATTAACAGAAAGGGTTTCAGTGAGGAAGAAGAGGAGAGACTCTTGAATGCTCACAAAGTGTATGGTAACAAATGGGCCATGATTTCTAGACTCTTCCCTGGTAGGACTGATAATGCAGTGAAGAATCATTGGCATGTGATCATGGCTAGGAGGCAAAGGGAAAAATCATGTGTCTACAGAAGGAGAAAACCCACAATTCAGATCCTTCCACCAAAGAATTTGGATTTGATCTTGTCAATGAATGGAGGGAGTGAATCAACCATTTCAAGCACCATCATTGATGAATCTGCCTCAATAGGAACCAACCTCTCCTTCACTCCCTCTTCAGCAACACCAACTCCTCTGCCATTTCTAAACCATTGTCCTGTTCAGAATCTCCAACCCTTTGGTGGTGCTCTATTGGGTATGATTTGCTCTTCCATGTAAACATTACAAAACTTTTAAACCACAACAATTTATTTGCATCACAAAATGTTTGTTCAATTAGATGATATAAATTGTATATGACTCTGATTGAAGGGTTATTAAATATTGGGACCACTGTGTAAGTTTGTTTATGAATTCAAGTGCATGTCATTTTCTTATTCTTCTTTAGGGTAACATGTTTATGTGAGTGCAGGTTTATCTGGAGATAGCAGAGAACCAGTTAGGGAAGTGAATTTTGGCATGTATTTTGGTGGTTGGAGGAGTTCATTTGAGGCAGGGCACATGAGAAGACTAATGGGTGTGGATCAATCTCATTATTCAGAGTCAAATTCATCAGAAGTTTCAGTATCTGAGTCAGTTGCCACCAACAACACTACCAATCTTTCAATTTCTGGGGAAAATGAAAACATCATGGGTAACAACAAGGTCAATAACATGGCATTCATTGACTTTCTTGGAGTAGGAGCTGCATAGAGAAAATATTCTCAGAGACTGAAGAATAATCTTCACTCATAAAACCAAAGAGATGAAGTGAAAAATGAAGATTATGAAATAGTGGGTAGTGTGGGAAGAGGGGAAGAAGATTGTGATGATGCAGAGAATGCATAGAAATGAATCTGTTATAGGTTTTTCTTCTATGTGTACATTTTGTTCAATAAATGATTAGAATGTGAAATGAGCATAAGGAAAAATTAGAAAAATCAAAAACAATTTTTTTTTGAGTAAAATTAGGAAATAATAAAGATAGTTTTGAGTTATGAGATTATGACCTATGCATGTTATTATTATGAATATAAAAAAGTATAATCATTATAGAACACTTGAATTTGTACTCATAAGTGGACAGCAGGATGACTATATTTTTCTTCTGTAGAACTTTGTCATTTTGCAAATTCGACAAAACCTAAGTTGTTTTGAATGAATCAATCAACCAACGATTTTGAATTATTTGTTTGCTTCTGGGCAACAAAATGTCACTGATTTGCTACTTTTCCTTTGCTGTTTGATGTTTGACCATGTTTAGTTGCACTTGCAATCAATGTTGATGTTGCTTCTTCTATGCTTTGATCAATTATTTAGCACACGATTAATTAAATTAATTTCACTTTAGTATAATTTCTAATGGAAATTATGTAAAATAAAGTTTAAAATTTAAAATGCTGTAGAAATACTTTCTTAATATTAAATAAAATTTCAAATTTAGCACACCTAAAAATTAATAATTTCTATTTTTAAAATGTTATGTTGTGAAATTATGAAATAAACTATATAGGAAAATTTATCTGATTTTTAAATATCAATAAATGTGATTAAAACATAACTAAAAGATAAAACAATTTTTTTTAATTATAAAGAGTTTTATTATATTTAAAATATAAAATTATGTAATATTTTTACATTCCTTAAATTCATTTGATAAAATATTCATCAATGTAAATATCAACAAAACTCAACATCAATGAGCCCAAACATCTTACATAACTACCTAAACCATTTGTGGTGGGTATGAATGTGTCCATAATGGTATCTTGAATCTGGGTTGAGATTTTAACTTTTAGATTCTACTAAAATATTATATATATATATATATATATATATATATATATATAATTTTAAGTGAAATTTTCTTTATACTTCAATTAATTAGAAAAATTGAATAAATTTTCTAAATCTCAGTTGAGTATAATTTATTTATTTTTTATTTAAATACACGTTATATTAGAAAAACGATATTAGAAGTTATAGTCCTGTATGTGGATATTGACGTTTAAAAATATTGGAATTTATTTAATTTCCTTTTGTCTTATAATGACTTTTATATTTTATAAAATTTATAATTTTGATCTTTAATTTACTCCCTCTAATTTTTTAATTATGACCAATTTTTTTTAATTCTTTCACACATTTTTATTTTCTTTTAATGTTTTATTATTCATATTTTAGTTTTTTTTAATGTTAAAAAATACAAAAAACATTATCAAAAGATATATAATATCACACATATAAAATGATAAAAAATAAAAAATAATTAAATTAAAAACTGAACAACGGTATGTATGATAAACTTTATATCTTTATACTAGCGGAATATAATTTTTTATCAGCTTTTGTGTAATATTTTTTAATAAACTATTTTATTCGTTTTTTTATGTAAAAGAAATCAAACTTCTTAAAAACTAATTTAAAAACTAATTTAGTATTATCTTTTATTGACGCTATTTTATTCTTGACTTAAATATAAACTTGGTCACTATTTTCATTAAAATTATTCAATTTGATTTCTATTTTTGTTGTGTGGTCAATTTGGCCCTCATTTTGTAAAATTGCATTCAATGAAGTCCTTTTAGCAAACGATGTTAAAATTGTTAACATCACAATGACAACGTGGAATTGTTTGGGGTACGTGTCAAAGTTTTGCAGTGACGTTGACACTGTGTTCATTTTAATGGTCGTTGTAGGTTTAAAAGTAAATGAAATCCAATTGGGGAAGAAATTAGGGTTTGGAAATTTGTGGCTAGCTAGAACATGCACACAATCCACTTGGTGATTTTGAATTTATGTTTGTGAGGTATGTCTCATCACCATTCGTCTTCATCCTCTTGTTGTAATCGTTGGGGGCAGCCAAGTTGCAGTGGGTCTCATATTCATGGTTCCAAGGGTATGGATTTAACCCCCATTTGCAAATGTGGAGAACTTGCAGTGGTTCGAGTGGCAAGAACTTCAAAGAATAATGGTAGACAATTTTGGGGTTGTTCAAAGTACAAGGTTAGATTGATGTGCCTTAAAAAACTCATTGTCATTTGCCTTTCGTATAGATTGATAGGACAAAATTTATGGTTTGATCATTTTGTGTTCAACAATAGAGTGCTGCTTCTAGTGTGATGAAGAATTATATGATGAAAGGGATGGTATTATAATCCAGCAAAGGATGAAGATTTCTGAACTAGAGACTTTAGTGAGGGTTTTAAAGAAAACGGTCCAATTTTTCTTAAGATTAGTTATTGTTATTGTTGTAATTTTTATAGTAATGGTGCTAGTAATGTTAAAAAATCAATGTGTTTAGGTGAGGATGTTGTTTTTTGAGTATGAATGTTAAAAAACCAATCACTGGTTCTGCTTTGTAATTTATGAATGAAGTTATGAATGTTTTTTGTGTTCCAGATGAAGTAGGGTTAAGCAATCTTTATTTTGTTTTGGATGCATGAATATGAATCTTTATCTTCGTTTAAATTGTTCAATTTGGTCCCTATTTTAAGTTAAATATGTTCAATGCAGTCCTTATTTTTGTGAAAATTTATGTAATGGAGTCCGTAATTTTATAAGACAACTTGGCAATGAGAAGTGCAAAATATAATTCAGTCCACATTTTGGTAAGACAACTTGCCAAGCACAAAAGCACAAAGGCTAATCACAACTCCAATATTGGAGACCAATATTCATTTAAGTGCAATCAGAACCTGTTTACTCAAGCAATTCAGATGTTAAAAAGAAGTCAAGTGTTGGACATAATAACTAAACAAAATAGAGAACCAATTACTACAAAATTACACCAAAAAAGGCCTAAATACATTTGACACAAAATGTGGTCTCCTAAGTAGGCCTAATTAAAACACACAAAAGGATCTTCAAGTTGGTCTTCGAATCTGCAATTTTTGCCTTGTACTTGGTTGCCCAGTCTGTATTGAGACTTCCTGTAGTTGCTGTGTAGGTTGTGTTGGTTGTGTGGAATGCTGACTTGATGGGGGTGGTGATTACTGTGTAGGTTGTGTTAGTTGTGTGGACTACTGACTTGATAGGGGTGGTGGTTGCTGTGTAGGCTGTGTTTTTTAGGGACATGCGGACAATTACTTCTGTTATATCCCACTTCACGACAAACCCTACATCTCTTATGATGGCCACCTTTCCTCAATTATGTATCATTTTTCTTTAACTCCCATTATTCCAATCTCCTCTTTTTCTTTGGCCTCCCAGGTAATCTCCTTTTCAAGGGAGGTTGCACATCATTATAGGAAGTCCTCTCCCAGAGCAGCTGCCCATTCACTGGATAGATTATGGAGTGATATATTTCTTCATACGTGAAAATTGTGAACCAGTGTGGTATGAACTCCTTTGCATTCAAATTTAAGAACCTAATTAAAGCAAGTGCATGATAACAAGGAATACCACTGAGCATCCATTTCCTACACGTGCATTCTTGTGTGCCAATGTTGACTTTGTACTTTTCCCTAATAACTAAAATCTGCCTCACTTCAAAAATCTTTTCTTCTGACCAACTATTAAAGTGTAAAAAGTTAGCAATAACGCTGAAATTGATTATGTGTGTGAAATAGACTGACTATTCACATTCCTTGGAATCCAGCTCTTTGTTAAGGCTGATTCTTCTCGACTTCTACTTTTAATCTTTGGGTAGATTGAACCTTTAAAAGCTTTCACCTTCTTTCAGTTTTTGGCCCACCTCTTCATTAAATAAATTCTGATGTCCTCTAGAATTGATATAATTGGTTCAGTCCTTGCATCAATAATGACACTATTGAAAGCTTCGCTCATGTTGCTTACCAGAGTGTCATAGATGGCTTGATTTGTGAACCTAGATCTGGACCAAAATCTAAAAATGAATGTGTCACACAAAGGTTAGCATCATCATAATGTATAACAATATTGTCAATATGAAGGATAAAAAACAAACCTTGGTGGAATGGCTATGAGGTATTTGTAAGCCTCAAGATTCACTTCTTTGATATTTTTCATCTCTCTTTCCCAAGCTTGGGGATATGTACTTGCAGCAGCCCGCCACATTAAATTATTTAATTTCTTCCCACCAAATTTTTTCCTAAAATTGGCGTACAAATGCCGCATGCAAAATCTTTGTTCTGCTCCAGGTAATAGCTCTTGTATATCAGGCATAAGTCCTTGTCATAAGCCAAAATGAAATATATAAGTCCATATCAATAGTGGAAACACTTTAAAATATTGATTAAATCATTACTGATATTTAACTTTTGTTGGTCTGACATGAAGGTGATGGATTGACGTACTTTTGGCCCACCGAGGTCTTCAATCAATAGCTCCATAAACAAAGTCCATGTCTCTTTGTTCTCCACTTCAACAAGTGCATAACATAGTGGCAGGATTTGGTCATTACCATCTCGACCAACAGTAGTTAATAACTCACCCACATACCTTCCTTTAAAAAAGCATCAATCCAACCCAATTATTGGTCTACATGACACAAAACTATCTTTACATGCTTTTAAATAAGTGTAGAACCTTTTGAATGTTGCTTGACCCAACACATCTTCCACTTTCAATTTTATTGTAGATCTAGGATTAGATTTCAACAACTCATTTGCATAATCATAAATTCTCCTAAACTGTTCTTTAAATGAACCTTGGACTTGGTCTGCTGCCATTGCTCTTGCCCTACGAGCCACAGACATTGACACTCTAGTATTCCATTTCCTAACAGCCTTGTTACGTATTTCATTGATTTTTAAACTTGGATTTTCACTTAAGTCTATCTCCAAAGTCCCACTCAACCACTTAGAATTGATTATATTAATGGTAAATTGCCTACTGCAAGTATGAACATCAACAACTTTCCTTAATTGCTAGTTATGATAGGAAGTCAACAACGCACAATAAGCTAACCATGGACAAATCTTATATTTCTTCCACCATGAACTGCATACGTTTTAACAACATCTCTAAAGTGTTCCTTATCAAGGAAATATGTTCCCATATCCCACTTATAGTCTGCAATGTATTTCAGCATCAGAAACATCCCAAATACATCTCGACTGCTATCATCATCCTCTAATTCACAATTAGTTTCTCTACCACTCAACAATTCATCTAACTGCCACTGATCATCAGAAAGCCCTCTATCAATGTGTTTTCGCACATTCCCCCTTTGTTGACATTCACTTTGATTCTCTTCTTCAATTATACCCACTTCATCTACCACAGAACCCACATCATTATCACAATTATTAATGTCCCCCATTACACTAACAGGAATATTAACAAAGTCCTCATTCTCATTCTCTGAATCATCCCAACTATGCACCTCGGCCTTAATATACACCTCAGTTTCAAACACCCCCTCCTGACCTCCTCCACCACCCAAGTCAGCCTCACCTCCACCTCCAAACTCATCCTCACCTCCACCTCTCAAGTCAGGCTCACCTCTACCTCCAAACTCACCCTCAGTCTGACATCCACTTCCCAAAACAACCTCATCCTCACTTTCACCTCCTAAATCAGCCTCATCCTCACCTCCACCTCCCAACTTAGCCTCATCCTCACCTCTACCTCCCAAGTCAGCCTGATTCTCACCTCCACCTCCCAAGTCAGCCTCATTTTGACGTCCACCTTCACCCCCAACTCACCCTCAATGTCACCTCCACCCCTAAGACAACATCAGTCAAACCTTCTCCCCCAAGACAACCTCACTCAAACCTCCACCTCCCAACTCAGCATTAACTTCAACAATCGTATATTCCAAATTAATTTCTATATCATCATCTACAACAACTGCTTTTGACACAATATGGACCACAAACAAGTGGACTTCTCTAGTACGCTTAGCCACGTTCACCATATTAATTGACCCATTATCATCATACAAAAATTGCAGCCGTCTATCTACAACATACCACAACTCTTTAACAGTTAAATAACCCATAGACTTAAGTGTGTCTAACACCTCAAAATACTCCCATGTGTCTGGGTCACATGACCAATCATCAATAAATCCACCCATATATAAAAGCCCACCATTCTGAACAAAATGTCCATCATGGTGGACCACAACCTTGAATCTCTCGTCACACATCTAAATACAAAACTAAAATAACATGTTATCAATTAAACAGGGGACCATAATTGAAAAATGCATAAACAAAGGGGAACACAATGGGACCACCGAACACAAAATATTACAACTCTTCACTATCGAAAGCGATAATACAAACAACAAATCAACCAAAAAAGTACCATTTTATAAACAATAAACAACAAAACTATAAAACCCACCGCAAACCCACCATAAACGAAAAGACACTACACAAATATTTTTGAAGCTTACTAACCTGTTTGACGCTCCAATGGATCATAATCTCGAAGCACAATCTTGAAGCACAATCTCCAATCTCCAATCTCTAATCACGAACAAAGCGCAATTTCCCCTTCCTCACAAACCCTACTTTGATGTCCATGAATCCTAATTTCCCCTTTCTCACGAACCCTAATTTTTCCCTTTCTCTCGAAGAGTCAAATGTCCAAGTTTAATCTCGCTTTCTCTTGCTGCATTTAATCTTCCACTTTCTCTCGTTGCATTTAATATTCAATTCTAGCTTTTTAATTTTTTCACTTAAACATTCTTTTACGCAATTAATTTTATTTTTTCCCTAAATTATAACTAAATAAACATTGTGCCAACGTCACTGCAAAAATTTGACACATACCCTAAACAGTTCTACATTGTCACTGTATTGTTAACAATTTTAACACTGTCTGCTAAAAGGACTTGATTGAATGCAATTTTACAAAAATGAGGACCAAATTGACCACACAACGAAAGTAGGGGCCAAATTGAATAATTTTGACAAAAATAGGGACCAAATGTATATTTAAGCCTTTATTCTTTATTGAATTGAGATAATTTTATAATGTAATATAGCATATAATTGTATTTTTCTAATATACTCATTAGTCTTATATATTGTTTAGGAGGTCAATTTAAATATATATTTCTTTTCCAATCTTTTGATATGTCTTTTAAAGATAAAATCATGACGGAGTTTGAGGTTCTAAAACGGACAATACCTCAAATGTGGTGGTTGATCCTAATGACTTCATTTGACAAACTTAGAATCAGAACATTAACGTAGTCTGTGAGAACGAAAACTCCCTTAGTTCTCGATTGGGAAGTCTTCTCCGGTACACTCAATAGTATCATATCACTTAGTAGTCTAAAACAAGGTCAATTTAAATATAATTTCTTCCTCAACTCTTTGAAACGTCTTTTAAAGAGAAAATCGTGACAGAATCTCACAAAGTTTAACTTTAAAATGAACAATATCTTGGACGCAGTGAGGTAATGATCTCACTTTATGGACTTCTAATCAACACATATATAATTTTATATAACACTAGTTATATCATATTCAATTCAATTATTCCTTTTTTTGTTGATATATTTATTTTTAGATTTTATTGCGGTCGGAACAGATTTTAAAATTATGATATTGTAATAAAAATGCATATACATGTTTATCATGTATTTAAGTTACTATTTGATTTGACAGAAGAACGTATTATATGTTGTGTGACTGTAAGTAGAAACAAACTCAACGTCTTGTTTGGCCATGAGTAACAAAGCTATATTGGGTATGGACGAGCCCATTATACTATTCTTGATGAGAAACTAAGTTTTAATTTTCAATAGAATATTATGTTAGTATCTTTTATATATTTTCTAGATTTAATGTGAATTAAAAATCATCTTACATTTTTTAATGTAAAAAGTTATATTAAATTATTATTTTTAAATTTATTTGAGTTGAATTTAAATTATTTTTCTATTTAAATACAAATTATTTTAAAAAGGGATACTTTTGTCGGTCAACATGTGTGCATAGAAAGATTCTGGAATTTATTTAGTTTATTTTTGGCTTATAATAATTTTGTATTTATAAAATGAATACTTTGATATGTACTTTTTCTTCTTAGTTTTAACTTTCTATTATAGATAATTTTTATTTTTAGGTCTTTCATACTATATTCCTTTTTTGTAAATTTTACTTATTCTTAACTTTGTTTAATTTTCGATTTAAAATATATATCAATCGTTGTGAAAGTATACTTAATAAATTATCCTTTTCATCACTGTCAAAGATTCACAAAATATAAAATAACAATTAACTTAAATATTAGACATATATATATATATATATATATATATATATATATATATATATATATATATATATATATATATATAATTAAAACTTAATGATAAAAAATAATGAATAAAAAAGTTATACAAAATGTAACAACTATTCAAGAATTTATTTGTAATTTTATCATTATTATGACTATATATTACAAAAAGCTTGTACCAAGAAAAATAAAATGGACAAATATTGATGTGTGTTTGTATTGCAGATACTGTGTTTATATAAACACAATATAGTACAATTATAATCTCTATAATAAAATCATCATTGAATACAATAAACAATATAGGAAATAATTGATAATAATTGTTGCACACATGAGAAATAATACATGGGCTTAATATTAGGGATATTGGGATAATATTATTGACATAATATCTCTAGTATTGATTCTAATAATTAGAATCCTAACTTTCTCTAACTCCCTCTCTCAAACTGAGATGACTCAGTCATTCCAAGTTTGTCTCTCAAAATGTTGAACCTTGTGTGTGAGAGGTTTGGTTAAACAATCTGCAATTTGATCTGTTGTGGGCACATAGGCTATTGTGACTTGATTCTGAAGCACTTGATCACGAATGTAGTGAACATCTATCTCAATATGTTTAGACCGAGCATGCATCACTGGATTGGATGTTAATGCCCTAGCACTTAAGTTATCACACAACAAAATCAACTTTCTAGGCATAAGAAATTTCAGCTCATCTAGAATTGATCTGATTTAAGTTACTTCTACTACTAGGTCAGTTAAAGCTCCGTATTCTTACTTAGTACTTGACAATGACACCACTTTTTTTTTCTTGAGGCCCATGAGATCAATGTTTCTCCAAGGAAAACACACTGCCTTGCTTTGGATTTCCTATCATCTATGCTAGTGGCTGAATCTGCATAAGAGAATCCAGTTATATCAAGAATGGTTAAGGGTTTGATATAAAGACAAAAATTTGTTGTTCCATGGAGATATCTTAGTATTCTTTTTATTCCTTGCCAATGATCTATGGTTGGAAAACTCATATATTGGCCGAGTTTGTTGACAGAAAATGTTATGTCTGGTCGACTGTTGATCAGATATTGTAATGCACCTATAGTGTAGGGTTAACAATAAGTTTTCCTTTAGCAATGAATTGTTTCCCTATTACCAAGGTCTAGGGCAAGATGAAGCTTTTTCCATATTAAACTTCTTGAGTATATCTCTAATGTACTTTGTTTGTTTAAGGTACATTCCACCGACATCTCTGTGTACTTCAATTCCCAAGAAGTAGTGTAGAAGGCCAAAGTCTTTGAGAGAGAAAGCAATGTTTAATTAAGCAATGACAATCTCTAAAGAATTATTGTTGCTCCCTATAATTATTATGTCATCAACATATATGAGAATGAGTATGATATGATCATTTTCTCTAAGAACAAACAGTGACGAATCACTCTTGGTGTTTTGAAAGCCCTATCTCAATAAAGTGTCTTTAAACTTTGTCATACCAAGCCCTTGGGGCTTGCTTCAGTTTGTAAATTCCCTTGTTTAATTTGCATATCTGGCCAAGCTTGGTTGAATCTGTATATCCATCAGGTTGATGCATGAACATATTTTCTTTGAGATTGTCATTCAAGAATGCATTATTTATGTCTAATTGCCTAACCTCCCAATTTAAATGTACTGCAATGGATATGACAATTCTTATCGTGCTAGACTTGACCACTAGACTGAAGGTTTCATCATAGTCAAGCCCCTTAGTTTGTTGAAAACCTTTGACAACCAATCTTGCTTTCCTTCACTCAATTGAGTCATCTGCCTTGTATTTAATTTTAAAGACCCACTTGGAGTCTATGATGTTATTCTGCCCCTAAAATGGTACCAAAGTCCAAGTATGATTAGTTGCTAGAGCTTTAAATTCTGCATCCATGGTTGTTTTCCTTTTTGGATTGAGTAGAGCTTCATTAACATTTTTTGGTTCCTTGTCTTCCGTGTCTATTTCTGATAGCCCTATATAGGGCAATTTTGGCGTGTAGATCCCTGTCTTGCTTCAAGTTTGTATCCAATGCGTGTTGTCCTACTGAGTTTGTTGGTTATTTCCTTCTTATGTGTCTTTTGGTGTGTCATTTACATGTGAGGCTGCCTCATCTGCATGAATAGAGATATCATTGAACATTGGTTGATCATCATTGATAGCTAAGTCACTAAGAGTTGGTTGCTCTTCATTGGAAACTAAGTCACCTTCTTGATGATTGACCTCCTTATGAGTTAATTCAACTGTGTGACTTGTAGTGGTACCTCCAGGACAAGAAGGAAGAACAATAGAGATTGTTCTAGTTAGTGTTTTTAATGAATTTCTTGTGTCAAGAAAGCCATCATGGAAAGGAAAGTGATTCTCATTAAAGACCACATGTCTTGAGATGAAAATTCTGCCATGAGAGTTGAGGCATTTATAACCCTTATGAGATTTGTTATATCCCAAGAATACACACTGTGTAGTGTGGAATTGAAGTTTGTGTTTATTGTATGGTTTAAAGCAAGGATAACAGGCACAACCAAAAGGCTTTAGAGCATCATAGTCAAGTTTCTTTCCAAATAACAATGGAAATGGACTTTCATTTGGGTTAACTAATGAAGGAAATCTGTTGATGAGATAAATTGAAGTAGAGAAAGCTTCTCACTAGTAGTGTAGAGGCATTTTAGCTTGTGCCAAAAATTGTGAGCCCTAGTTCAATCACATGTCTGTGTTTCCTTTTAGCTCTACCATTTTGCTGAGAGGTATATGGGTAAGACATTCTAAATTGAATTCCTGATTCAATGGCTATTTTCTAGACAAGTTTAAAGTCACTTCCACCGTCACATTGAAGAGCTTTTATCTTCTTGTTAAATTGGTTTTCAACCAGGCTTTTGAATTGAGTGAAAGCATGTATTTTTTCTATTTTTTTAAAGGAAAAATCTAAGTGAACCTGTTGTAATCATCAATGAAAAGAACATAGTACTTAAAATTAGAGGGAGATAAAATTAAGATAGGTCCACATACATCACTATGAATCAATTCTAAAGGCTCCTTAGCATGAGAGGAAGATGATTTAATTTATCAGCAAAGTTCTTCATTTTGAGAAGATATTGATCCATTTTCATTTCTCCTTTGCGAGTGTTGTGAAATTATGACTTGAGGTAGATTGTCCTTGATTTTGTGTGTGCATCTGCTAGGCTTTGGGCTTCATCCCAAAGTTCCTTAGAGGTTTCACAATGCAGCAACTGTGTTGTAATATCAATGGCCATTGAATTTCTTAGCCACCCTAGGAGAGCTTGATCTTATGCAATCCACTCTTCATAGTTAGGATTGGTTTTCTGAGTTTTGTCACTGAGTGATAAACGATTCTGGGCATTCTCTTATTCCTAGTATGTAGCCATCAAGTTTGTAACCTCTTACTAGTGGAAGAACTAGTGACTTTCATAGGAGATAGTTATCTTTGTCCAACCTGACAGAAACAGTTGTGGGTAGGTCATTTTTGTGATTTGTGTTGGTTGCAGAAGACATGATTGGATTGAGAGCCTTCAAGCTTAAGAGCTCTGATACCAAGAAATATAAAATGGAGAAATATGGTTGTGCTTTTGTATTGCAGATGTCGTGTTTATATAAACACAATACAAGACAATCATAATCTCTATAATAAAGCCATCATTGAATACACTAAACAATATAGGAAATAATTGATAATGATGGCTGCACACATGAGAAATAATACACGGGCATAATATTAAGGATATTGGGATAATATTATTGACATAATATCTCTGGTATTGATTCTAATAATTAGAATCATAACTTTCTCTAACTTACCACCATGAATGTTGATGATTAAAAAACTCCACTACTTTAAAACAAAGAGGAAGAAGTGCAAAACAATGTGTCTATAAGAGTGAAAGAGAAGAAACATAGATAATCCAGAGGAGAAGAGAGAAGAAATGAAAATGATATTATTGATTCATAAAAGTCTGCTATAAAACAAAAGAGAGAAAGCCATATATATATATATATATATATATATATATATATATATATATATATATATAGGCATAAAAACAAATTGTTGGAGTGCTTAATGGTTTGAGCGTGCTAAGCACAAACACATTGAAGCATAAAGGAACGAAACTAGAGTTTATCCACCCCCTCAAGTTGGGAATATATGTTCTTCATTCCCAACTTGAAACGTGAGTATATGAAGGTCTGAGGAGGAAGTGACTTAGTGAAAATATCGGCAACTTGATTAATGGATGAGATAGGAAGCAATTTGAGAAGACCAAAAGTGATTTTCTCCTAGAGAATTTGGCAATCAATCTTGATATGTTTTGTTCTCTCATGGAAGACAAGGTTTGAAGCAATTTAGATGGTAGATGTTATCATAGTACAAAGGAGCTAGTTGTAAAAATTGGATGCCAAAATCTTGAAGAAGAAAAGCAATCCATTGGATCTCACTAGAAGTTGAAGTTAGAGCCTAATATTTTGTTTTCGATGAGCTATGTGATACAATTTACTACTTTTTAGATTTCTAAGAGATGAAAGAATTGCCAAAGTATATGGAAGAGCCATTTTTGAATGTTGGGTATTAGGACAGGTGGCCCAATCTAAATCACTATAAGATTTAAGCTAAGTGGTGTTGTTTGAGTGAAAAAAGAGACCAGTTCCTGGAATTCCTTTTAAGTAGCATAAAACATGATATGTGACTTATTGATGTAGGTCAGTGGGTGAAGACATGAATTGGCTTAGATGATTTACTGCATAGGCAATGTCTTGACTATGTCTGTTAAGTAAATTAGGCGACCAATCAGACAGCTATAAGAGGAAGATTCATCTTCAGAAAGATCAAGAGTATATTTCCTTTGGCAATGATGAACACTAGTAGAGTTTCCTCTAGACCAAGGAAGTATGTAAGGTCTCCTAAGTTTTTGATGCATAAGTGTTTGTGTAGAAAAAAAGTGATATTATTAAAGTGGTCATTGAGTCCACGAATAAACTGCATCGCTTGATCCTTTAGTTTTTTCTAAGCAATGATAGATTGAGCTTGTAATTATATTTGCATTTAGCAACATAGGTGCAAGTGGGATCTGGTATGAAGTTATCCAATTTGTCCCAGATAACCCTTATTTTGGAGAAGTATTCCAAAATTGAGATCTCTTTAACGTAGAATGACTACCTCCATTTGAAGATCAAAGATGTATGATAGATCGCCTTGCAAGAACTGGTTCTTCATATCATTTTAAGCATTAAAAGCGTTATCCATCCAAATGATGCTTTGGCGGATGGGCATGGAGACCAAATGAACAAGCCCAGATGTAACCATATTGTTGCACTGATACCATGATGAAAATTTTAGGTCTTTCTTGTCATAAGCATGGATATGCTCCATGAATGATAATTTTTAGCATTAAGGAGAGGAACAATTGTTGACAAAAAGAAGAAGATGGACATCTTGCTTCAATAAAGAGTTTTGAGGATGATGACTCATGGAGAAATGTGAAAGCTTAATGATGATTCATGGAGAAATGTTGAAGACTTAAAGAATCCTTGGATTCAAGAGATACATTGAAGACTTAAGATTTTATTAGTTTAGTTGTTGAAGTCTTGTAATATGTGTATCTTATTTAAAATAGTTAAATTTGTAGTTCATAAGTCAAAAGGTATAACCCAAGCAATAGAGCATTGAGAGAGTTATAATTTTTGCAAAACTCACTGAAATAATCAATTATCTTAAGTGATAATCGATTATCTCAGTAAAAAATGATTTTTTAGAAAAGTCATTATAATAGTCGATTATCCGTTATGATAATTGATTATCAACGGTAGTTATGACTTGACCTTTCATATTCTTAACCTAATTTTGAATGTAATTTCTATAAATGAATGTGAGAGTTCTCTTTACAAAATACAGAAGTTAAAGAAGTCTTTGTACTTGAAAACTCTTTCTTGAAAGACTTTGAAAAATCTAGTGTGGGTAGAGCAATAACTTTAAACAAGTGGGTTCTTGTGTGATTGAGTGTTGCAGTTGTTGCTAGGAGAAACTATTCATCTTTTGTGTGATTCAAATGAGATGTTCATTCCTTGTGGATTCAATGAAGGTGTTTCTTCATCTCTTGTGTGATTTAAGAGATGTGTCTTCATCCTTTGTGGGACTCAAAGGAGGTGTTCATCCCTTGTGGATTTCAAGGGAGGTGTCTTTTATTTCTTGTGACTTTAAGAGAGGTGCTTTTTATCCTAAATTGCTCTCAATTTAGTTTTAGTGTTTAGTTAATCCCTCTTTAAAAAGATTCACAATTGGATGTAGGGTCTTTTTATCTGAAGTAATATAATTACATGAAATTACGTCAAACACATACAATACTAGATCATACATACATACATATATATATATATATATATATATATATATATATATATATATATATATATTGTCGATATTGAGATCGCGACGGAACGACGAACCAAAAATTAAATTAGTAAAAAAGAGTTTGGAGTCGCCACTATAGTTTATTCTAGAAAACTACGGAAAAATCCAAAAAAAACAAGGTCTGCGAAAAACCAGATTTTGGGTCCGGGAGTCAATTACGTGTGGGGAAGGTATTAGCACCCCACAACGTCTGTCCTAAGATGGTACCTTTAATTAAATGTGCAAAAGTTATGTGGTTTTTCAAAATATTTATTTTTCTCGAAAAAGTAACAATAAATTGATGTACAAAAGAAATATTTTTTTTTTTGTTTTTTGGGCCCGACGAGGATTAATTCTCGCTCCTACGTATCTCCATTCACAATGGAGAATCAAGGTTACATAGTTCTTTATGAATAACTATTTGGAAAAATATTTGAAAAATGATTTAATCTTTTTTAATAGTTTTGAAAAAAATTTCATTTAAATTTTTAGTATTATTTTATTATTGGTGTCACGCGACGAGAGCGGCCGGACAGACACTGAAAATAAATTCTTTTTTTATCTTTGATTTTTTTATCTTTTTAATCTTTTATAATTTTTCATATTTTTTAAAGTTATTTAAAAGTGGATGTGAATTTCACTGTGACGTGAGCAACCATATAGATATTAAAGAGTAAACAAAGAAAGCTATTTTTTTATTCTTAGATTGGTATACATTTTTTAGGAAAAAAAGAAGGAAACTCTAAACTGAATGTCATGCAACGCGAGCAATCGAACAGACACCAAAGAAATGGGAAAAAAAATATTTTTTATGATTTTTAAAAAAAATAATGAAAATTAAAAAAATCAAAAGAAAAAGAAACTAACAATGATGTACCTTCTATCTTTTCTTTTTCTTGCCTCCTTTTATAATATTTTTGTGTTTTTGTTCGAGAGAGATAAAAATGACATGCGTTTGTGTGCATGGTAATTAGAGAGAAAGATACAGTATAGAGAATGCCTTCTTTTTTCTTTTTTTCGTACCTCCTTCAATATTTTTTTTTGAAAGAGAGATAATAAAGGAGATGTGTATCTAGGAGTGGTGATGGGAATGAATTAGAGAAGTGTAGAGAATCTTCTTTTCTTTCGGTCCTTAGAGTGCGTATTTATACTCACACCTTGCAATATCAATGCAATCCGCCTTAATTGTAATGAACAATATAAGGAAGGAATTGGTCATGATAGCAACACATTATGGGGATCAAATCATAGCAAATCAGAGCCAAAAATCAATAAAGATAAGTAATATTGATTCTAACCGTTAACAAATTAGAGCAAAAAATCAATCCCAAATAGTAATATTGATTCTAATTATATGAAGAGATATTGCTTTTAATTATTAGAATCATATCATTAATTTCTATATCAGAACAAAGGTAGAAGATATGTTGAGTTGTTAGGCTCATGAAGAGGAGTGTGATAATAAATTAGGCTATTCCTTTTTTTTTCTTTTTTTCCATCTCTCTTATTTTCTTTTTTTTTTCTAAAATTAAAGTTTGAAAATCTTTGAAGAAAATTTTGTTTCACATTTTTCTTTATTTTCCATTACCTAAAAAACTTTTTTTTTTGAAAATAAATTTATTCACCCGGACGAAATTAGGTGTTTACAGTTGCCCCTCTTTACTTGGATTTTACTAGATAATATGAAAATTTGACTTTTTCATATTATCGTAATCAAAGATAAGTAAAGATAAAAACATTAATTTTGTTCGAGTTTTAAAAGAAGACAAATTTGAAGACAAACTTGACCATACCAAGTAGAGGGTCTTGATTTGACACTAATTCTTTTTGTTTTTTTAAAAAAAAAACAAATTAGACCAATTCCGTGGAGAGGGTCTATATCCAAAAGATAGTGACTATTACCATGTAGAGGGTCACGATCTGACAAATCACTTTGTTTTATTATTTTCTTTTCTGACTTTTTAAAAAAATAGATTAGACCAATCTTGAGGAAAGGGTCTATCTGGAAAGGAAAAAAAATCAATGATCATTGCTTTGTAGAGGGCCTCAATGTGACAAAGAAATCAATGACCATTGTCTCGTAGAGGGTCTTGATGTAAAGAGATCAATGACCATTGCCTCGTTGAGGACCTCGATGTGACATAAGAAATCAATGACCATTGCCTCGCAGAGGACCTTGATTTAAAGAGATGGATGACCATTGTCTCGCAAAGGACCACGATGTGACATAAGAAATCAATGATTATTGCCTCGCAAAGGGCCTTGATTTAAGATCGATGACCATTGCCTCATAGAGAGCCTCAATGTGACATAAGAAATCAATTACCATTGCCTCGTAGAGGGTCTTGATGTAAAGAGATCGATGGCCATTGCCTCGCAGAGGGTCTTAATGTAAAGAGATCGATGACCATTGTTTCGCAGAGGGCGTCGATGATGAGAAAAACCATGACCATTGCTTTGTAGAGGGTCTCGATGTAACATACGAATTCAATGACTTGAAAGGGGAAAACCCAAATTTAACCAGATTCCTTGATTACCTGTGCTGATTTTGGAGCTTTGAAAACATGTCAACCAAACATAAAATGCCCCAATGTTTAAAAGCAAATCTCTGAACACACTTTTTTAATCCTTTTTTTTATCTTTTTTTAGAACAAACTTGTTAGCAAATCAAAATTTTCCTCTAAATTAAAACCTTCAAAAGATAACAACCAATCTTTGATTTGTGTGGACTTTATTAGGCTTGTATTGTGGCCAAGGCAAGGGGTATCAAAGTAAATGATAGTAAAGCCCCAAACAAATTATGTGAGTGTTGTTTCAAACAAGGATCTTTGAATAATGTTTCATTCAGAATTTGTTTGACTTCTTTTTGTTCACCTTTTCCTTCTCTTTTTCTTTTCTTTTCTTGATATAACCATTTCTTTTTTTTTTCTTTTCTTTTTATATATCTTTGTATTGGTGAACTACCATTTGGATGGAACAAATCCAAACATTATGTCAACCCTTAGTGTGAGGGTGACCCTTGTTTAAGGTAATTTGAAATAATTTTTTTTTGGAAGGCTCAAATTGGGTAGCAAAGGATAATTACTTTTGTTTTTTTCTTTGGATAAAGAAACATGGTCACACATAATTTCAAATCATGGTTGTTTTTCTCAACAAAAACTTTAATTTAGAGGAAAAGAATTTAGTTCATATGATAAGATGTCCCTTGTTTTGTTTTTTTTTTCACTTCTTTTTTGTCTTATTTTTGCCTAGACTTTTCATAAGAGTTTTCAACCTAGCAGATTATTCTTCATTTTTTTGTTGTGTTCAGAGAATTTATGGTAATCTTTTTGAAGGTATGTGTCCCCTTTATGATAATCCTCCATGGAAATGAAAACAAGGTTTATGGTGGAAGAGAGATGGAAAGGAAGATGGATTTGAGCAATTTCATATATGCAAGACTATATGATGATTCAAAAGACATGATAACAAACAAATTTTATTTTTTTATTCAATCCACTGATTTAACCAAAGAATATTTTATCATTTTCTCATTTTTCATAAGAAAGATTCCAAGAATTTGGTGATAAAGAAAGTGGGAAACAATTTGAACTTATTTTAGTGCAATTTTTTTTCGTTTATTTTCCAAAATTTATGTTGATGCATGCTATGTTTTTGAATCTTTGGATAAGGTATCATGAATGACCACAAAATGGAATGCAATGTATGTTTGTGCCTCGCAGGACACTTATTCACATGATATTCTAATGAAATGTATGTTTATGGCTAATAATGGTGTGATTGTGATGAATTTATTATTATATACAAGGAAATGTGAGGGTAAAGGACACAAATAGTCTCCCTTTAGTGCTTTATTTAACCTGGGTTTGACGTTTAAAGTTATAAGGGAAAATATATGTGCTCACAAGGATAATTCCTTAATACCTAAAGATCAAGGTCACTAGAGTTATGGTCCACTTCATGGCATTTCCTACGACAGTTGGTAAACAACAAGAAGTGGGAGTACCAATGAAGCAAACAAACTCTAGCTGGGGTTCTCACAATGACCACTTGGGAAGTACATCCACTGTGAAACTGCTACACAATCCCCTATAATTCTAAGCAACTCAGACCTGGGTATAGGGCCCCACTCATGTAATGAATAAAATGTGTGTGTGTGTGTGAAGGGAGAATATAATGTATACCCAAACCCACACTTGGAAATTATTCCAAATACCAAAATAAAGAAGAACATACACATACAATTATTCTAAATATAAAAAGAGATAAAAAATACAAATACCCAAAAAGAAAAAAAATGAGAAAGAAAAAATATGAAGAAAAACCACATCAATTTTGCACATCCAGTGGAGTCGCCATTTTTCGATACCGAGATCGCGACGGGACGACGAACCAAAAATTAAATTTGTAAAAAGAGAGTTTGGAGTCACCACCATAGTTTATTCTAGAAAACTACGAAAAAATAAGGTCTGCGAAAAACCAGATTTTGGGTCCGGGAGTCGGTTACGCATGGGGAAGGTATTAACACTCCACAACATTCGTCCTAAGACGAAGCCTTTAATTAAATGTGCAAAAGTTATGTGGTTTTTCAAAATATTTATTTTTCCCAAAAAAGTAAAAATAAAATGATGTACAAAAGAAACAAAAATAATTTTTTTTGATTTTTTGGGTCCGACGAGGACAAAAATATGGAACATCATATACATTGTTTGGCATTTTCCTCTCATCATTATACACCTTTCCCTATTTTAAACCTAAGATAATAACCCTTAAGAATCAAGAAGTATCCCATTGTCATTTTCTTCTTCGCAACAACTTAAATATATATTACTTTTTTGAGCTTCACGTATTTCCTTTTAGACATGCATCAAAATCTATTGGGTTTATATATATATATATATATATATATATATATATATATATATATATATATATATTCATATTGGGGGTTGTAGTCATTAAGAGAATGTGGTTCTATATATGACATTAGTTTTAAAACCAATCACTAAATCATTCACTAATTTTGATCATAAATTCGGTCATTGATTTCAGTCACTAATTTCAGTCACTAATTTTGGTCAATCATTACGGTCACAAATTCGGTCATTGATTTCAGTAACAAATTTGGTCACATATTTGGACACTAATTTTGGTCACAGATTCAGTTACTAATTTCGTTCACTGATTTGGGTCACTGATTTGGTTATTGATTTCGATCACAAATTTAGTTACAAACTATGGATCAGTGGCAAACATATTAGTGACCAATTTTTTTAGTCACTAAATTGGTTATTGTTGCCATCAATGACCGATTTTAGTCGTTTAGTGACTGAATTTTTAGTCACTATTTGATGTTTTTCGTGTAATGGTAGTGATTTCAATTATAGTTTTGTATAGCCTTCAGGTGTACAAGTGGTTGGAGTATTTCACAGAATTTTAGGGTACATAATTTTGTCTTGATGAGCAATATCTTCATCGAAACAGTTGATTCTATAACATAGATTGAATAAAGTCCTTATCTTTCTCTAGCAAAATGATAGATTAAACCATCTAATGAACGAGAAAAGAAAAGCAACACAACATATTTATATTAATTCATCCAAACATATGGCCTACTTCTACTTCTACTTTAAGAAAACTTTTTAAGAGGTTACACTAATCAGCAAATGACTACGAACAAATACATAAACCACCATTGGTTACAAAGAGTACAAAAATTACTCCTAGTTATTTTGTCTCAATCTTTCCTTGAGATTGTGACCTTAAAACAAAGTACTAGAGAAACTATGCAATGGAGAATAATTTAAAGCTCACAGGAAAATGGAAAAAAGTGAAGAATGCAATGTTTATAGCTCTCTTACATTACAACAAAATATCTCATTAATGACAAATTTTAGTAACCAAAAGTTGTTAGCTATGATGACCAATTTAAATACCAATTTACAAAATATAAAATTATTGGTTACTAAAATCATCACTATTATGAATAAAAAATTATAATTGGTTGCTATATTGGTCACTAATTAATTAGAGACTAATTTAGAAACCAATTCCTTTGCTAGCAAAAACCTTCTTAGTTAATGTTTAGTGATAAGTTTTCTTTGATAGCTAAAAATTTAGTAGCTAAATCTTAGAAACCAATTATATTTTTTTATTCATAATAGTAAGTATATTAGTAACCAATAATTTTTTACTTACTAAATTGATATCTAAATTAGTCACTATAGTGACTAATAACTTTTGGTCACTAAAATTTGGTTGTTAATGAGACACTTTCTTGTAGTGTTAAAAAACTATAAAGGTATATGTAAACTTAGAAGTTTGTGAATGATTCTCGTGTCCTTTTCTGGAAACTCAGGTTTACTTATACAAGCATGTTGGCCAGAGCATTTTAGACTTCAAGAAAATCCATTGATATTGATCTTCGTCAATTGCATAAACTCATTGTTGCAATCCTTGATTGGTGAGATCAAATTGATTTCCAAATTAATTTGCTTACTTGTATTAAAGACGAAACACGAAGGTTAAACTTTTGTTGCTGCAAAGCTAAAGATTAAAACAATTTTGAATGTATGCAATAAAAACGTGACACAATAAAACTAATCAAATTATTACACGCCGTATAAAATGAATTTGGATTCTGTGCTAAGATTTTTTGTGTTGTTTCTCTATTGTACCTTTGTAATACACTGATTACCACTAATTTTAACGTTTTAAAATATATCTTCCATGTTCAATGTGAGTAATCAATTAAAGCATTTTTGAACGTATAAACTTACTACTTTTTTTGTTTGTTTTATTTTTAGAAAGATTTTTTTTATTGCAACTTAATTATGTATAAATTATTTTACCATTTGTGTCTGTATTCATCTATACTTGAAACTCTGGCTTTACTATATCTATCTGATAAAATTACAAATTTGATGAATAATTTTGTGCAAGACAATTCCCTTAATATTCCTTCTTCCATCTTACAAAGGTTACCTTTATTAGAAGAATATGTTTCCTTTAATCACATTAGTATATTAGAATACGCTTCTAGGTTTTTGGAATATTATTAATAATGGTGTATTTTCATGCAAATAACCTTTGTTGCATGTTCCCCCTCCTTTGACTCACTCTCAATTCTATTTTTGCTTGGAGAATATTACTACACAATAGGCTTCTAGAGATGATATTTTAAAAAATATTGGTTTAACAATAATAAGTCTGAGGAAAATTTCATCATCACTTTTTTGTTCTATTGCTCTTTGGTGGTTTAATTTAGGAAATGGTTTCAAAATATTTTCGTAATTGTCATATTTTCCTGGCTACCATAGATCGTTAATTATCTTTTCTTTACTTCTGTATTTGGGAAATAAAAAACTCTTTTTATGATTTCTATCCTTTCTCTTGGTCACTCATCTTTCACATTAAGGCTGAAATTCCTTTAACAGAAAGATTTATAATATATTTTGGTAAGGTTTCGTTCATGAATTTTGCATTTATATACTCTTTTCAATCTTATTATCTCTTCTACTCCTAAGATTATTAATATTTCCTTCTAACTATTATATTAAATTTAATCCTAATAGTGTTGATCATGAATGGCTCGTTATTGCTTGAAGGATTGTATTGTTAGAGATAGTAAATTCCTTCTGGTGGTAATTTAAGTGTGAATTTAAGTCATATTATATTGAGTAAAAATGATGAGAAAGTTGAGCACCATATAAAAATAAAGATCCATAAACTTATTATCTTAAGGTTTTAAAGTTTTGGGTCAAAGGTAGTGTTAATCCCACATTGAAAGCGGAGAAAAATAATAGGTTGAAGATTTTGTGGTTTGAATATGATTCTCAACTCACTTTATGTAGAAACAAAGAGATTTTGCCATGGTGGGATTGTGAACGATATGAACAAAATGTATTTATCTGTGTAAAAGTATAACTTTCCATACTTGCAGTGGAGATTAAGGACAGACTTGTAATCCGTAGTGATTTTTGAAGGATTAAAATAATATATATATATATATATATATAATTAAAATTAATTTTATAATGTATAATATTTAGGTTTAAATATATATGTTTTTAGTTTTAAACTTTGATCTATTTTAATATATGAAATTAAAATTCATTTCTCTCTGAATTTTAAAATTTAATGAATACATACTCTTTTAATCTAATTGTTAATTTATTTTAAGTCTCAAATTTTCAAATAATATTGAAACTTGTAAAATTATATAAATAATTTAAATATTATCCTAAAATAGAAAATGAATCCTAATTTTTATGAATATAACGAAAGACGAGAGGGTGCAAACTATCTTCCAGTCTCTTAAATTCTCATGTTTTAATACAAAGACAAATACGAAAGACAATCATGAAAGAGGATTAGCTTCCTTCTTCCTCAGGTAATAGAAATTACAGTCTTCCTCTAAATTTTGGATTGCTCGATTCCTTTTGGTGTTGTCCCATCATAATATGTTGTTTTTTAATTTTTAGATGTACTTTAGCACATGAGTTTTGATTTCTAGAAAAGTCCTGCAAAAGATAATGAGATAGAGAAGAGCAAATAATTCTTGGAAAACAAAAGAAAGGTGGGTGAAGCGACCGAATCTGCAAGGTTCACAGTTCACACAGAATAAAGAAAGTATTCCCAGCTGGATTTCAGAGTAAAGTTGCAGCAATCTGAGACTTAAACCCTTGAAATTAATCATGAGCTCCATTTAACATAAAATCATACATGCATGTCGGAAGTCTCAACCTGTTTCCTAGTCAACAAAATCTATAATCCTGATACACCTTAAAATAATGTCCTCAAAATATTTCGTCTAGAACACAGAATCTAACATGTATAAATTATTTGACATGCCAGCGAAAAGACCTAATGCATTTCACATGGTATTTATAAATTAGTGTGCCGCCTAATGTTCTGATACTGTTATAATCTCCAAAAGAATCCAATAAATTTGTTACAAACATCCGTCTGATTCGCATTGGTTATTTTGGTCGGTGTGGGGACCAGACATCACAGTTATTCTTTGGGTTTTGTTATCTCTCTTCCTTTCAGTTTCACTCAGGAATCCACGTACTGCCCATGCACTTTCATCCAAACCTTGGATTTGATGTTAGTGTTTCATAGATAATAACAAACTTTCTTCTCTTCAATAACCAATTTACACCCAATCATCCACCTACTTCATAACCCATATCAAACTTCAACAAAATTGAACTAAAGGGAAAATAAAAAGTAAAATAATAAATCTGAGGTATGTAAAAATTTTAATGTTAAAGTATTATGATACATTTATTATCATTCTTTTATATTACTTGTTTTTAGGTGATTTCTCTGTATTCATCTATCTGGGGTTATATATATATATATATATATATATATATATATATATATATATATATATATATATATATATATATATATATATATATATATATATATTTAAATAAAATGTGAAAAATAGGAATGAGAGGAAAACAAGAAAATAAATCATACATGTGCGTACAACAATAGTGCAATCATCTCTGTGTTTTGATTTAGTTCCAATATAAAAAGAAAAATGTTATATATCAATATTTAGGAATGGATTATAATTATTATAATTTTTAACCTGTTAATATTTAAGAATTTATTATTTTTGTTATAATAGAATGAATCTTCAGGGGGATAAAAAATATATATATTATAGTACTATTATACGAGCAACCAAACTTTGTTGTGAGTGTCATTTATAGTCATAGTTTACAAAATAGTAATGTAAGCTACATATTTATTGTGTTATGTTCTATCAGCTATATACACTCATGCACTAGACTATGTTTAGTTAAACAAGTCAAATAGGGACTTCTTATTATACAATTACTTGCTTTAATAAGATAATTTTATTTTTTCCTACATATATGTCTATAATAAGTATAATTCTAGTGATATGATCATATCAACATGATGTAAATAAATCGTACATGAATCAAAGTCATTTTTTTAATTATAGTTTTTTTTTTAATTTATTTACTTTAATCTTATAGTTTGGTTCAAATTTCAGATTAAAATGTTTGAACTAAATTGAACTAACCCACTTGTTTTATTTTTAAAGTTAGTTACTAATTAATAAATATATGAGTTTCTCAAATTATTTTAAAGTTTGATTGTATTTTACTTACAATGTAAATGTAAATATAAATATATATATATATATATGTATATATATAACAAGTAAAAAAAAACACAACATTTACCACTATATGAAGTTTTTTCATTAAAAGAAAACTCATGAAAACAACTTAGAAGCTAATCTTATTATTGTCAACCAACTATGCTAGTTTGGGTTGCATATAGCGTCAACTATGTTGACAAGAATGTATAAGAAAAAAGAAATTGTAGAGATAATGTTGGCCAGCTGACGCTATGAGCAAAATATTTAGAGCTATAATGGACTAGTCGACGCTAAGAGAAAAAAAAAAGGCGATAAGAAAAAAATAATATTTTAAAAAATTTGGAGAGAGAGTGGACTAGCCTATCCAAAGTGTAAAAAATATTTTAAAATATTTAGAGAAAGTGTTGGTTAGCTGACACTAATAACAAATAACATAACATACCAACTTGATTGTTTCTAATACCTGAATTTTACCTGCTTAAATCAAATGATGAGTACAATCCATATCATTCAATTGCAATCAACTAAGAATTAAATTATGTTCATGCTTGTCTAAGTCATAGTTAAGGTATCAAATTACAACATAAACATGTATATAAAAGCTAGTTCGTTGTGGATAGTGCATCAAAGTATAAAAAGTTACAAGTCATGATTTGAATACAATGTTCCAAAAGGATTTTTCTTTGAACTTTTCATTGTCCCAATAGTTGAGCAACTCATTCTAACCCTATTCACCTATCCTAATAGAATTGGTCGCCTTACTCATAGTTTTCGTGAGCATATTATAAAGGCACTTTCTTACTTTTGGTAGATAAACCTTTTGAATCTGCCACTCATGTCGAAGTGTCCAAGTAACACGAGACTGCAAAAATAGAGAAATAACATGTCGTAATTATGCAATAATTATATAATTGATGTAAAATATAGGATTATGTTACCTTAATGTATGACCACTATTTAAGTTGAACATCTTTAAGGGTCGCCTCATAATTATGGTATGGCCCCATAATCGAATTGTCATAGATGATCCTCATTTAACAAATAAGGTGGATCATCCAACTCAACTTTGTTCTTTATAAATCTTTGCGGAATTTTCATAAAAGGATGATCTTTTGGCAAAAGTGTTCTAGAACAATCTAACCAAGTAGTTTTACCCCCATGTCTTAATGTGAAAGCTTTCATGTCGTCCATACAATGGGGACAGGCTAACTTCCCTTTTGTCGTTCATCTAAAACGTGACATAAGTAGGAAAATCATTTATTGTCCACATCAAGCAAGCTCACATTACAAAGTTTTCTTTTGAGGAAATATCATATGTCATGACACATTCATTCCAGAGTCCTTTGAGATCATCAATGAACAATTATAAGTACACATTAATTTTTTTTGTTAGGTTTGTTGGACCAGGTATGACACAAGTTGGAAATAAGAAAAATTTAGTCATACACATATCAAGTGGTAGATTATAAGGAGCAACAAAAACATGCCAACAAGAATAAAGGGATGAACATAAGGAGGGAAACCATCTAAACATAAATTAAGACTTACATGTTGTGGGCTAGTAGCAAAGCGATACACATTGTCAAAGTGTTTCCATGCTTCTACATCATATGGATATTGCAACAATCCATTATGTCTTATAGTCTCATATTGTCATCTCAATTGTGAAGTATTTTCCATAAATGCATATTATCATTATAATCTTGAGATGATTGGCAAGTAGAACATTCTTCTAACCAGTATAGTTCAATGTCTTCTCAATGTCATCCTTATGAGGTAAATACCTAGGACCACCAGTGTAGGAAGGGCTTTTGGCAGCGGTTGTTTTTTATGTTCTACACCGGTTCCTGAACTGAAGCATATTGGGGCGAGGCCAAAAGGTGAAGGCTTTTGGCCTCGGGTGTGACCCGAAGCCATAAATCCACGTTTATGCTTTAGTTATCCTAGAAACCGAGGCCATATAGTCTCTAAATTTTTAGAGATTCACCACAACAAACCTCACCACCATTGCCTCACCGTGAATTCCACCGCAGCGAACCTCACCACTGTTCAAAACCCGAATCATGAGAGATCACTACGCTGCCTCCATCTTCAACGCAGGAGCGATCTAGATCGCGCCTGAACCACCTCTGCACCATGAATAGAAGAACGCAAGTCATCTGCCACCAACATGAAACCCCCCGCAGCACCTTCGAATTGCGGCAACAACCCCTGAATTGCGTAGGACCTCATTCTTCTCCACCACGAACATGAACTCGCTGGAACGAACCCACCTTCTTCCACCGTTGATGTATAGCCACAACGCCATAGGAAAGTGGCATGGAGCAATGACAACCTTCGTCGGAGCACAGTGGTGGCTGTGGTGGACGGTGGCGCAATGGTGCGACGAAGTGTGGTGGAGTTCGCGTAAAAGGAACATCAGCTTTGAGTTTGAGACGAAGATGAACAGTGTTGGGTTCGCGAATTTGGAACCCTAAATAAGGGATATGACCTCGGTTCAATTGTTTTCCACAACACATGTTTTCGTAGCTATTGGATGCATAACTGAAGTTTTGAACATTTGATCTATCTTCTCCATGATTAACTCAAGCATTGTAGTTTGGGATAAATCCAAATTGTAACAAACAAGCCCTCACATGTGGTGGTTTATGGATTTTCTGACATTAGCAATTGATACAAGGTAATCTTATCCCTTCATCTAAAATATAACTACTTTGCTCCATAAGACACAAACTCTTACATTCTAGTAATGAACTTTTGTCTAAGTCACCTTAACATTACCACTCAACTCATGCAATTTTTCAAGTCAATGAATTAATTCAATGTCGGTTATCAAATTAGTAGAGGATTGTGTTAGGAGGTATAGTCTAGTACCAAGGTTTGTGTTCGAAAACTATCATATTATACTTTGTGGCGATAAAATCCACTAGTGTAGATTCACGATTGCGCTTCGCGTTATATGCTTTGATTTCTGTGAAACCAAAGCATATAACGAGACAGTGACCATTTTGAAAATTTCACCAACTTTTTTGCCTTAGTTCACTGCATACCCGAAGTAAAATAGACTTTTTTTGCCTCGGTTAATAAATAATCGACACCAAATGTCCTTATATGCTTCGTTTATTTTAAATCGAAGCAAAAAACTTGTTGATTATTTTAAAATTGCCACTGGCAAAATTGTTTTTGGCCTCGGTTAAGAGGGAACTGGTGCCAAAAAGGGGTTTTTGTCTTGGTTAAAAATTGAATCGGGGCCATAAGTTTAATTTAGGCTTCAAAAATCGCAAACGCCACCGTGCTTCATCTTCCTCGTTCATTTTTCTCTAAAAACGGTGTTGAACCACTATGTTGTTCATGTTCCGGCGTGCGCCACCTTTACGTCTGTTCCAACACGCCACCTACCACTATTCCGACCACCTCTATTTCATTTGGTAGTTAGTTGAAAGATGCGATTCCTCCTCTTTTTCGTGTTTCATTTTTTTTTTTTGGGATGCAAGTGCCTTTTTTTCATGGTTAACGGCGGTGTTGCTGGTAACGCTTTTTATTGCAGGTAACAAAGCTCATGCTCTGGTTGGTTGATGGTGGACGCAGATGAAGCGTTGTGTGTCAAGGTTTGACGGCCCGCATTGGATAAGTCTGCCTAGGGTTTGAGGGGAAGAAGAGGACATATGGCTTCGGTTGTTAGCTGAACCGAAGTAGAATGTAGAGTTCCTTACTTCGGTTAGGAACCAGAACCAAAAGCTGACCCTTTTTTGCCTCGCTAGAATATACCACGGTTCTAGAACTGCGGTAGAAGGACAAAAATAATCGCTCCCAAAAGCCTTTCTTACACTAGTGATTTATGGTGAATTTTGAAACCACCATATGCATAAATTGTGACGGTTTAAACTGTCATAATATACAAAAATAACTGTCACAATTTACACAACTTTTTGTAGTGATTAGTTTTTTTTTTCTTTTGCTAAAGTCATGTCCAGTCCTCTGGATTTTCATCATTCATTCATTGTTTTAAATTTGTATTCATTTTAGTTGTTGTTTTAATAAAAGTCAAAACTTTTTAATCTCTTCCTAAAATTAAGAACTAGCAACAAATAGAAATATTTTCAGACAAAACATAGTTAAATCTCACGGGTTAAAACATCATAGAGTGGAGAATTACAAAAACTATCACTCACCCATAAAGAACACTATGATTTCAAAAGATTAAAAAAAATTTGTAATTCACTTGAATGTTCTTCATCTTTGACTTGATCTCATTATATAGATCGTAAAAAATGACCATTGAAGCTTTGTATTTATTAATCCTTGATCCTGCTTAATCTTTGAAAACATAAATATTTTCATCTTTATTGGCTTGTACTAGGGATGTCAACGGGGCGGGTAGGAGCGGGTAGTAGTTCCCCCGTACCCTACCCGTTGGAAAAATATTTGCCCCGTATCCGTACCCATATCCGTCGGGTATCCCTTATGCGGGTACCCGTCTATTTTTTTCATATCCGCGGGTATCCACAGGTATCCACGGGTATTTACAAAAATATTTTAAAAAATAAATATTTAACCATAATTAGTGCTTAGATCAACAAGTCTCCTTTCTCCGATTGATTCTTGAAAAACAAACAAATAAAAAATCACTACCAATTTATA
>Ga0214545_1001949_pt1 | contig 39459 bp, 30 predicted proteins | sample CNSS4metaG_FD_160064 | JGI IMG/M metagenome (GOLD analysis project Ga0214545, IMG submission 160064) | Root nodule microbial communities from cowpea collected in UCLA plant growth center, Los Angeles, California, USA - CNSS4 | ecosystem: Host-associated > Plants > Roots > Nodule | place: USA...
CTTCTTCTCCTTGTCCTTCTTCTCCTTCTCCTTCTCCTTCTCCTTCTCCTTCTCCTTCTCCTTCTCCTTCTCCTTCTTCTCCTTCTCCTTGTTCTCCTTCTTCTTCTTCTCCTTCTCCTTCTTCTCCTTCTTCTCCTTCTCCTTCTCCTTCTTCTTCTCCTTCTCCTTCTTCTTCTCCTTCTCCTTCTTCTCCTTCTCTTTCTTCTTCTCCTTCTCCTTCTTCTCCTTCTTCTCATTCTTCTTCTTCTTCTCCTTCTTCTTCTTCTTCTTCTTCTTCTTCTTCTTCTTCTTCTTCTTTTCTTCTTCTTCTCGTCTTCTTATAAGGTGAGATTTGAGCGGGAAAATTTTCGCTTCTTTTAAATTAAATTTTCGACAGATTTTACCGACAGATTTTTAGTTATGTAAATATCGACGAATTTACCTACAAAAAAATCCGTCAGTAATTCAAATTTTTCTGTCGGTAAATAAAATTTGTGTTATCTACAGATATTTCTGTCGGTAATTAAAATTTGAGAATCCGTCGGTAAAATCTGTCGATAATTCAAATTTATCGATAAAAATATATCATCGATAAAATTCCGTCAGTAATTTCAATTTTTTTTGTAGTGAGTGTTTATATTGCATTTCATTATTACAAATGAATCAATTTCTAACAAACCCCAAAAATAAAGATAAATAAAGATAGCACATATCCATATGTACAGAAAAAATAAAATAAAGGTGATTTAAACTTTTAGTGTACATAACCTTTTTCATTTCTATATTTTAACAATTACTTTCTGAAATCCAACCTTAAAAATTTAAATCTAGATATCCTTTTGGTGTTTAATTAATCTCATTTATCCTTCAAAATTATATAAAGAAGAGGTTTAACATGTATTTATTCTAAAAAATTAATGCTACATTTATTTATGGTTTTAAAAAGTAAAGAAATGTATAACAAATAAAATATAAGATTGCATTTCCCATATTAATTAATCTAAAGATAGCATTATTTTTTCATATCTATTTTAATAAATTGGGTTGATATTTATTTGCATTTTAATTAAATTCTAACCAAATATCATCAAAATACACGTGAAGAAAGATTTTATCTATCTATAACAAATGTAATAAATATTTTTCAACAAATATATGATAATTTGTTTTATCAATAAAAAATAGATTACCTAATAAAATATTTTCTTACATATTTTATTATACATATTAACAAGAAACTGTAACATCCCATTTAATCAACAAACATAATTAACGGAAACGTCGCACAAAGGTAACATAATAATACAGTCCTGGAATTTTAAACTTAACTCCTTACAACTCAAGGCACACCATGGTGCCACAAGAAAACAAGTTATAAAGTTTAAAAGGAACATAAACAAATCTAAAAGTCAGAGTGATACATGGGCCATAGCCCTAAAGAAAAGCCCAACAAGAAAATAAAATCCAGCCCAAGTAGACTATGCAGCAGAATCATCTCTCCCCTGTTGACCATGAGTACCTCTCGCATCTGCTCCCATCAATAAATTGATGATCATCGCAAAAGTAGAAGAATAACATACAAGACATTTAAACGAGAAAAGGGTAAGCTAGAGCCAAAAAGATTTCATCAATGCAATCAGATATACTTTCACAGTCCAATATACATACATCATCCAAGCATGTTAGGACCTTCCAAATCAATACACTAAGACTCGACTCGACTCATCCGGATACATATAACCTGGTCGGATTCAGCGGATGCTTGCACTTGTGGTGGATACCTCTGCTCACCCCCGAGCTATATGTTACAAGTGTTACAATGAATCAAATTCCCCAACACACAAGATTAGCCCTTAACGGGTTTCAGGCCTCCTACTACTCTCACCACAAGAGTCCGTCTTCTCTAAGTGAGACTAACTGACTCCTTAGAGTGTCAGGATGCAATCCTTACCTTGAATCCTTAGCAAGTTATATAGATGGGGCACAACCATGGACACCCACTAACAGGGGTCATGGAATTACGTCCCGACCACTGAAGCACGACCCTGAAATCCCACCTAGAGATTTCCAAGGAATTACGCACTTACACGGACCAAGCATACCAGACCAATCAAGAAAGATGTATCACACACATACATATACATCACATACCAGCTCTTTATAATTCATCCCTTTCATTTCTTTCCCAGTGGTTCCATACCCATTCATTACTCTCAAACCATAGTTGTGGAATTTCATCTCATGCCAATACCATGCCACTCTAACACAAACCATCTTATTTGTTTCACATGTCGAGATCATACAATCATATCAATCCAATTTGTAACCACAACTTACGTCATGCATATCATTTCGTAGGACTCATGCATTATATAAGGTACATTATAAACCAAACATTTCATTGAAATCGCATGCCAAGATTTATCCAAGTTCATCATTCACAATCCATGAATCACATCACTCATGCAAATTCATTCATCTCATACTTTATAAATGCATACCAAGACATATATATATCACAAAATAATATTAATCCCAAATAAATGAGTGCCAACATTTAAGTACCTGCGATTCCATACAATCAAGCACAACCCACAACCATAATTCTTACATCCAAATTCCTAAGAAAATTTATTATCACAAAATCAAAGTCATTGCAGTAATGCGTGACACATTTCTCAAGCTACAGACATCTAATCGACGATCCAATCAGTCAAACCGTAAAATAGCATGTTATAAACCAAATGTCAAAATTTGAGCTCAATCCAACGGTTAATGGGTCAGGAAATTCAATTTTATTAAAACTGCGCATATCAGAAAAACACACAGTCGCCCAGCGACAAAAAGCACTCGCCCAACGACTGTGCGATGCATCAGAATACGAGAAATAACATCAAATATCATAGTTTCATGAACACTTGAACCCCTAACTCATAAATATAAAAAAAAAACTAACGTTTTCCCCAAGCTCTTCTCATATTTCACAAAACATTATCCGTATAAAATAGAAATAACATGAAACCTTAGCTTCCCTTACCTAGAAAGGGTTTAGCAGAGGATTCTGACACCATAGTAGTGAGTACAACAGCTCCAACAACAATTTAGGGAGCTGGAAAACAGTGGAACCATTCAAAATGGGTTACCAAGGTGAACCATAGTTAGACTCAAGACTACAAAGCTGAAAACAAAGAAGACACGGGGGGAAATTACTTACGTGAGCAGAAATAATGGAGTTGCGTGAGCTCGAAGAGGGAAATGTCCAAACCCTAGCAAAGCTTCTGTTAGAAGGGAAAGAGGATAAGAGCATTGTCTTTGCAAAGTGTGGCAGAATGAGAGGGGTTAGGCTGCCTTATGGGCTTTGGACACCCTATGGGCCAGCCCTAGGCTCAACTAATTTGGGGCAGCCCTTTTTAAATTAAGGCAGAATTAAAAGAGGGTTTTACATTCTCCCCAACAATAAAAATTTTCTTCCTCGAAAATTCACTGATGGGATAGAAAGAAAACCGCGTTTTCCTCACGCCCTCCGACAACCACCACCTAGACATGACAGAGTTGATGACTCTAACACCTATAATCACCGAAAACTTTACCTTTGTGCTAGCGATTTGTGTCCAACAATGTAAATTGGGTTAGTCAATACACTCAAACTAACTTCCAACTTGCAACCTTAACACTGGGATTGCTCCCTCATACTTGCCCAACTAACTTATATCTGATATACTGACTCACCCACCATATGTTGTAAGATCCGCGGAATTTAATTAATTAAATAAATAATTAATTAATAAATGCGGGAGGGTAGTGCATTTATGACATTAAATTCTGTTATGTATGACGTGGAAAAGTACTAGCTTAAGTGGTTGAGAGTACTTTAATTATGTGAGAGGACTTGGGTTCAAGTCCTATGTATGCCAAGTGTGTGTGTTTTTGTTATTATTGTTTTAATGATATGTTGGGCCACATTTTTGTATGAGATAATGCTTGCATTGTGTGTGTTAGCAAGAAATATAAGTTGGCCTGGTGGTTTAGCTTTGACTTGGCATTGGGAAGGTCATGGGTTCAAATCTTGGTGAGTCAAATTTAACTCTTTTTGCTTAAACCTTAGTTGTAGGCTGAATATGAAAAGGTTAGGGGAGCTGAACCCGAAATTGTATGCCTTTGATTATATTGCATGGTTTTTATGAGTACATGCTATGGATTCTACCTTGTATCTATGATGAATTTGGGGGTTTGGGTGAATTGGTACTGTTTGATTGAATTCTAGTATAAAAGCATGAAAACAATGGGGTTATACACTACCTATTCTGTGATTGTGCAAAAAATGGGGTTGTTGGGGCATATTTCTGTGTTCCATTATGCTAATATGTCTATAAAAGTTGTGCTGAATGAATTGGTATGGTTGGGTTGTGTTTTGGGTCGCTGGTGCAATGTGTTTGTGCGTGAATCAGTGCCAGAACCTACAATTCTCGCTCAGTTGAGCTAGGTTCGCCTAGGCGAGACATGCAGGAACGTGTATCCTCTATTTTGCTCGTGCATCTTGCCACGACGGTGTGAATTGGTTGTGGGCGACAGGTCATCTCGCTTAGGCGAGTATACCTCGCCTAAGTGAGAATTCGTGGGTGTTTTGGGTGGTTTGATTGGACATCTCGCGTAAGCGGGATCGATTTTGTTTTGAGCGGAATGGTGTCTCGCTCAGGCGAGCACCTCTCGCCTAAGCGAGATCTCGAGGGAAGGTTTGTGGTTGTTGTTGAACTCGTCGCCTAGACGAGGTATATTAAATTTGGGCGAGTGGGAGTCTCGCCCAAGCGAGAATGATCTCGCTTAAGCGAGACTTCATAGGATGCAGAGGTGATGTGGGCTCGCCCAAGCTAGTGGGTCTAGCTTAAGCGAGATAGGCTGGGCAGGTTAAACAAAGGAGTTTAGTTTAAATGACCGAGGGTGTCGGGAAACTTTAAAAGCATGTGTTATTGCTATATTAATGGGATGAGGTGGAAATTGTAAAGCATGGTCTAAAAGGCTTCTAAGAATATTTCGATGGTGGGCTTGCTAGTGTTCCAAGGGTTGTGGCTTGGAACGTATCCTTGAGTTGTGACTCAGGATAGGGGTTAAGCACGTGGCATTCTATGGGTTGTGGCCCGGAATGACTTCCCTTGAGTTGTGGCTCAGGATAGCGGATGAACACGAGGAACCTTGAGTTGTGGCTCAGGTTGGCGAGTGTGCCGGTGTGAGTGTGCTAGTTGTGGCCAGTACGGATGGGTCCAGATGGATTGCCCTCCTCAGTGGTCGCTGACGAGTTTGGTAGTCCTGGGACGTTACGGACTATGTTCGTACTTGGGAACTCCACCTGGCATTACGGTGTGTGATCCGTAGCATGGTTTCCGCACGTGCTCTATCAGTTGTGGCCGATAGGTGTGGCAGCAAGGCACCTTGAGATACTTAATAGAAGATGTAGAACCCTGCTAACATGGTTGTGGCCATGTGAAAGAACTGGAACGTGGTTCCCTGATGTACTTAATATATATGGTAGTGGCCATGTGGAGGGAAGGTAACGAGTCTTCCACTAGGTGCATCGGTGTACATGGTGGTGGCCATGTGATGGAAATGGAGTAAGGTTCTATGGGAAAAAAAGGATATTTTATATGGTTGTGGCCATGCAGTATAAAGAAAGATTTTGTGTTATTGTTATATTATTTGTATTGGTTATACATGTATATGTATGTTTGGTATATTTTTGTGTGTTTCAACTGTTAGCTCACCCTATCTGCTTGCGGTTGGCGATGATCGTGTACACGATACACGTGAGCAGGTGATGATGCAGGTAGAGCTGATGAGGCTTAGCTGCGGAGAGGGGATGACCATGGGATCTTTTTCTTAATGTTTTCTTTACTTTATTTAAAATGGATTGTAAAGACTCATAGAATATTTTGATTACACTTGCAGTTTTGTATTTATGGACTTCTTAGTAAAGTAATAAAGATTTAAATTTCCCGTGTTTTTGGGAAATGAAGTATTATTAAATGTAATGTAATTAATTACTTTATTTTATTTTATTAAATTTGTAATATCTGGACGGTATGTTACATATTCTCTCCCATACCTCTTGTAGGTTTTTATCAAAGTCTCATATCACTTTAAGTCTAAAACTGAAGCATGTTCGTTATCACTTCCCGTCACCTTGTTCGCTCCTTTATGCATCACTCCACTAACTTGATCACTATTGAGTTCTGGCCCACTACGTCACCATCAGCACTCCTGACCACTTTTATGCATAACGACACTCATAACATCTTGCCTTCTGTACTACTTCAACCAATGGTAGCAAAATCCACAACTAAGTCATTCCATTTCCAAATTACACTTCCCTCTTTTACAACCACCAAATTCATTTCGGCATCTCACCTTCATTTCTGATCTACTAACTTGTAACCATCCTTCCACAAAAGCCTTAGAACCATGTCTTTCCTTAACTTGAAATTTTTAGTTTGATTTATACCTATCAACTCTAATATACTTCTCAACTAAGATTTTTCTGAATTGCTTCTTCCCCAACCTTGTTGAGAGACTCACTAATTCTAGTCGGATGACTAAACTAATGAAATCTCCTCACACATTCTCTTTCCAACCCAAACACTTATGTTTCTCGATCAACCCTTACTCTTAACTCGTTAAATCATGGATCTTGAATTCCATTCCCTGGCTAAACATCTACTCTCACTTTTTCAATTCCAAGTTGGCACTCTAACTTGAAATCATAACTCAAACCATCTCCTACTACTCTTGCACAACTTTCTCTAAGTAACCTCATAATTCCAACTCTAAATGATTCTCTGAACATCTTTAATTGATACTCATAAGAACGACGCTTTTGTTGTTCAACAAGAACTGGTTGTCGTAGTAATACTTTAGGTCGTGAGTAAGATAGTTCTTTTCACGCACCTCTTACCCTTCATAAGTATCACTTGTCGTCATCCCGTTGCGCTACTCTAATCAACACACAAAGTCACTTATCTATTTACTCAAAATGATGCTCCTTTCATGTCTGCCGTGACAAGGAATCAATCATCAATGAGAAACCTTCCTCCAAAACTTCTATGGAACTTGCAAAACCCTTTTGACTCCCCGGTTTATAGCTTTAACATCCTATTTTCTCAACATCGCATTTACCCTTTTTAAACCATATGTCTTACTAGTCACTCCGGCCTTTGTCAATACTCCTCTCGAACATTCTAAGGACTCTCTTCACACTTGGAAAACTCACCGCTAAACCTTGATGATACCACTAACCTGTTTGGAATTTCTTACCTTCATCATGTTTCCACCCCTTAGAACCATAGGCCAAAAAGTCTATCCTCCCTTATCCAACGTTTACCCTTGAACAGTCTATCCTCCCACTTCCTCTCCTTTAAGATTCACCAAACTCACAATCATCTTTGTCGTTATATTTAGTATAAGCCACTACTTCTCCAACATCTCCCCCACTTCCGTATTTACTTCAAATTCTCAGTAGAAACCATCCAATTAGAAATTATTGGCATAAGTCCTCCTTCAGACACCAATGCAAAAGTGAACTCCATCACACCAAGGTTAAAATTCTAATACTTGCTTCAGAATACGTCTACAAACTCTTCTGCTACCGGGATCCTTTGCATCTATTATTCACTTTCCTTTATCAGATGACTCTGATTCACGTGACACTCTGCCCCCCCCACTATTTAGTTTGATCTGTACTTTATACGCAATCACTGACTTATCTCTTTTAAATCAAAGAACACCACCTTGTTGGTCGTCTCAGCTCATCGGAATGAGATTGAGAAAATAACCAATTCACCCTTGAGACTATGTCCCAACCTTGCAAAGGAAACAATTCAAATTGGGTTTGAATTTAAACGTTTTGATCACCACGAAGGCACCACACACCCGAGCGAATCTTCACTTGGTCGCTACTGTAACAAAAACCACCTCCTCAAACTCAGCTCCTTCTTGTAGACAACCATGACTCCTATACCATACTGGCGACATCAAAGAGTGTACGACCCTAAGCGAAGCCAAAACCCATAATCCAATCACCACCTTTGTAACATGTATCTTTTAAATTAGATCACCTGTGCTGGCCACTTTAGTGCCAATCCTCGCAAACACTCTCATAGCTACTAAAAAACTTTTGTTTTCCCTTCCCCTTTCCTCGTGCTATGACATTACTAATTGTCCTTCCCTACAAGAACAAACTTAACTATGTGCTTCTCCTTCTGAAGCTTGAAATTGTCCATCTCATATCCAATGTCAATCCTTCCTCTTTTGTGGGCCACTTTACTTAGAACATCCTTTCTCCTCCTAACTTGGGTAACTACTATTGCTGAGAAGACTCGACTACTCCTTTCGAAATTGATATGGTATATAACTCCTAGTATACTCCCTTCTCCTATAACATCATCACACTTGGCTTATCTTCAAAGCTCTGCCTCCCATAAGCTTCCATGTTCATGTCTGCTTTCCATATACAGTTCAGGGTCTCCACTCTTAACCTCAAACCTCCCACATTGTTACCCTTCGAACCTTAGACATTGTTAAGGTGTAAAATCAAGTTGATTTCTCAAACCTTGCCACATGAGCACGCACCGATATCTTCTCATATACTAATCTCTAAACTCAACTCTTCTTCTAAAACTTGTGGTGTACGATCTTAGAACTTGATCTTGTACCCCACTCTCAGCCCAAAGTGTTGCTTCTTAACTTTCAACATCATTTCTCAGCCCTCTAAACCAAGACTCAACTTTCATAATCTATCAATATACAATCTTCTACATCTTCGCACCGTTGAGACAAGAGATTTCCTCCTAGGCCCCACCAATCTTGGTAAGGGTGAGTAGGTCAAGTTTCCCTCATCGCTACAGACACGAGACACAAAACACAAAGGCGTAGCAGGACAAACTAGAACATACAAGGCAACACTCCATCATCTATAGACATCCAAACCTTTCGTCTGTCACCCTTCCTTCCCCAAACGATTAGAATTAAGAAAGGAAAAAAACCTTTGATCTAGTCATGAGTGTGCACCCTCATCACTTTATCAAGACGTTTTCTATTCTTAAAACTTTTGGTTTCACTGACATCAAATTCACTTTACCAAAAAGATTTCATCAATGCAATCAGATATACTTTCACAGTCCAATATACATACATCATCCAAGCATGTTAGGACCTTCCAAATCAATACACTAAGACTCGACTCGACTCATCCGGATACATATAACCTGGTCGGATTCAGCAGATGCTTGCACTTGTGGTGGATACCTCTGCTCACCCCCGAGCTATGTGTTACAAGTGTTACAATGAATCAAATTCCCCCACACACAAGGTTAGCCTTTAATAGGTTTCAGGCCTCTTGATACTCTCACCACAAGAGCCAGTCTGCTCTAAGTGAGACTAATTGACTCCTTAGAGTGTCTGGATGCAATCCTTACCTTGAATCTTTACCAAGTTATATAGATGGGGCACCACCATGGACACCTACTAACAGGGGCCATGGAATTACGTCCCGACCACTGAAGCACGACCCTGAAATCCCACCTAGAGATTTCTAAGGAATTACGCACTGACACGGACCAAGCATACCAGACCAATCAAGAAAGATGTATCACACACATACATATACATCACATACCAACTCTATTCACCCCTTTCATTTCTTTCCCAGTGGTTCCATACCCATTCATTACTCTCAAACCATAGTTGTGGAATTTCATCTCATGCCAATACCATGCCATTCTAATACCAACCATCTCATTTGTTTCACATGTCGAGATCATACAATCATATCAATCCAATTTGTAACCACAGCTTACGTCATGCATATCATTTCGTAGGACTTATGCATTATATAAGGTACATCATAAACCAAACATTTCATTGAAATCATATGCCAAGATTTATCCAAGTTCATCATTCACAATCCATGAATCACATCACTCATGCAAATTCATTCATCTCATACTTTATAAATGCATACCAAGACATACATATATCACAAAATAATATTCATCCCAAATAAATGAGTGTCAACATTTAAGTACCTGAAATTCTATACAATCAAGCACAACCCACAACCATAATTCTTACACCAAAATTCCTAAGAAAATTTATTATCACAAAACCAAAATCATTGTAGTAATGTGTGACACATTTCTCAAGCTACAGACATCTAATCGACGATCCAACCGGTCAAACCGTAAAATAGCATGTTATGAACCAAATGTCAAAATTTGAGCTCAAGCCAACGGTTAATGAGTCAAAAAATTCAATTTTACTAAAACTGCGCATATTAGAAAAACACACCGTCACCCAGCGACAAAAGGCACAATTTCATGAACATTTGAACCCCTAACTCATAAATATAAAAAAAAAAACTAACGTTTTCCCCAATCTCTTCTCATATTTCACAAAACATTATTCATATAAAATAGAAATAACATGAAACCTTAGCTTCCCTTACATGGAAAGGGTTTAGCAGAGGAGCATTGTCTTTGCAAAGTGTGGTAGAATGAGAGGGGTTAGGCTGCCTTAGGGGCTTTGGACACCCTATGGGCTAGCCCTAGGCATAACTAATTTGGGGCAACCTTTTTAAATTAGGACAAAAATAAAAAGAGGGTTTTACATAAACTAATTTTCTTGTTTAAATTAATACAGGACAATTTAGTGGAAAGATAACTTATGACAAATTCTCTTAACAGTTATATCTAATTTGACCCCTTTCATTTGATTAATGTTAATGTTTCATGTCATTAATACAAATGAATCAATTTTCTAAGATATCAGGAAGACATATCCACGTATACAAACAAAAATCAAATAAAAGTGATTTACCCTCATGGTATACATAATTTTTTTCACTTTTACTTTTTTAACAACTAATTTTTTAAATTCAATTATAAAAATTTAATTCTAGATATCTTTTTATCTGATTTTAGTGTCGTTAATTATTCCCAATTTTTTTCAATATTTTATAAAAAAAGAAGTTTTACGTACATTTACTATATAAAAATTAATCCTACATCTATATACGGTTTCAAAATTAAAGAAATGTATATTAGATAAAATATAAGATTGCATTTCCCTCATGATTACATTATGTTTTGATATCTATATAAATAATTTGGATTGATATTTATTTAATCATTAAATTTTAATCAGATTCTAACCAACCATCATTAAAATATATGAAGAAAGATTTTCTCTATCTACAACAAATATACTAATTATTTTTCTATAAATATGATTTTTTTATTATAAAATAGATTACATAGTACTAACCCCAACGGATAAGATAAAATATTTTCTTCCATATTGAAATTTTTCGAACTCTTTTGCCTCAAGTCCCAATCCAACCGAAGCCTATAAGGGCTTTTATGCTTCGGTTATCACTCAACCGAGGCCTATAACATGTTAGAGTTCTCCAAATTTTCAAAATTGCCATCGATAGTAGAGGCTTTAGCCTCGGGTGGAATAGGACCGAGGCCTATTCCACTTTATGCCTCGGTTATTAATTGAACCGAGGCCATATCCCTTATTTAGGGTTCCAAATTCGCAAATCCAGCACTGTTCATCTTCATCCCAAACTCGAAGTTGTTGTCCCTCTCTGCGCGAACTCCACAACACTCCATCGCACCATTGTGCCATCGTCCACCACAACCACCACTGTTCTTCAACGAAGGGTGTCACTGCTCTGTGCCACTTTGTTGCCACGTTGTGGCTATACGTCAACGGTGCAGGAAGGTGGGCTTATTCCAGCAAGTTCGTGTTTATGGCGGAGAAGAATGAGGTCCTACGCAGTTCAAGGGTTGTTGCCGCAATGGTCTGATGTGGTTGCTCCGATGAAGGTTCGAAGGTGCTGCTATGGAGGAACTCTGGTTCGTTCCAACGCCTCACTCGTGCTTTGGGGTTTCATGTTGGTGGCAGATGACTCTCGTTCTTCTGTTAGGCGCGATCTGTATTGCTTTTCCGTTGAAGATGGAGGCAGCGTAGTGATCTCTCACGATTAGGGTTTCGAACGGTGGTGAGGTTTGTTGCGGTGGAGTTCGTGGTGAAATGGTGGTGAGGTTCGTTTGCGGCAAACAGTGGTGAGGTTTGCTATGGTGAATCTCTAAATATTTAGAGACTTTATGGCCTCGGTTTCTAGGATAACCGAAGCATAAACGTGGATCTATGGCTTCGGGTCACACCCGAGGCCAAAAACCTTCACCTTTTGGCCTCGCCCCAATATGCTTCAGTTCGAGAACTGGTACAGAACATAAAAAACAACCGCTGCCAAAAGCCCTTTCTGCACTGGTGGGTATATCTAACTCTGCTCTTAGTCTTTCTGTTGTTACTAGGGGTGGTGATTGGATAATTGATCCAGGTTCTACTGATCATATGACTTGTGATCCACATAAATTTATTAATTTTCCCCCTAATTGTTCTAAAATTGCTATTGTTAATGCTAATGGGATCCGATATCCTATTGAAGGTGTAGGTACTATATCCCTCTCTCCCTCAATCTTTGATGTTTTATTTGTTCCTACATTGAATTGTAATCTTCTCTCTGTCAACAAGTTAACCAAATCACATTCTTGTGTTGCCTTATTTTATCCAACCCATTGTTTTTTCCAGAACATCCATTCCAAGGAGAAGATTGGCAGTGGTAGAGAGAGAAGGACTGTATTATCTAGAAAATATCTCACAACAAACCCATAAAGGAACGTTGGCTTGTCTTGTGAATGAACACATACACGATAAAAACAAAAAGGAAATTTTGTTATGGCATAGAAGATTAGGACATCCCTCTTTTGGTTATCTAAAAAAATTATTTCCATAACTATTTCATAAATGCAATATTTCTGATTTTATTTGTGAAACTTTTGTAATGGCAAAAAGTCATCGTGTTGTGTTTCCTTTAAGCAACAAAAAAACAGATTTCCCTTTTTCATTAATCCACACAGATGTTTGGGGCCCTACCCCACAATCTACACAAAATGGGAAAAAATGGTTTATCAGTTTTGTTGATGATTGTACTCGGGTAACTTGGGTGTATTTGCTTAAACATAAAAGTGATGTGTGTAATGTGTTTCGTTTCTTTCATCATATGATAGTTACTCAATTTAATACAGACATTAAGGTCATTCGATCAAACAATGGAGGGGAATATTTTAAGACTGAATTAATCGAGTTCATGAACTCTAAAGGCATCTTACATCAAACTACATGTCCTTATTCACCACAACAAAATGGGGTGGCTGAGAGCAAAAATAGACATATATTAGAGGTGACAATATCACTTTTGATAGATGGTAATGTCCCATCTCATTTATAGGGTGAGGCTGTGAGATCTGTAGTTTATTTGATTAATCGAACACCTTCTAGTGTGCTTAACTTTCAAAGGCCTTTTGATGTGTTGTCTGATCATTGTATCCTTCCTTCCATAGTCTCTTTACCTCCTCATATTTTTGGATGTGCTATATATGTTCACTTACACCCACATCAACGTACAAAACTTGAAGAACGAGCTTTAAAATGTGTTTTTGTTGGGTATAGATCAACTCAAAAAGGATATTATTACCATCCACCATCAAAGAAATTTTATATCTCTATGTATGTGACATTTAAAGAGCATAGTTCTTTTTATGTTGATTCTACACTTCAGGGCGACAATGAAAGTGAGGTGCATAATCATGATGTTAGTATGTTTGATATCCCAGATATAAACTTATACTGTAAAGATAAATTATCGTGTGAGGATCATTCTGCAGGAAGTGAGCCAATCCTAAATATGGAAACTTCTCCTTTGGATAATATAGTGTCTTCTGATCCGAACCAATTGGCTCAATCTTCTCCACAGGTTCGGCTTGACTCTTCAGAGGTACCTTCTGATCCTATCTCTGATAATACTAATGTAGTTGAAACTAATCATGAAATTGTTTCTCTTGATCCTACCCTTGATAATACTAATTTAAACGAAACCGATCATGAAATTGATCCTTGTCTGCATGAGACCACTAACACACCAAACATTGAGTCTACTATTGCCTAGTATAATCTTCCACCCCGTTCTAACCGTGGTCAACCTCAAGCTAAATATGAACCATACCTCCAAGCCAAAGTTAAATATCCCATTAGTAAATATGTGTCATCTCACAGGTTATCCCAGTCATATTCATCATTTGTATTTCAATTATCTTCAATTTCTATTCCTAGTAATATACAAGAAGCTTTGGCAGATCCTAGATGGACCAAAGCAATGGTTGATGAGATGGAAACTTTAGAAAAAAATAACACTTGGGATCTTGTGTCCTTACCAAGAGGGAAAAAGACTGTGGGCTGCAAATGGGTATTTACAATTAAGCATAGAGCTGATGAAACTATTGAGAGGTATAAAGCACGACTTGTGGCTAAAGGTTACACTCAATCTTATGGTGTAGATTACCAAGAAACGTTCACACCAGTAGCCAAGCTCAATACTGTGAGAATACTTCTGTCACTAGTAGCAAACCAAGATTGACCTCTTCTACAATTTGATGTGAAAAATGCTTTCCTACATGGAGAAATTTCAGAAGAAATTTATATGGATTCTCCACCAGTTATGACAAATTCAATTGGAATGAAGGTTTGCAAATTAAAGAAGGCTCTATATGGATTAAAACAATCCCCAAGAGCATGGTTTGGAAGGTTTACCAAGTCTATGAAGGCTTTTGGCTATAGAGCTAGTAACTCTGATCACACCTTATTTTTGAAGAGAGGTAAAGGAAGAATTACAGGTTTGATTATATATGTAGATGGCATGATTGTTACAAGAAATGACCAAGATGAGATTTCCAGTTTACAACAATACGTTGCATCTGAATTAGAGATGAAACAACTTGGAAGCCTTAAATATTTTTTGGGTATTGAAGTAGCTAGATCAAAACATGGTATTTTTCTATGTCAAAGAAAATATACTATTGATTTACTATCAGAAACTAGATTGCTTGGGAGTAAATCAGTTGATACACCAATTGAACAGAATCATAAACTCTTTGAATGCTCAGCAAACATAGACAAAGAGAGATACCAAAGGCTGGTAGGAAAATTAATTTATTTGTCTCATACACGTCCAGATATTACCTATCCAGTGAATGTTGTTAGCCAATTTATGCATGACCCACGAAAGCTTCATATGGATGCTGTTGAGAGGATTTTGAGATATTTAAAGTCCACTCCTGGAAAAGGAATTTTGTTCTCAAATCATGGAAACTTAAAAATAGAAGGGTATACTGATGCAGATTGGGCAGGTTCAAAAGATGATAGAAGATCTACCTCTGGATACTTTACTTTTGTATGAGGGAATCTTGTAACTTGGAGGAGTAAAAAATAGCTTGTAGTAGCAAGATCTAGTGCTGAAGCAAAATTCAGAGGCATGGCACTAGGTGTGTGTGAACTTTTGTGGATTAAAAATGTGCTATTAGATTTGGGCTTTAAACAAAATGAAACCATGAGTTTGTATTGTGATAATACGTCGGCTATAGCAATTGCGCACAATCTGGTGCAACATGATAGAACAAAGCATGTGGAGATTAATAGACATTTCATCAAAGAGAAACTTGAAGCTGGAATAATTTCCTTTCCTTTTGTAAGATCAGAATTGCAGTTGACTGATGTTCTCACTAAAGGAGTGTCAAGCAAAGTGTTTAATGAGTCTCTATTCAAGTTGGGAATATGTGATATCCATACACCAACTTGAGTGGGGGTGTTAAGATATGTCAAATATTGTATTAGCTATAATTTAGGCATTATTATATTTGTGAGCAAATTTGTGCACTCATTCCTTTAATATATGAGAAATTATAGCACTTATATGGTACCCTATTCTTTGAAATAATACATCAAAATTATTCTTTAAATCTTTTCTATAATTTTATCCCTTTCATTTAATCAATGTTAATATTTCATTTGATTATTATAAAAGAATCAATTTTTTAACATATAAAAAAATAAAGATAGATAAAGATAGAACATTTCCATATAATAAAGATTATTTACCCTTATAGTGTTCATAATCTTTTTAACAACTACGTTTTTAAATTCAATTTTAAAATTTTAACTCTAGATATCCTTTTATTTAATTTTTGTGTCGTTAATTATTCACATTTATCTTTCAAGATTATATAAGAAGAGGTCTTGCATAAATTATCTTTTCATATTTATATAAATAATATGGGTTGATATGTATTTAATCATTACATTTTAACCGGATTCTAACCAACCATCATAAAAGTACGTGTGAAAAATATTTTATCAATTTATGAAAAATATAATTAATTTTTTCTATAAATATGAAATTTTTTTTTCAATATAAAATAGATTACTTGCAACCCAAAATTGATAAGACAAAATATTTTCTTCCATATTTATTATAACATTAATAAGAATTTTTTTTTATTATATAACATCCTATTTTAATAGTTTTAATATTATAAAAAATATCATAATAAAGTAAATATTAAAAAAAATATTTCAATTGTAATAGAATTGTTATTACAACCATGCAAGTATAACCATAATAACTCAAATTTTGGTCGTATTCAGTTGAGATGGCCTTAACCGATGAATTTAGATGAGTCCACTCTGACCAAAATTTGATTGAGTAGGTCATGGTCTAAATGTGGCCAAATTTGACCAATTTGGCTCTTGCCAAAATTTGGCTATATTTGGCCACGTTGTCTTCGACCAAAATTTGATCTTATATGACCAAATTTTACCGAGTCGGTCATAATCGAAATTTGTACATACTTCGCCGAGTCGGTCCACAACGAAATCCGTTCAAATTTGGCGGAGTCGACCCCAACCAAAATTCGTCCAAATTCGATCAAGTCAGCCTCGACCAAAATTCGGCCGACCTCGACCAAAATTCGGTAGAATCAGCCACAATCGAAAGTTAGTCGAGTGCATCCCATGCTGAAATTCGGTCGAGTTATCCCCGATAAAAAGTATTCCAAATTCGATGTCGGTCTTAAGGACACAAGTTTTAGAAAATTAAATTTAAATTTCTTTTATAAAAATGGATTATAGATTTTGAACTTGAGCCAAATATTTGGATCTGGATTTAAATCTTGATCAAAATATTTGGATTTGAATTTTTTAAAAACTCCAAACTAATTCTGCCGAAAAAATGGATTTGGATAAAAAATTTGATCCAATTATTTGGATTTAAAATAGATGTGGATTGGATCATTAAAAATCCAATCCATGATTACCCTTAACTCAAAACCTATACAAGAGTTCTATGCTCACAAAAAAGCTACATCTTATATAAGGAAACTTAAAGTTTTCAAAAGAAAAATGTTCTATACAACTCCGACTATTCAAGAAAACTAAATTGTTGCATCTTCATCCTTTTCCTTTTCTTTTTACTGATTCCACTGTTACGTCCTCATCTGCTCACACCAATTAAGTTAAGGTTTGCAAATGAAGAAAAACAACACAAGACAACAACACAAAAAAAGGGTAAGCTACTATTTTAGAAAAGGTTGATCATATAACAAAATAAACTTAACATCACATCAAAAATATCTACGGCAAACTCTCTGTGTTCAATTTTTAACAATTCAACAACATCAAAATGTGTTTGAACCTCAGGCAAATCAAGAGGAATTTCAAGTTCATAATAAACTTGCACTCATTATAAATCAGAACTTGTGACTCCAACAGAGTTGGTGGCTTCATCTGGACACCCACTCAATTTAGCTATCAATGAACTCACTTCACAAACTGTCTTGTCCATAATAAAATCACCTTTGGTTGTATCCAATCTCTCATTTTGTCCATTATGATCAGTTCATCACAGAATACAAGATTAGGTGTTCAATGATTCGATGATGTGGACATGAGAAACACAATCCCAATACTCTCTTAAGGTCTCTCCTTGAAACTGTCTAATGGTGTTGATATCCTTCCTTGTGGAGGTTGTTTTTGTGCTGGGAAAAACTTTTCCAGAAAATTCTTTTGCATTTCAGCCCAAGTAGTAAATGATGTTGCATAAGTCTTATAGTACAACTAGTCCTTGGTTGCATCTTTCAAAGAAAAAGGGAAAACTCTTACTTTAACCCACTCCTCAACAACTTCAGCTAGTTTAAATTTTGAGGACACCACATGAAACTCCTTCAAATGTCTGTGTGGATCTTCTCCAACTACTCCATGGTACTTAAGCAACCTCTTGACCAACTTGTACAAAAAATCATGGTTGATGACTTCTAAATATGGTGTCTTCTAAGTGCTTTTAGATTGATAGACTACATCGATATTAACTATTTCCACTTCACTTGGTACAACCATATATTCTATCAACTCTGGTGAGCACACTGATGCAACAACTTGAAGGTTCTGAACCTATCTTGAACTTGGCTTAATTTCAAAAATAGGTTATTCCCACAATAAAACATAATTGGCACAAAGATCACCACAATTGGTAGATTTTATGAAAGGAAAACAAAATGCTAAAAGAAAAAAAAAAAGAATGCAAGAGTAAATATACATGCTAAAACTTAAGCTGCCATTTCCTCAGCAACAACGCCGTTTTGTTAAACACGACTCCAGTTGCATCGAAGGTCAACAAAAACAAAGTTTCCCCTTAATGTAGTATAGGATGGAGGGCTCGGGTAAAATCCAAGGAAATGGTACTTATTAAGTGTAGCTTGTGCAATTTGATCTTGTTAAGGATAAAATAAAACTAATGCAAAGCTGGGAAATGAAATAAAATTAAAGATTCCATAATTACCTACAGTAAAACTAATCTAAATGCCTAGTAGAAACTAATTTCTGATATGCATGAAAGATGTAGAATGCAAAACATGGGACCTAATGGGATGATGAACTGAACTTGATATGGAATGTAGAAAAACCTAGATTAATGGTAAGTTCATGTGCGGATTTGTCATGACGAAATGGATGCAGGATTAAACCACGAAACTAATCTCAAACTAAAAATAAAACCAGTTGTAGCCTTGACAGCAACCTCTAGCTTAAAAACATGTAGCCATGCATACACTAAAGGCTATAATTCATTTTAAAATGGTGCAAAGCTGCAATGTCAAATAATGCTTCAGGATTTTTGCTCATAATTAGTCACGAATGCAACGAAACTTGACAGATTTTATGCTTCAGTTTACAACAGCAAACCAATTCAACTCATATCCACATTCAAATGTAATGCTAAAGCTTGATATGTCATGTCCTACTAAAATGGAGATGCAAAGAAAGCTCAAAAACAAAAAGCTCTAGTTGACTAACATGCATGAGCACCTAAACTACTCAAATTAGGATGCAATGCGGATGGAGAGGTGATCTATCTTAACCTAAAATGATGATGAATAAATGGAAATCACAATTGTTGCTCAAAATGGCTCTAGTAACAAGAATTAAAAGCTAAGAATGATGTAGGAAATTGGAGTTGCAACTTTGTCAATACCCAATTTTGTCCGAGTGAATAAATTTATTTTTAGAAAAAAAATAAAAAAATGAAATGTTTTTTAGTTAATGGTAAATAAAAAAAGGTAAAATAAACTTTTTTTCAAAGATTTTCAAACTTAAATTTTAATAGAAAAAAGAAAAAAAGAGAGAGATAAAAAAAAGAAAAAAAGGAAGAATCCTATTTGTTTTTAATTATCACACCCCTTTTCATGAGCCCAACAACTCAACATATTGTATCTTCTACCTTTGTTTCTGATAGAGAAAATAGTGATATAATTCTAATAATTAGAAGCAATATCTCTTATAATGATTAGAATCAATATGACGGATGATGATATATAGTGTGCTCTGATTTGACGCGATTTGATTCTCATAATGTACTGCTACAATGACCAATCCTTTCTTTATATTGTTCATTACAATTAAGGCTAGGATAGGATTGCATTAATATTGCATTGTGTGAATATAAATATGCAGTCTGTCATGGGAAAAAGAAAAGAAAATATTATCTACACTTTCTCTTTCTTTCTCATTACCATCCACACAAACCCATCTCATTTTTATATCTCTTGAAAAAATAACAAAAATCTTAGAAAAGAAGGCAAGAAAAAGAAAAGAGAAAAGGCAGCTACAATGTACAAAATGAGAGGGTGAGATTGATATAGAAGAAAAGACATTGAATTTGTTTGAAGGTGTGCCACTGTTAGTTTCTTTTTGTTTTGATTTATTTTTTCCAATTTTCATTATATTTTTTTAAATCATAAAAAAATATTTTTTCTCATTTCATTAGTGTCTGTCCAATTGCTCGCGTTGCATGACACCCATCTTAGACTTTCGTTATTTTTTTTCTAAAAGGATATATACTAATTAAAAAAAAATAGCTTTCAAATAATAAAAAATATAAAAAATTATAAAAGATTAAAAAAATCAAAGATTAAAACAAAATAATTCATTTTTAGTGTTTGTGGCCACTTGCGTCGTGTGACAGCAATTTTAAAATAATACTAAAAATTTAAATAAAATTTTTTTCAAATTTATTAAAAATATGAAATCATACTACTGCGTAACCTTGATTCTCCATTGTAAATGGAGATACGTAGGAGCAAGGATTAATCCTTGTCAAAATAAAAAAAAATGTTTCTTTTGTACATCCTTTTATATTATTTTTTGGAAAAATAAATATTTTGAAAAACTACATCACTTTTGCACATTTAATTAAAGATATTGTCTTAGGACTAGTGTTGTGGGGTGCTAATACCTTCCCCACGCATAACCGACTCCAGAACCCTAAATCTTGTTTTTTGCAGACCTTGTCATATCTTTTTGGTTTTTCCATAGTTTTCCACAATAAACTATGGTGACAACTCCAAACACTATTTTTTTCAAATTTTACTTTTGGTTCACCGTCCCGTCACGATTTTTGTTGCGACAAGCTTTAATGCAAGTGTGAAAATCTCTCTTGAATGTTGTCCATATCATCATGTGGGATCGAGAACAATATGACATGAATGGAGATGCATAATTCCAAGAAGTCTAGGATAATATGAAAGAATGAACAATGCCTTCTAACCGTGCAAGAGAAGGACAAAACATAAAATAACAATTTTCACCTCATAACGTGACAACAGTAAACTTAACATTAAAAGAAGAGTGAATTGATACAAAGCAATGAATTTCAAATGATAATACTGGATGTTCAAGCATAAACAAATTTAAGCTCACAACAGCAACCCAATCAATTAGGTTCATGTTCAGATGTAGTGTAGATGTGAAATGAACTACTTATGTAAATGCATAGTTGTGTTTCTTAAATGTAAAATAAACATGGTTGATGAGTTTGAAGTGCAAATGGAATGGTACAAACAGGTTAAAAAATAATGCTAAACTGAAATTCAATTTGCTTGAAATGATGTTTTTTCTTAACAATGCATCACTAATAAAAACTAGCAATCAAAAGTTATATAGTCCAGAAAGCAAGGAAACTAAAATTATTCATGCTACCAAGTGCTGGAAAATAAAGATCTCTACAAAAACTACCACTAATAGAACTTATGACTTATAAACCAACTATTGCAGTAAATTAAAGCCAAGACAAAAATCAACACTACAAAGTAAACATTATACTGAGAATAGATGCAGTGAGTGAACAAGGATTCATCTACACTTGACAAGACATCTTGATAATTTGTGCCCACTTTAGGGTCACGTGGTTTCCAAGAGAAAACATTGATCAATGCAGATTTATGAATTCATGCTCAAAACACTAAATCAATAACATGAAACTGAAATATAAACCTGAGAACAGTAAAGCGAATTTAAAGGATGTAGAATTTAAAGGCCGAAAAACATAAAATGCAAGCAAAACATAAACAAGCGAAACTCAGAAGTTGGAAATTAGAATTGGAATTGAATCATTTTATTTCATTTTCAGAAAAAAAAATGAGATTAAGAGAGTTCTACAAATTAAAATGGTGTAGAGAATCTCACTCAGATAAGCCCGACCACTTTGGGCTTGTGGTTGAACCAAGTGAAGCTATGTAACACACTAGATGAGACCCAATCCCGTTGACCGCTTTGTGCTCGTCGGAACATGAGAAACCTGCTTACAAATGACTCTCTCTCTTGCACACTAGAACCTCAAAACCTAGCTTCTCTTAAAACATCACTCGAAATTTCTTCACCCCCCTATAAAAACATAATTCCCACCTTAAAACCCCAATAGAAAAAAAATCAAAAAACAAGAAATGATCTAACCCTTTTCTTCTTACTTTGAATCCAAAATCACGAATTTGAAATCCCTTTTCGTTGTGCCCTTGATCTCGCTTTATCCTCTCTTCATTCATCCATCATGCCACACTTCCATCTTATTTTTGAATCTCCAAATCTTCTCCTTCCATCTGCCTTCTCTTCCTTCTGCATCACGTTTTGGTTCGCGTACATCAGGTTGCATCATCAGGGGCACTCTTCGTGATGGAGTAGTTGGATCTCCTCGTGAATCTCTTGATCTACATTAAAAAGGATCAACCCTCTTAAGTGAAATATGCATTTTTGGGGAAAGATTGGCCAAAGATTTTAGTTAACCCACCAGGGATTGATCTGCAAAAAGAAAAATTAGAGTCAAGGGTTCAAAATGGAATACAGCAAAAAGGAAGGACTTCTTGGCAAACTAATTTATTTTAAAATGGGAAACTTTAACGGAACAAAAGTAATGGTAATAAAAGATTGCTAAAAGCTACTTTGGCAAAAAGAAACTTCACTAAAAAATGATACATGACCACTACCTTTTGAAAATAATCTCCATTTATATCTTACCATACGATCAACACTCTTACTACATTTTGAAAATAATCTCCATTTATATCTTACTATACGGTCAACACTCTTAAAGTAGGATGCCCTCTACCTTGGCACTAAGTTAGGGTTATAAAACTTAATCACCCATGATTAGTCTTAAGCGAGGCACAAATCTCAGGTCAACTTTAGGTGTTGACTTTTGTTGGCCCAAGTTTGGCTGAAAACCCTATATTACTTGACCCTTAATACAAGGTCTAAAATATTCATACACTACTAGAGATGCTCCAAAACGACCTAAGAGAAAGAGTTTTGCTTCACCTCGCATAAATTACTCTAAGTATTCTTGAGTGTGGTCATGGTAAGGGGGTATATTATGTAACCTAGGTGTTTAATTGCAGGTGATATTTTCCACCACTCCCGATATTCCACTGATCAAATTCTTCATTCTTTGAAAACGTTCCATTTGCTCATTTTCCACTTTTAACCTATCCCATCTATCTTCTTGAATCATGCATTCCAAAATTTTGAATTTTGACTCCATTTTGGTGTTAACCGTACACATTTAATTCATTTACCATAGGGCTAAGAAGGTGGCTTTGAATACCATTTGATAAAGCAACTAGTTTTCTGAAGATACATGACAAGTTCATGTAAGCTTTATTAGGATCCATATAGTTCTACCAATATGGTCAAAACCTTACAATCAACAATGTACAATAACTTAGGTGTTTTGAGAGGAACCAAATCTCCTAAACTCCCATTTCTTTCAAAATAATAAAAAGACTCCCCTCTAACAACATACCCCTCGACTATATATAATAGTCTTGTTTAGAATATGTTACAACCAATGGACGTTATAAGTACCTTCTATTGTTTAGAGATGTCAAAAGGGGTTCCAACTCGTGAACCAACTCAATTCACCACGAGTTTAAGTCGGGTTGGGTTGAGAAAAATTCAATTTTTTAGAAGTGGGTTAAACTGAACCAGCTCACTTAAGCCATGGGTTAAATGGGTTCGAGTCGGGCTGAAGGTGAATTGGCCTACTTAACCCACCAACATTTTTTTACAATTTTTTTAAAATTTTTTGTTTTAATTATTTACTACTTATAATTATATAAGTTCACAATTACATATTTTTAAATGCTAGAATGTTGTTCAATAATATTTGAATAGTTTGAATGTTGAGTTTGTCAAGTTATATACATTAATATTTTAATCTTTAACTATTATCTTTATAATAATATTTCGAGAATTAGGTGAACATTTTGATTCTACTATCATACAAAATAAATTAAGTCAATTCACTTTAATTGTAATGCAATAAATATATAAAATAAATTGGAAAAAAAATATCGTAAGTGAGTCAACCCACTAACCCACCAACCCGTGGTGGGTTAGACCTAGTTGAAAAAGTTGTGGCTCACCAAAAAGTGAGCCAGGTTGAGCTAGCCCTTTTTTAACTCAACCCATGGTGAACCAATCCGTGTAAGCCGGGTTAGCTCGCTTTGACACCCCTTTATTTCTCCTAGTATAATAGAACTGATATTTTGCAACCATGGTGACTATTGTATGTAATAGATAATTGGAATTAATACTTTAGGCTAGTCAGTGAAATGTTTGAAATATGTGTTGTCGTGGTATTCAAGATTGTTTGTGGTGTTTATATATAGACATGCTAACATTGAATTGTAAATTAGTTTTGTTTAGTTTACAACTTAAATATGAAAGCACCTCTTTATTGTATCTAGTTGAGATTTTTTTTTGAAAGAGACCCTTGTTACTTGATATTGGCAATATGGATAAATTATTTACACAACAAGAAATCAAGCAAATAGTGTCGACTCAAAGTCGATGCTAAGAGGCCAATGCCGATAATAATTCACATTTACCATCGGTCCAGCGTCGACAAGGTTGTCCATGAGAAAACCATGGAGGCTAGTTTTTGTTGCATTATCCACAGGATAATACGTTTGATGGCATATAGTATGGTCCAGTTGATGCAAACGAGTACAAAAAAAAATTTGTATAGGTAGTGTGGGCTAGTCGATGATAAAATGAATAAAGAATTTAAAATATATAGTGCTAGTGTGGGCTATGCAAAACTAAAATATTAAAATGTGCATGGGTCGGACGAAGCTAATAACAAATAATTTTTTAAATATTCGGATGCAACATAGGCTAACCGATATGCTAAATATGAAAAATATTTTAAAATATTAAAGAATGCATAGGCTGGCCGATGCTAAAAAAAGGTGTATATGTATGATGCTGTTATAAAATATTTGTAGCATATCTATTTATTTTGCCGTTTTCTCTCTCCATTCTGTTTGTATACGTGGTATTCATTCTGTTAGTCATACAAAGTGAGTCATCATCTAGGAAACTTTATATAAATTGGTGTATCGTTGATTGTTGAATTAATGAGAATAACAGTCTTTTCTTCTTTCCTGGTTATTCCATTCTAACATGGTATCCAGAGCACAATAATATATTTTTTTTCGATCCTGGAGCTTTCCTCTTCTTGTCTGCTCATCATGGGTACTCTTGTAGACCCCAAGACTACCTTTTCACCTGTCCTTTTCTCCTATACTGTCTTTGAGAAACTTACAGACACTAATTTTCTCCTCTAGAAACAACAGGTGGAGCCCGTAATCAAAGCCCACCGCCTCCACCGCTACGTGGTCAATCCCCAAATACCACCTCAGTTCCTCACCCCTTCTGATCGTGATATAGTTACCGAAAACCCTAATTTCAGTCTTTGGGAAACTCAAGACCAACTTCTTTTCTCTTGGTTACAATCTTCCTTGTCCGTGACCTTTCTCACTCGTGTTATTGGGTGTACTTATTCTTTTCAACTTTGGGAGAAGATTCACTCTCACTTCAACTCTCATACCAGAGCCAAAGCCCGGTAACTCCCCACTGAGTTACGCACCTTGAAAAAGGAGAACAACTCCATCAATGAGTTTCTTCTTCGCATCAAAACTCTCGTTGATACTCTCACCTCTACTGGCGATCCTGTGCCTGAACATGAACAACTGGATATTCTCGTTGAAGGTCTTCCGGCGGAATACGAGTCCTTCATCTCGCTCATCAACAACAAACCAGAGTTGTTCACACTTGATGAAATTGAATCTCTCCTTATAGCTCAAGAGATGCGTCTCGAAAGGTTCAAAACCTTGGACAACCCAGGCTCACTCAATCTCACTCACACCAATTCGCAAACCCCTTCTCAGCACAATTTTCAACTTCATTCAACCACCTCTACCTCCTCTCAAACCTCTCATCGCCCATTTCAACCAGGTCACGACTATCGTGGTCGCCGAGGTGGTCGAACTGGTCGGGGCTCCATTCAGTGCCAAGTGTGTCATAAATATGGGCATAACGCCTCCATTTGCTATCATAGGTTCAATCCTAATTTCAGTCACCAGGAGTATCTGGTTCAACCCTCATCTTTCTCTCCCTTTCGATCAACACCCTCACCCGCACCTTCTCGTGCTCTAATGCTACCCACTCCTCATCAACCTTTGCCATATGTTGCCTCTGCTTATTCTGCCTCAGTTCAGTCACCCATGCAACAATCTCAGACCTGGTACATTGATTCTGGCGCTTCACATCATCTCACCCCTGATGTAACGAATCTCATAGATGCAACCTCTTCACATGGCACTGAGAATGTCTTCTTAGGAAATGGACAAGGTTTGGCCATTCAATTGTTTGGTTCTGCTTCCTTTCCATAAAGTCACAATCCATCTGTTACCCTACGTCTTACAAACTTATTACATGTTCCCTCTCTTAACAAAAATCTTGTTAGTGTTAGTAGGTTTGCTCGTGATAATTGTGTTTATTTTGAGTTTCATCCTTTTCTTTGTTTTGTCAAATCTCAGGTTGATGATTCCATTTTATTAAAAGGGTCTCTTGGTTCAGATGGGTTATATTAATTTCCGTTGCATTCACTCCATTCCCATGTGCTTGCGTCACCAACATGTCTCTCCTCCTCTGTTGACCTGCCCACTACGTCTTCCATTCCTGTTTCTTCAAGTCCTGCGTCTTCAACTCTCACCAATCAAAATCTTAGTTTATATTCCAAATGGCACAATAGACTTGGCCATCCATCTCTTACTGTTTTAAATCATGTTCTTAAATTCTGTAATGAGTCCTCCATCAATAAAACGTCAATGGATTTTTGCGTAGCATGCTGTATGGGAAAGTCTCACCAATTTCCTACTTCTCCTTCTTCTACTCTTTATACTCATCCCTTACAACTTATTTTCTATGATCTTTGGGGGCCCTCTCATGTCACTTCATCCTTGGGTTATAATTACTATGTGTCATTTGTTGATACTCATAGTCGCTATACATCGATTTATTTTCTTAAAAGCAAATCTGATACCTTACAAATCTTCAAACAATTTCAATCCATGGTCGAACTGCAATTAAACCAGAAAATCAAAGAAGTGCAAACTAATTGGGGAGGTGAATTTCGTCCCTTCACTCCCTTTCTCAAATCCTTAATCATTCATCACCGTATTATTTGCCCTCACACCCATCATCAAAATGGGCTTGTTGAACGCAAACATCGTCACATTGTTGATATGGGTCTCACTCTCCTCTCACAAGCTTTCCTACCATTGAAATTTTGGGATCATGCTTTTCACACTGTTGTCTATGATTATAACTTTCTTAAAACCTTTGGTTGTGCCTATTATCCACACACCCGACCCTATCACACTCACAAACTCCAGTTTTAGTCCACTCCTTGCATTTTTCTTGGTTACTCATCTTCTCACAAGGTCTATAAATGTCTTGATGTTCATGGCAAACTATTTATTTCAAAGGATGTTCTCTTTGATGAAAATACCTTTCCTTTTCTTTCTCAATCACCTCCCCCTTCACGTTTGGCCTCTCACTCGCGCACCATTCCCCTTGGCATACTTCCTAATGTTGGTCCCTCATTTCCCATTCAACATGCTTCTCTTCAATCCCCTAATGTCAGTACTGTCTCACCCGTATCTTCTACTTCTCCTAACACTACTAGGTCAGCTCCTCTACCTCCACCTATTGTTCCCGCCACAACTTCTACTCATCATATGCAAACTTGCTCCAAATTAGGAATTGTTAAACCCAAACAATATCCACTCTGCTTCTCACTATTACTGAACCAACTTCTATCAAGCATGCCTTGTCTTCTCCTATTTGGCGATCAGCTATGCAAGAGGAATATGATGCATTAATGGCTAATAACACGTGGACTCTCACCTCTATTCCACTTTGCCGCAAGTTTATTGGATGTAAATGGATCTTTCGTGTTAAAGAAAATGCTGATGGAACTATCAATAAGTATAAAGCACGCCTGGTAGCAAAGGGTTTTCATCAAAAGTATGGTTGTGATTATACAAAAACTTTCTCTCCCGTTGTCAAACCAGTCACGGTTCGCCTCATTCTTACCCTTGCTCTCACCAATCAGTGGCCTCTTCAGCAAATTGATGTAAATAATGCATTCTTGAATGGTCTTCTTCACGAAGAGGTTTACATGGACCCTCTGCCCGACTTTCTTCCGTTTGATTCCAATCTTGTGTGCAAACTCCACAAATCAATTTATGGTTTAAAACAAGCTCCCCGAGCTTGGTACGAGAGACTCACTTCCACTCTCATGAGTTTTGGGTTTGTTAACAACAAATGTGACCCATCTCTACTAGTTCTTAACACCATTGCTGGCTGCCTTTATGTACTGATATATGTTGATGATATTATTTTGACAGGATCTTCTTCTTCACTACTACAGGCTGTCATTTCCAAACTGCATTCTGTGTTTGCTCTCAAATAGTTGGGTGATCTTGACTATTTTCTTGGCATCGAGGTAAAAAGGTCCTCTAATGGTTCTCTGTTGTTATCTCAATCCAAATACATTCGTGATCTTTTTGCTAAAGCTAGTATGACAGATGCAAAAGGCATTGCCACTCCTCTTCAAGGAGGATTGAAGTTATCCAAACATGGGTCCGAATATATGGATAATCCTCTTCTTTATCGTTCTATAGTCAGAGCGTTACAGCATGTTACTATTACCCGGCCTGAACTCAACTATAGTGTCAACAAAGTATGTCAATTTATGGCTCAACCTTTATTGGCCCATTGGCAAGCTGTAAAACGCATCCTTCGCTACTTAACATGAACTCTAGCTTTTGGATTACACCTACGACCTGTTGCTCTCACTAATGGGTCTTACACTTTAAATGCTTATTGTGATGCTGACTGGGCCTCAGATGTAGATGATCGTCGATCTACCTCTGGTGCCTGTATTTTCTTTGGCCCTAATTTAGTCTCCTGGTGGTCTAAAAAGCAGACTCTGGTGGCACGTTCCAGTGTTGAGGCAGAGTATCGTAGCCTTGCTATCATTGCATATGAAATTCTCTAGCTGCAGTCTCTTTTAAATGAACTTCATATCAGTTGTACTACTCCTGTGATTCATTGTGACAATCAAAGCACAATAGCTCTTACTCACAATCATGTCTTGCACACTCGCACTAAACATACGGAGCTTGACATTTTCTTTGTTCGTGAGAAAGTTCTCAATCAGTCCTTATACGTGACTCACATCCCTGCCATTGATCAAATTGTAGATCTCCTCACCAAACCACTATCTTGCAGTCGTTTTTGCCTTCTTCGTGACAAACTCAATGTCATTGAAATTCTTCAATCACCATAAGTTTTAGGGGCACTGTTAGAGAATATCTGTAGCATATCTATCTATTTTGTCGTTTCTATTTTCTCTCTCCATTTTGTTTATATACGTGGTATTCATTCTGTTACCTTTTATTCTTTCTGTTAGTCATACAAAGTGAGTCATCATCTAGGAAACTTTATATAAATTGGTGTATCGTTGATTGTTGAATTAATGAGAATAACAGTCTTTTCTTCTTTCCTGGTTATTCCATTCTAACAGATGCGATTTATTTGGTTTTTGTTCCTGCAGAGAACAAATAAGATAAGTTAGGCACAAGAGTCACCTTACCCATGTAGTCTGCTATCTCCTCAGTTGGCCTCTTCCCGGTCGATACATGTCAGATTGGACCCAGAAGGGGTTACCTGCAGAAGGGACTCCGAAGCTCAAGTGAGTCAAAACTCTCAAAAAGGTCAAATCTGTGATTAATGAATGCGTACCTTTAATTCGTGGGGTCCATGCGTACCTTTAATTCATGGACTCAGGATTCATGATGCTCACACGAACCTGCCCGCTCGTGGTCTTGCCTCTACGAACCTCCCCGCTCGTAGTCCTACTCTACGGACATGCCCGCACGCAGCATCGTACCTCTCTGCATGCAACATCTCTCAATTGTGAGCACGGAACATACGAACCTACCTCGTTTGTATCCTTACAGGAGAGTAATTGGGTATGAACCTCCCCGCTCATACCATCACATATCAATCACCATCCATGAACCTACCCGCTCATGGCACAACATCTCCTAATCCACGTTCGCATCAATGCGTACAAACAATATCCACAAACTGCACTAAACTCGCTTAGGCTAGAAGCCTTAGCTTAAGCGACCAAGCTTGTCTCCCTCAAGCTAAGCTTCCTCGCCTGAGCGAATGTGCTACCATGGTTTACGTGCGAAGACTCGCTTAGGCGAGCTCGTCTCGCTAGGGCGAGATCTCCCTTTTCTCAACACAACATCACTCGCTTAGGCGGCGAGACATCAAAACACACACTCCTTAGTTGTGATTCCTCACTTAGGCGAGTACCTCTCGCTTGAGCGAGGTACTCTGTCGCTCAAACCATGGGCTCCTCGCCTGAGGGAGACCCTCGAGCACAACCTCACCACCCGCAATTTCTCGCCTAGGCGGGCTGCTCTCGCCTGAGCGAGATGTGCAGACACAACCCAGAATTTCGTTTATGCTATTCTCGCCTAGGTGAGCCTAGTTAGCTTGAGCGAGAATAGCACTTACCCTCCCTGTAATGCACGCAGAAACCTATCCCAACATCCCCAAAACCCATTTTACTAAGCCAAACAATTCATCTCAGGATACAACATTATGTGCATGATTTGGACACCATATTAGTCACCCAAAAATACGAAATCAGACCTTATACACCATCAGTACATAAAATCCTATAATTTCCATACAACTCAAAAGGGTTTTATCACATTACAACAAAACAATCCCACACTCCAATTCACAGCATGTTGTCAAGAAAATTACATGGCAAAGGTACATAATTACTGCACATTTCAATATACACGAAATTCGCCTCAATAATAATATAATTGCATGGAAAGGAGCTCCCCTAACCTAGAATTCCTTGCTCAATTGGGTCTTTTCACCTTAGCTTTGCACTACCCCCAATAACTCCCCTTTGCTCTTCAAAACTCAGATTTCTTGGTTCCCTCTAACTCCCCTTGGCACCCCAAACTCATGCTCTCCTTTCACTCTAGATTTCATACTTCACAAAACTCTTCTAATTACCCAAATTTCCCTTTTTATATGGTTCTTAATTATGGTTAATGGCAAAAAACGAAATTACCCTTTTTAATGTCTATAATTACCTTTCATAGACCATTATGAACTGTTTTTCCCAACTCCCTTGGCTGCCCATTGTCTCTAGGGTTTTCCCACCCTTTCACATTCATACCACAAGTATTTTAACAAAATAAAGAGATTAATTTGTTCTCAACAAGGGTTGAACCCACAACCACTCAATCACAAGGCAATTGCGCAACCAATTCAACCAAGTCATGTTTGTGTTAATTCCTTTAATTCTATAGTTATGTTACCACCCAACATAATCATGCATATGATTAAAATTAATAATAAATCAAATAACACATACATGACAAACATAGGACTCGAACCTAAGTCCTTTCACACAACCAAAGTACTCTCAACCACTTGAGCTAGCACTTTTCCATGTCATAACAACTATCATTAAATGCCATAAAGACTTCTACTACCCGCATTTATTAAATAATTATTTTATTTAATTATTTAATTTTCCCAGGTCTTACAGGACATAGTTCGTAATGTCCCAAGACTACCAAACTCGTCGGCTAATACCGATGAGGGCAATCTTCTAGACCCATCCGTACGAGCCACAACTCGCACACTTACACTAGCAACACTCGCCAATCCAAGCCACAACTCAAGGATTCCTCGTGTTCATCGGCCATCCCGAGCCACAACTCAAGAGATGTCATTCTGAGTCATAACTCAAGGAACACTCCAACAAGTAGACCTTTAAGGTATCACCAAAGCCTTGTAGACCACATATAACCAAAGCAAACAAGTATGTTGTCTCTACATTATCGCCTGACGTTGCTCTAGAGCTGACAAGCGGGCGAAACTCAATTCCAGACCGCCTAGCAGACCCTTCCTGCCATCAGGCACCAAATACCTTAGAAAGCATTGTCTCTGCAGGTATCTCCTCGCGGAACAACCTTCATCGCCAGACGCCACTTGTTCCAGAACCCCTCTGTTTTGTAGCTTCCGCCTGGCGGTTCATACCTCACCGCTAAGCACTACAGCAGTACAATGAGTTTATTGGTTTAAATCCTGCAAGACCTTTTGCTGATTTCCTAACCCATTCCCTCTCACCTTAGCTCTCTAAGTTGAGTAATCCAATCATGCACTATAACCCATAATTCACCTTCACCACGCCATTGCCTAGTTATTTACCATAACCTAATCCAAGATACCATAGGAGGTCTAATTAGATATTGTTGAAGCTGCTTACAACCATTAAATTTGAACTACTACGTATCATTTTGTTAATTATTGGTATCATCTCATGTACTATGACTGCACCATATATTTTAATCATACTTTAAACCTAAGAAAATCTTAGAATTACCTAATACTACATCAGGTTATGCAACATTTATTCTCAGTCTTGGTTCAACTACACTCCTCTATACCTTTTTTGCATCACTCTGCCTCCAAACCCAATCAACCTAAGTTCAAGTCAATGACTATAAGCCATTCTGGAAAAATTTCAGAATTTCCCAACACCTACGAAGCCCTAGAATTCCCCAATTTCATTTCTTTGCCTATTTATATAACTTCACTAGTAATCACGCTTACAATTGTACAATTATTCAACATAAATCATATCCAATATCATTTCTAGTGCCATTCTTCAACGATTAATCCCAGAACACTAAAAACCCCATATTTCCCAAACCCTAGAATACCTTCATGTAAAATTCCACTCAATCACCTCATTTCACATCACAACATTGAAATTATCAATATTTGACAATATAATCAGTTAATAAGAACCCTTTTTCCGATCAGGACAACCCATAACCACCAAAAATACCAAAACATGCTATACATCATACATTTAATCTAAAACATAAAATTAACGTGGTCCAGGTCCCCTAACCTGGATTCCTTGCTTAGAATTGAGTATGATATTGGTCTTTCTTGATCAATCAATGGCTTCCCTTAGCTCTCTCCTAGTTCAGCTCCCCTGTTTCACTCAATAGCCACAGTTTTTCTCTAAAATTTCACTCCTCACAATGCTCAAAAATTGCATACAGCAAAACCCTTTCTCCCACTCTTAATTGGGCACTTAACTAAGCCTTAATTGTGTTTAATGTATAAAAAACGAAATTGCCATTAAAAATTGGTTTTAATGATTATTCAATAGCTGTTTTTAGATGTCTTCCCAGCTCTTGTAGTTATTCAATAGCTAGGGTTTTCTAACCCTTCACATTTATGCCAAAAATAAATTTGACAAAAAGAAAACTTAATTCAACTAACTCATGTTTTGTGATAAGTTTTATAAATCTAGGATTATATTAGCACTTATCATGATCAAGCATATTATTCTTAAAATTAATAAAAATAAAATAGCATACAATTTAGCATACATAGGACTTAAACCCAAGTCCTCTCAACATAACCAAGTACCCTCAACCACTTGAGCTAGTACTTTTCCATGTCATACAAGTTAGTATTAATTACCATAAAGGTTCCCACTACCCGCATTTATTAATTAATTAATTATTTAATTAATTAAATTTCTCGGGTTTTACACATATCACTATTACTACTAGGGCCAGTTTATATTTTGAGGCTGAAAACAGCAAGGCTCAACACATTCAAATTTGACTATAATGAACAAGGCCTATATGATGTGATTCAACACAGATAATTAAATCTAACCTTCATTGTTGTAATTTATAGGTACCTAAATGTTATCCAAACCAACGCTCCACAACTTTTTACGATACTTGGCCACAACATTCATTGTTAAGAAGAGGAGAAGGCCACAATTCGAAGATTTTATTAAAGTTATTCAACAAAAGTAGCATTCATATAAAAACCCCATCAATGTGTTTTTGGCTTGTGTATAAGTCAACTGTGACTTTGATGGGGCAAAAAAGAAGATGAGGGATTGTGAAGAAGTAAGCTTGGTTATTTTCGCTATATTACATATATTAACTATAGGGGTGATGTAACCCATGTGGCTTGTTCAGTTTTCCTTTTTTTTCATATATGTCCATCATACCTATATTCATGTATATTGGTTATTTTATGCTTATGCTTACTCATTTTTAAAATGTAGGTAATTCTCAATGATCCCTTCCTTGGTAAAAGGGTTGAAGAAAACAACTTTTCAACTATACTGAAGGATGAATTCCTTGAAAATGTTATTCTATTTATCTTTGACCTACTCAGGGATTGATGTAAAGATGATTCCCTATCCAATTTGGGTTGAGTGAGTTTGGAACCAAGTGTATCTGCAAAAGAACCGGAGGTCATGATGGATCAATTCACCTACATTATGTAGGATGGCAAGACCTTACCCAATGTACCTCATTTCTAATTAGTTAAGAACTTGTATTGAATTTGATAGCTTAGTGGGTTTAAAATTTGATGTTCTATTTTCTCCCTTATTTAGGATTTTTTTGTCATTGGCTCATTTAAGATTCTTTTGTGATCTTTCTTTATAGGCTTTTGGTTAATAGGTTGTAGTTTAAAAAATCTTTCTTTATGTTCTATACATAATATGATACTGGTTCTTTTGTGCTATATTATATATTTTATCTTTATTTTGTTAGGGTCTTCCTTCGAATTTTTCGTGCTATTTTCATATGATATATTTCCTTTTAGGTGTATGGTGACCCTTTTTGTTATGGTTATGTTGTCAATCACCCAAACCATCGACATATGGTGACCTTTTTTTTTGTTATGGTTATTGGTGTTAGTCACCATGAACCATTGGTTGATACCATTGGTAGTTTATATATATATATATATATATATATATATTTTTTTTTTTTATGGGGGTTGTAGTCATTGAGAGATAGTGGTTCTATATATATATATGACATTGTTCTTACACATATAAGGTATTTGATGCCACTTTTAATCCAAAATCTTAAGGCAATGTGGTTATGGGTCTTTACTCTTATATAATGTTTAACTTTGTCTTTTCTACCTTTATGTGGGACTTTGACTCTTTTGGATTATTACCAATGATCTCCCCTCAAGGGTGACTCCTTTTTTTTTTCATATGGCATATTTCTCATCAGGTGTATGGTGATTTTTTTTTTCTATGGTTATATTGCCAATCACCCGAACCATCGGCATATGGTGATCATCTTTTTGTTATGGTTATGTTGTCATTCACCTCGAACCATTGACTCTAACACAATTGATGGTTTTATATATTTCTTATAAGAGTTGGTCATTGAGAGATTGTAGTTCTATATATATGACATTAGTCTTATATATATAAGGCATTTTACACTACTTTTAATCCAAAATCTTAAGACAATGAGGTTATGGGTCTTTACTCTTATATAATATTGAACTTTCTCTTTTCTACCTAATGTGGGACTTCAACTTGCAAAGACATGGTTTATGTGAATAAATATGTTTATAACTTTTTCCTACCATACTAGTGTTGCTATCATGGTTGCAACTGGTTTTATTTTCAACTTGAAATTAGTTTCGTGGTTTAGTCCTGCATCCATTTCTTCATGACAAATCTGCACCTGCAATGACCATTAATCTAGGTTTTTCTACATTCCATATCATGTTTAGTTCGCCATCCTATTAGGTTCCACGTTTTGCATTTTGCATCATCCATGCATATCATAAATTAGTTTCTTAGGCATTTAGATTAGTTTTAGTTTAGGTAATTCTGGAATCTTTAATTTTATTTCGTTTTCCCCCTTTACATTAGTTTTATTTTATCCTCAGCAAGATTAAATTGCACAAGCTAAACTTAATAAGTACCATTTTGTTGGATTTGACCTGAATCCTCCTTCCTATTAGGGGAAACTTGGTTTTTAATAGCCTTTAACAAAATGACATCGTTCCCGGGAAATCTGCCACGCTAAACTTAATAAGTACCATTTTATTTTTAGCATTTTTTTTTCCTTACATAAAATCTGCCAAGTGTTGTAATCTTTGTGCTAGTTTTGTGTTATTGTTGTTAAAAAAATGATTAATCAAATAATACAATTAATAATAAAACTATTATAATAATAATTATTATTAGAGCAATAATAATACTGACATGTATATGAATCTAAGAATATTAATCAGAGACCCAATAATTCTTATACCAGTAATATATAATATATAATAAATAATGAGGTAAGAAGTGGAAATAGTCTGGTTTGAGACACACATAGCGCTATCCTTAGAGAGAAAACGCCCCCACTGCACAGGGCAATACAAATACACAATATACATTCATATGTGTTTCAAATCACATGTGTTTCTCTCCCAAGATATAACAACCCGTCAGATTGATCGAGTGCAACGAACACTACAAAAAAAAAAGAAATAAATATGGCTGTTTTAATATGGTAGTTATAAAAAATCGCCATAATTTGTTTCATAATACAACAGTTTTATAACTGTCGTATTTTGAATGCAAAATATGGCACTTATACATGGCATTGTATTCTCATTACACATTTCTCTTCACGACCATCTTTTTCCGTGGCGCTATCTTTACCTCCAGAATGTTTTTTTATTCTCCTTTGATATAATTATTTTTTTTATTAAAAGATAAAAATTGAATTTTAATATACTGTTCGGAAGAGACCAAACAAAACCCTACAAAATCCTCTAACTCAACCCCACCCACGCTCTAGATGCCAACACCTCAATGTTTCCATCGAAGCCAACACCTCGCCATTTCCATGACGCCTCACCTTTTCCACAATGCCTCGCCGCCGAAGATCACATAAGTCGTCGTTGCTCAACGTTTCCATAGGATTTCGTTGTGACTTCCTTCGCACCCCGATTGCGACCCAGCAACGTTTCCACGTTTCCAAATCTTCACCTTTCCACAAGACCTCGCCATCAACCAAGACCACCGCACCGTTGTGGCTGTCGACTTCCTCGCCGGAGGTCGTAGAACTCGTCGGTGCAAGTGAACTTCCTCACGACTTCCTTCGCCATACAAATTGGGGACCAACAACGCATGCTTTACCGAACAACTTCAATGACTCTAACAACTCTGACACAATGTCGAATAGGTTTTTCGCTTTCGCTTTAGTCACGAGCCATTTCTCCTACGTAGTCACCGCACTACGCATTCCTCCCCTCCCCAAACCCTCAACGAATCAGGCACACTAGTAGTTGCCACGAGCATTCGTTCTACATCCCTTCATTTCCGGCAAAGCCATTACTGGCACAAATGAGGTCCTTCCACCTTTTTCCCTTTGTTACGATTTCCATTTTTATTGGTTTACACTTTGATTATTGAATAATCTGCGATTCATATTCTTTGCTCTGATTATTGAGTTAATTATGGATGAATGTAATATTGAGTGTGCTTTGTTGCTTTTGATTGAGATTGAAAATATCAATGTGTTGGGAAGTCTAATTTCACTTTTCCCTTCTAGTGTTTGATTTAATGAATGCGTTTTTAGTTAATTTGGGGTTTTAATTGGAAGTTGGAACCAACGGGTCCCGTGCTTCACTGCTCTGTTCATATGCTGTTGTACTACTCTCACTGCTACCTCCACAAAGACTCTAACTCCAACCTCAGTAAAGTAAGAATAATCATTGGAATTTTTTTTAAAAAAAGTAGTGTGAAGTAGAAGTATGTGTCATTTATTGATGCTTAATTTTTTTGACAGGAAAGGAGTAATGTTGGGGGTTTATCCCACAGGCTCAATTTTCCTTGGAAACTATTTTGGAGCCATCAAGAATTGGGTTCAGGTTTACAATTCTCAACCTCTTTCATTTTCTTATTCTAGGGTTTTGTTTTGAATTGGGTTGCCATTCATGACATTTGCAATTGTGAAGGCAAGTCTTTTTTGTTCTCCTGGTAGCTCTTGTGGGTCAAATATAAATGTCGTTTAATGAGTATATTCTAGATTGGTTAATGGTTGAGTCCATATATTATTGGTAGAGATATAATAATAAGTTTATGTTTGATTATAGAATTCATGAACTCTGAAATCTAGATTGGATGGTGGAATTATTTCTTTAAAAAGTGTCATGAGAATAAAGTATATGTAGCATATTTGGTAGTTCTTGATTCCATTGTTTGTATCAGTATATTTTCAGGTGGAGGCCACACAGCTCCAAAGTACAAACCTGAAGAATGCCTTGCCATGTACAGTAGATGGCTATCTAACAGGCCTTTCTAGGAACAACTAAAGAATAAGGTCATTTCTTATATTGTTTAGAGAGTTACTTTTCAACCAATGGGATTAAATATTCTAATAGTGGTGACCATGACATTCTAATCGCATGACATCTACAACTGTGAAGGCAAGTCTTTTCTGTTCTTCTTACTGCTCTTGTGGGTCACACATAGACTCTATTTGATGAGGGTATTTTAGATAGGTGAAAAAGAGATAAATTTAAAGGATCTTGTTTACAAAAATAAATTTGAATGGTGGAGTTGATGCAGTGAGAATGAAGTATAAGGCAATATTTTCTAGTTGCTTATTTCATTGTTTATACTAATATACTTTCAAGGTGGAAGACAAATAGCTCTAGAGTCCAATCCTAAAGAATGGAAATCCTTCATGTAGATTTATCTTTGTTAACATATTAAAGATAATTATTATCTTTCTAAAGACACAATGCAAGAGTTGTTGGATCCTTAATCCAACTTTGGTATTTGAATAATCGGATATTAAAGATATTAAGGTTGTACCAAATTAAAAGTGATCACATTGCATTAAAGTATTTTGATAGTTATGTATGTGAAAGATTATGAGACTTTTAATTTGTAGTAATTTTATTTTATAATAGATAAATAGAAATATCCATTATTGTGAATCTGTTTTTTTTTTTTGATCCATTTTTCAGATCACATTTCCATTTTACTTATATATATAGATTTTACATATTGGAAAATCTAAATTTCCAATCTAAATTGGCAGCAGACTCAAATTTGATTTCAAATTGGAAAATCTTAGTAATTTGTTAGCTTGCTTGTTTGGTGACATAAATAGTTTAGCTACTTATAATTAGTGGGAAGGGTCTTTTTATATAATTTTTTGTTTGAGTTGTTATGTCCAGGTTTTAACAAAATTCCTCGTTGATTCCATGTACATGTTGGCCTTCAAATCTTGTTCAAGTGTTTTTATTCAAGTATTTTATTATTCTTTTGCGGTGATTTATGCATTTTTGTCTTTTTATGGATATATGAATGAATGAGAAAGATATATGGGTATTAGTTATTGCTCTGTAATTTTTATAGTTTTGGTTTTCAATTCAACATTATTA
>Ga0214545_1001953_pt1 | contig 39445 bp, 19 predicted proteins | sample CNSS4metaG_FD_160064 | JGI IMG/M metagenome (GOLD analysis project Ga0214545, IMG submission 160064) | Root nodule microbial communities from cowpea collected in UCLA plant growth center, Los Angeles, California, USA - CNSS4 | ecosystem: Host-associated > Plants > Roots > Nodule | place: USA...
GTGTGCTCTTTTCACATCGTCTGTTCCTTCATGGGTTACACGCAATATTTCCCACATTTCTTGTGCACTGGTGCAGACTGAGATCCTGTAAAACTCATCTAGGGTTAAGGCAGATGAAATTATATTTTTAGCTTCTACATCATACTAGGCTCGTCTATTTTCGTCTGCTGTCCATTGCGAAAATGGCTTTGGTTCCTGTACATCATTTACAATATTAACAGGAACAAATGGACCATTTAAAACAGCATCCCAAATACCTCTATCAACAAATTCCAGAAAAATTTGCATCCTATTTTTCCAGAAAGGATAATTTTCAACAGTAAATAGAGGAGGTATGTTGATAGACGCACCCTCAGCAAAGGTTTGATTTTGTCCAACCATTTTTGAAAATTTTGAATAACTATCAAAGCAAGCTCTGATACCAATTGTTGGTATCACGCAGCGGAATGTTTGAGCGTGCAGACAAAACCAAGAGGGGGGTGAATTGGTTTTTAAGTAACAAAATTAATACTTTGAAATTTTTCCAAAATTTATCAATTAAATCAATAGTTAATTTCTTTAAACACAATAATAGATGAAATAAGGAGATAGAGAAGAAGATTGAACACAAGTATTTATACTGGTTCGGATCAAAAGACCCTACGTCCAGTTGTTAATCTCTCAAAAACGAGATTAACTAAATCACTAACAAGTAATAGATTTACAATCAGATATTTAAGAGTGTAAGGAAAGAAAACACATCTCTTGAATCACACAAGAGATGAACACCTATCTCTGACTCATACAGAGAACCTTGACCTTAGCTTTCCTAGCAACAACAACAACACTCAATCTCCTAGAACACCTCTCAGGAAAAGTTATCGCTCTACCCACACTAGGTTTTTCAAAGCTTCTATTGAGAACACTCAGAGAACTCTCTTGCAATCACAACACTAACACTCTAGCTTCTAAAAAAGGTATCTGAGAAGTAACTCTGAGGTTCCTTAAATAGAGGTTCCTAAAATTAGGTCAAAAAGCTGAACAGTCGTGCCCAACTGACCAGGATAATCGATTATCACGATAATCGATTATTCCAGTGTGGTTTATGAAAAACAAATTTTTGAGCAGATAATCGATTATTCAGAGGTGATAATCGATTATTCTAGTGCTTTCTTTGAAAAAATTGGTTCAGCTCAGGATAATCGATTATTCTAAGTGATAATCGATTATCACTTTGATTTTTCGAGAAATGCCAGAATTTTCTTGTACAATACTGATTCAAACTAATCTAATTACATTTTACAAGATAGCTTTAAACACAACAACACATGGTCTTCATATTGGCTTCCATATGGCTTTCAGGTTTCTTTTATTATCATCAAAGTCTTGCTTCAACATTTAGACTTGTATTGCTTTTGCCAACCAATTTATGTAAAACAAAGTCTAACCTATAAATCTTTTTTAATTATGATTTTTGCTCCTAGGATCGTTTTAGAAAGCTTGTTGATATTTCATATTGTTCCTTAATTAGATTTATTGTTAGTTTGCTTAATTTAAACAACCTATTGTTTTCTTAATTCAAGAGGTAAAAGGATGAAATCTCATATATTTACTTAGAATGTGTGAGGAACTTATTAAATATTTAATGCTTGTTTTGCTTTCAGAAGTTTTAGACTATTCTAAGCAAAACAAGCAAAACACTACTTGCTCTGACTTGTTTTGGTACGACTAAGAATTTTTTTTTACTAGGTGTGAGTAATCTTTCTTTTCCAAGAGTTGTTTTTTGGGTAGAAACAAGTTCTTGAAGAACTTCTTGGAGGGTTTTGAAGATCAAAACAAAGTTTGAGGAGGAAATTTAGTGTGTGTTCACTTGAACTAGTACTATAATGTATTTTTGTTGTTGTAATAATGTGATATTATTCTTGTTTTTCTTTGTTTCTTGGGCATGTTTAGCTATTTCTGAATAGATTGTTTAGAAGTGGTTCAGTAAAAGGGTGCTACTAGTTTTTTAGAGAAAATCTTGTAGGGTGCGAAAAGGTTTTTCTCATGTGACTCTTTAAGACTATTTGTTTGTAATTGATTATGTATAATGGAAAGCCTAATTAGTGTTGCTTGACAAACTAGATGTAGCTTAAGTAGTGAACCATTATAAAAACTATGTGTGCAATCTCCTTTACTTCCTTGTTCTTTTAATTTCTTGAACAATAAATTGAATTGCTTTTGTTTTTGCATATTAATCAAGATATGAATTATGCATAATTTCTTGATTCATATAATGTAATTTTTTTAATTTATATTAGTTGACATTAAAATGAAGTAATTGGTTAAAAAGATTATTTCACTAAAAGATTGTATTCAAAATTCTTTATTAGTTGTTGATTTAAGGTGACTTTTATTCTAAGTTTTAAGAGTTTTTAAAAAACATAATAAAAGTTCAATTCACCCTACACTCCCCCTCTTAAAATCATCCAATCCTTTTAACAACATGTGCTTGATCTCCTTAAAGAACAAGTAAGTTATGATGTAAAACCTTAAGAGTTTCTATTGAACAAAATCATAGAATTGGAAGAAAGGATCTCTCTTATAAAGAAAACAAAATATCAGAGATTGTACATTTGAAACCATACATTGCTTATGCAATTAACATGATAAGTTAGTTTATGCATGAAAGATAATGACACATCCAATTAGTTGACAAAATTCTTCAATACTTGAAGTCAAGCACAAGAAATGGGTTATTCTTCAAAACATAAGACATTTTGACTCTGAAAATATATATCGATGCATATTGTGCATGATCTATTATTTTCGTCCAAATACTAAGAAAAATATACAATTAATATTGTATGTTTCTGGGAGAAAGTTTAATGACTTAGAGATGCAAGAAACAAGATAAAGTATTTTGTTCTAATGTAGAAGAACAATTACAACCCCTTGCTCAAGGTATGTATGAAGGGCTATGAATGAAGATCATACTTGATGACCTAAATATAGGCTGACATTCTTCTGCAATTGTGTTATGGTAACAAATCAACCATGAGCATTGCCTATAATCTAGTCCAACATGACTGCCTAAACATGTTGAAATTGATAGGCACTTGATCAAAGATAATATTGCTAGAGGCTTAATGGTTACAACTCATGTTCCCATAATATTTCAAATAACATAAATTTTGACTAAAGAGCTTCCATAGTGTAGATTCTAGAGTCTTGTGGGCAAGTTGGGAATGATTGATATTTATTTATCAACTTGAGGGGTTGTTCTAACAAATTGTTAGAGTAAAATCCCAACACCCTGAATGTTTTTGATTGAACGCTTAAAACAACTAAACTTAAAACTTGAAAACATGAAGAAGTGATGTTTAATGGATGCTAATCAAATCATGTGTGTATATGCTTCTTTAGATAGATGACAAATCAGGATGCCAAGTTCCTCTTTATTTGTTGGGCAAATGAAAATCAATCAGATGAAAAGTACAACTCAAGACTTCAACCTAACAAGCGAAAAGAACATTCTAAAGTTTAAGTTTGTGATATAGAGAATGTCTTCACCATTTGTTGTGAAGAGATTTATGCCCAAAGTTCAAGTTTCATTCAAATATCTCTTGGATTAAAGAGCTAAAACTAAAATGTCTATAAACTTTATTTGACACAATCATGTCCACTCTAGTGCGTACTTTTATTACTCAAAGAGTACTTAATATTGCATAAAGGGCATTAAATGCTTCTCTACGTACAATCTGAACAAGGAATGGAGGAAAAGAGAAACACTCATCTAAGTGAGTTCAATGCTACTCAATGGCCATATAAGGAGTTTACAATGATCACTTATTCTCAAGCCTATATAACAATTATTTTTTAAAGAAGATCAAGAAGAATAAATTTGCAAGTACCAAAATTCTGCTAAAATTTCCTTGTGCCTTAAAAGCTTTTTAAGAACAATATTTGTGTTCAATCTAGCTAACTAGTTAAGAGAGCCTAAAATTGTATACATCGAAAGAGGCAAACCTCCCTAATGAGCTAAAATAATGATTTGTTAATCCCTTAAAATCTGTGTTTGTATAAGTCAGGAGCGTCTTGTCAAAATAATACTTAATTAAGCTAGAAGTGGCTTTTAGAAATAATACTTGAATAAGCTCAATCATGATTGGTTGATAGTCAAAAGAATACTTGGGGTTAAGCGAGGAATGACTTGTTAAAGAAAAATACTTGGTTGAGTATGAAATAACTTGGTAAAAGAATACTTGTTTGTACTCTGCAACTTGAACCTGCTTAGCGAATCTTGACTGATTGATCAATAAATATATGTAACCAGTGTGATTAGATAAACCAATACAAAAATATGCAATATCTTTTCTTCTCATATTCTTCTATATTCATTGCTCAACTAACCAAAAAGATGAAGGAAAGGTTAAAATCAACCTTGGAAAAACTTTTTATATATCATCTTTACAACTTTCTAAGTATCATTTAATAGTGATTAAATAGACAATATAAAATAAAGTTGTCAAAATATTTATATATGATTCTACCCATCTTCTAATGTTCCTAATTTTCACACAATTATTAGGACAAAGTTTTCCGAGTATCCCATAGTAAATTGGAAAAAATATCTTTTGAATTTTCCTCTTTGTTTCAAAATATTTTTATTTCCTTTTTGAAAGATTTTGATTATTATAAATAGAGATAATGAAAATGTAATTGCCATTATTACTTTTAATGAAATAATAATTTATTTTCTTACATATAGTTTAATTCTTAGCTCTAGTGTATAGGGATTTTTTTAAGGATTATTTAAAAGCTATTTCTTTCTTGGGTCTAAGGTAAAAAGAACTTTAAATAGGAGGAAACTCGATGAGAGAACAACCAAAGAGTAGTAGTTGGTTGTAACTAAATGTTAAGGAAAAAGTTATAGCTTGGTAGCGGTAGTAATTTTTGGAGAAAATGTAGATAGTCTACTACAACAACAAAAAAACTTGGAAAGTGTTGGATAAATGTTAAGGTCTTTAAAAAACTAATTAACAAGTTTGTCAAAGGGACTTATAAGCAATGTTTTATCAAGATCATGATTAACTTCTCTAGGTGCCTCCATTGATGCATATAACCTAGGCTTCTTGTCCCTCTTTTCCTTCAGTCTAGCATCCATTTTAGATGTCCCTTGAGGGAGTTTACTAAGAGCTTTCTTAGTGGTTAAGTTAAGAATTCTATGTTAGGTTCTTTTGGCTTCACAACCCAGAATAGCAACCGAATTGATGAAAAAATGGTGGGTAAGGCTTGGGTTGGCTAAGGTTTAAAGGTTGAGGGCAGTTTGGTGGTATAGTGGATTGGATTATTTTGCCTGGCTTAAGAATTAGGTTTAAGAGAAATGTTTGTTTCAGGATAAAAGGGTAAGGTAAATCAAAGCATTGGGCATTATGTGGGATTTTTGGGAGAGAAAGTTTCTTTCTTTGGGAAGATTAAAAGTGTGAATACAAGAAAATGTTAGGTAGTCTTTGATTAAGGGTGTGAGGTCTTACCTGGTCGAATTTAGGTTGAAGGTTAAGGTGGATGAAGATATAAAAAAATCATTTAAAGAAGACTTTTGTGTCGCACAAGTCTTATCAAATAAAAACCAAGGTTCAGCCTTAAATAAAGTTGAAATGTGTTATTTGTATAAAAAGTAATAAGACTGAATTGAAATGAAACAATTGTGGAGATACATTCTAATCGGTATAAATAAATTGAAATGAAATTCTAATTAGTACAAAATGCTTAGATATAAAAATTAATCGGTAAAAGTGTATGGAAATTGAAAATCAAAGTCAGAGAAGCAAGAACAATTAAGGAAATAAAAATAGAACAGAACTAGAAATTGAAGTATGGAGATTAAGGGAATGAGAAGATTCAACCATAGTTCATTGCAAAGGAAATTTGAAAGTGAGTATCCATGGAGCTCTAACGGTCACATAACACATCTCTCTTATGGATGTTGTTCTTCACGTTCTAAAGCACCAAATTGACCTAATTTCACTTTCTTTACGCCGTGCCATATTCATCCCATACTTGTAGACATGTCAAAGTGAGCCAACCCAACTCACATGGGTTGGCTCACCACGAGTTCGGATAAAAATGAATGAACCCAACCCGGCTTACTTTATGGTGAGCCCAAAACTTTGCAACCCGGCTCAACTCATCATGGGTTGGTGGGTTAAGTGGGTTAGCTACCAACCCACATAAAAAATATTTATTTATTTATTTTTAAGAATTCAAATATTTAAATAATCTTTTAAGCAACCTATGAGATCATAATCACAGTAAAATCAAGAATCAATGTCTTCATCATGCTCACCACCAATATATGATGAATTGTTTCCAATATATGAAAGTGTGAACCTATATAATTAGGAGTAGTAAATAATTCTTAAAAAAAAATTAAAAAACAAAATTGTAAAAAAATGTTGGTGGATTAAGTGGGTCAACCCACCTTCAACCCAGCTGGAATCCATTTAACACGTGGGTTAAGTGAGCTAGGTTAAGTTCAACCCACTTTTGAAAAAACTGAAATTTTCTCAACCCAACCTAGCTCGAACCCGTGGTGAGCCAGATTGGCTCACGGATTGAAACCTATTTTGAAATCTCTACATAATTGAAATGTGAGAAAAATAAAAATAAACACTAAGAAATTACAAAATTACTCCTACAAATAAGAAAAACTAAAACTAGCAACCAATCCTTATAAACACTTACTATTTTCCAAATTAAACTGAATCTCATCCAGAGCTTCAGAAAATATGTTTAAATAATCAAATTAAATCTCTTTGAGTCTAAAATCCAACACAAAGAATTACCTTAATTGGACACATGTGGAGAAAGTTATGAACAAAACGGTTACCAAAGGTTAGAGCTGAAAAATCTTGTGTTTTTTGTTGTGTTGGGCACCACATTAAGTGAGTTGTGCACCGATGGAATAGGGACTACCCGTTTTAAGCCGCATTGAGCGACAATAAAATGGCGTCAAGAAGTACTAATAGAGAGAGCATGATTTTAAAGCATGTTGGGTGTGAATAAAGGGTGTTGGGTGGTGTTGTATCCCTTAAATTTCCTAAAAGTGGATAAGCTTAGCCAAAAATGATAGATAAAAGAAATAAATATCCTAATGAGGTGTAATAAGCCTTAAGAGTATATAAATTGAGTTATCAAATACCACCCACACTTAGACTTTTGCACTCCTGGACAAAACAAAGACTAAACAACCTATGACACTATACTCATGCAAACACAAACACAATCACCAAGAACTGAAGATCAAAGACAAAGACTGGAAAACTGAGCTAAGACGATGGACATAATAGAGACAAGCAAGAAATAGACAAGATGTGACTGAGCCAAGAAACATGCAAACACTATTGAACACATTGTTTCAAAATTATGAACAAAGATGTGAGTAAGGAAAAAAACTTCATGCATCGAATTTAGAAGCATTCAAACTAGTCAAGAGAATGTTTAAAGCATTAAAATGAAGAATCTCAATCAAATCAGATTTAGGATTTGTCTGGGACTCGACCTAATACTCAAAGATGGATGGACGTCCAAAGGTCGACCTAAAGTTTATAGGCCCGAGAATTGGGCCAATGTCCGTCTTGTGACCAATTGAGATTTTATTAACATATATTATTTTATACGAGAGATTTGATATTTTGTTTTTATTTTTGTATTTTGTTATTTATTTTTGTAGTTGAAATATTCTCTTATTCTTTGAAGAATATACAATCTATAACCATTTTGTTTATAAAATGTTTATAATTAAAATATTAACTCCCATGGTCAAAGGACGAAATTATTTTAGCTTAAGGTAATCATTAACTTTAAATAAAAAAAATCACTTTAATTTTATTCTTCGGTTCAAGACAACAAATTTTTTACCAAAACAAATTGGCGTCCACCGTTGTACTCGATAAAACTCGATTTCAACCCCACTTATCATTAAAAACTAACTACAATGAAAAATACAAGAAATAACACAAATCATTGAGATGACAATCACAACAACAATGCAGCATATGACACGTGTAAGTTAGGAGAAGACGATGGATTTCTCCACGGTCCCCACTTACTACTCCACAATTAATGTTTATGATCTAAACTTGGCTTGCTTAAAGATTTTATCTCTCCATATCTATGCTCTTTTGGATGCAGGTGAAGGATCAAATGTGTCTCTATTTTTTGAGGTAAAAGAAAGGTAATGATAAAATTGTCCAAAACATAAGATGCATAGAGATCATTTCATAATCTCATAGTCATAAATAATTCTATTTTTGTAGCATTATCTAAAATTCACAATCACTAATTTAATAAACTTACATACTTAATTAAATAATTTCTTTTTTCATTAAATTTTTAAAAAATAACAACAACCAAATGATTTAATTAAAAAAAATTAATTTTGTACTTTATAAAAGATGTATTATATTGTTTAAATTTAAATATACTGACATTATCAATGTATTAAAAAATAATATAATTTTAATTATATATACATTAGGAAAAGATGAATTTACGTTAACATAAAAAGAAAATATATATATAAATATATATATATATATATATATATATATATATAAAAGAATTTTTATTATCATTGTTAATTGTACTTAAAAGAAAAAAAATAGTGAAATTCATGAAATATAAAAGTTTTATAATTTTCATTTAGTTTTTCAAAATATTAAAATAAAATGTCTTTTTACAACAATTTTCCTCTGAAATATTTTATAAAATATATTTTGTGCCATTTAAGTTAAAATATATTTTTCTTATGATCTTTTTAAATAATATTATAAATAAATGAGATGCTTTAAGAAACTAATTTTTTCAAAATCTCAATATCATTATTTTATATGGTGTTTAAATAATAAATTAAGATTATTTTATTATTAGACTAAGATTTAAATATACTTGATAAAATATTAGTATTTTATTAAATGTTTTTAGTTATTAAATTGTTTGTTTAAGAATATTGTTAGGTATTATTTTCGAAATTCTTAATCTTTTATATATATATATATATATATATATATATATTGTTACTGGATATAACTTTTGAAATTGTTATGCAGATAAGTAACTTTTTGTAGTTATATTCAAAATTCATTCATGAGGTTCAAATTTACTAACTCAACTCTGCTAGGGAGTGGGGACTCCATTTGAAGCGACTAGTCCAAACTCAGTTTGGGATGTGGAAGACCCATTTAAAGCTACTACTCCAAGCTCGACTTGGGGGTCGGGAAAGAGCCGTTTAAAGAGCTTGGCGACAAGGAAGACCCGTTTAAAGCTACTACTTGAAGTTGGACTTGAGAGTGGGGAAGACTTATTTAAAGAGACTAACTTAGCTCGGCTGGGAGGTAGCCTTAAAAGTCGGTTTAAATCAAATTCAACATGACTAGGGTTATTTATTGGTAAAGCTAAAACAAAATCAAGAAGTTATTTATTTTGCAAATATAAGTCAAGCCATAAATTATTACGCAGGTCATAAAGATGATGTAAAAGTGGAGCGATAGAGTGGAAGCTAAAGTGGTTAGATGCAAATAGACAACACCAAATGTAAAATTGAAAAGACAAGAGAACTAGTTAAAACAAAACAATTGAAAATGTTTGACAAGTAAGTATTTAGAATGGAGTTAGCAAACTTTTTCAACCTTTACACCTCAGATACTTCGGAAGGATGGGGAGTTGTATACCATTCCGGTCGTTCTGAACCTGACCCGATACTTGAAGATGGATGAGAAGTTGTTAAGTCCCAATTTGACATGATTTAGATTCATAAGAGCACTTCTTTTGGCATAATTTTGCTTTTAATTCTTTTGGTTTAATCCTTTTTTCAGTTTTTCTTATAAATAATAGACTTTATAGGAAAATGAGTTAATTTTGACTTTTTAAGTAGTTATTTTAGTTTAGTCTTTAATTGAATTGTAGGAAAATGAGTTAATTGAATTTACTAGCTTTGATATTCTATTTTCAATGTGCAACGTGTTTTTCAGCTTAAGTCTCCATGTTTTAATTAGATTCTTACTTCTTTGCTTTATTTAACATATGGAGAAGCTTTTGGCTAGTTGTGATAGCTAAATTGAAACCAAAGCTAGTGTGGTTAATTAGGATGGCTATATAAAACTGTTTTTGAGAAGTTCACTGGGGAGGTGTGGGGGACCACTTAACTTTCACCATTTCACAAATTTCATTTCATCTCTTATTCTCTCAAACACTTTCATAGAACCTTCGAAAAGTCACTTTCTCATTTCTTTGCTAGGATTTACAAATTCTGATTCTAGTGTTATTCATGCTCATCTTTGGCTAATAAGGGCAACTTCTTTGCTGAACTCTATTTTTCAGCAGTTAATTCAAGTTCTTCGACTTCTATTACATTCTTCTATTGCAATTTTTGGATTCAAAACTATGTTTTCCACGTTGTCTTTCAAATTCCCCGATTAAAATGCTAGAAATTTATATTTCTGCTATGTTTACTAGTATACATTTTGTTCATGCCTTTCAATTACGTTTTTTCTATTTCCAAGTGCTATTTCCAGTTCTTCTTCTTCATTTTACTTTCTAATCATCTTACGTGCTTAGTTTGAATGCTAATTTTTAGTTTTAATCACCGTGTTACAAATCTTGCAATTTGGCAGTTAGGTTAGTTTAGTTAGTTAATTTTGTAAGTTGCCAATTTAGGTTTTAAATATGCATTTTCAGATCCTATATATGTTTAGTTTCCAGTTTTAATCACTGCTTCTATGATTCTTACACATTCACATCATGCTTGTACTGTTGATTTTGTCACTGGATTCTTATTTCTGGTTTGTACCTCTCCTCAAGAACTTATGCTTTCTAGAATTGGCAAGAATTGGAGATATGAATTCATGCTCTTGATTTCATGAAATTTTTTGTTCCAACTGTTAATTAGCATTGTTATAGATAGATTCTGATGTTCAAATCACATGTTCATTCACTGCATTTCATTTTAGCTGGTTAATTGCTTAGTTTACACTTGTTGGAAAAAAAACCTGATGTTAATTAGCCATTTTGATAGAGGCTGTGTCGCACAATCCTCATTAAATAAAAACTAACTTTCTTCCCTTAAATAATCTAGCATAGAGTTCAACCTAGGTGTCAATCCAAGGAACATATTTCAATTGAATTCAATAAATAATTTCTTTCTCAACAAAACAAAAATTGGGATATTAAAACAATGAAAAGTAAATGAACAATAGAAACCAAAGTGCAATCTAAAAACTGAAAATGAAATGCAAGAAAGTGTGTAAAGGAAACACAAAGACATAGGTGCAGTCATAGAAATTGTCTACAAACGTAAACTTGTGATAGCAAAGCAAAACTATAAAATAAAATGCAAGTACAAATTAAAAGTACAGTAACATGAATGAAAATGCAAAACAAGGAACAACATAAAAGTAACAATGTAAATGGAAAACTATAACACTATAACATTGAATGCTTAAACTGTAATTTAAAAACACAAAACAACGCTGAAAACTAAAGTGGAACATAAAACTATGCTGAAAAATAAATAAAGTTGAAATGTGTTATCTCCATAAGAAAGTAATAACAAGAAATTGAAATGAAACAAAATGTGGAGATACATTCTAATATGTAGAAATAGTTGGAAATTGAATTCAAATCAGTAGAAACTCTAAACTAGTCCCCAAATCTCATGTGCTATTTGCCTCCCTCTTAGGGTTGTCATTCTTCACTAAAGCACCAAATTGACCTAATTTCACTCTCTTTGAACCATTCCATCTTTATCACACAATGCTTGTGATGGAGCTCCAAGCGTCAATTTGGAGAGGGAGAGCTCCATGGATGCACCGGAATGATGGAAATGGAGACAAGTTTGAAGACTCATATAGCTATGGTATGGTGTGGTGGAGATGAAGTTTTAGGAAGGAGACCTATCCTAGGGAAGGAGGCTAGAGGAGCTAAGGTAGAAGCTTAGTCTAGCAATGACTCTTAAGACAATAGTGTGGAGTGATCTCAACATCATTTTATTACCAAGCAAAGAGTAAGTCAATACAAATGGTGGAATGCCCCATTTATAGTAGGATGGCCGGCCAAGATGAAACACAAATGTAACATGAAATGAAATGCAAAACTTGGCTTGGAAAGCAAGCTATCCTTATATCCGTGTGATGCAATAGAGTGAAGGATCATGTGCCAAGTGACAATTCATGCTCTCCATGCCTTGCACCATGAGACAAGTGTGAGCTCCAAGTGTGCTCTCTAAGCCATTCTCGGCCAAGCCTTTCAATTGGGCTTGAATTAGCCCAATTTGAAAGTTAATCAACAATGTACTTTGGCTTTTTATTTTATAAAGTATGGTTTAACATGTGGCTCAAAAATAAAGTCTACTCTAATGCTCCAACATGCATCCTCTCATATTTTAACATCTTTCTTGGCCCATGAGAATAACATTTGAAGCCCATGAGGATTTTGGTCATTTTGAGACAAACCCATTTGAATATTTCTTAACATGCTTCTTGTTACAAAATTACAAAATTACCCATACAAAGAAAAACTAAAATTGGCAATCAATCTTTGTAAACATCTGCAAATTTTAAACTGTGTCTCGTCTTGAGCTCCAAAAAGCTATGTTCTAGTGTTCAAGTTATAACTCTTTGAGTCTAGAACCCAATGCAAAAAGAATCAACTCAATTGACACAAGTAAGTAGAGAAAGTTATGAACAAAATAATTAGTAAAGGTCAAAGTTGAAGGTTACGTTGGGCAAACATTGAGTGTGTTAGGCATTGACGAAACAGGGACTACCACTTTTCAGCTGCGCTGGGCACCCATAAATTGGTGTCGGGCGGTATCAACACAGAGTGTGTATAAACTAAGCTAAAAGTGATTGGTAAAAGAAATAAAGATCCTAATAGAGTACAATAAAACTTATGAGAGTATAAAAATTGAGTTATCAAGAATTAAGATATGGGTCATGTGGTCCGAGGTAGGAACTTTAGTAGATGTAGATGGTTATTCTTGGAAAATAAGGATTGCTCCTTTGGCAAAATGAGTAGAGGTTGCATATTCGTGAAGGACCCATATCATGGAAGAGAAGTAGACGTTTCGCTTCTTTTTTTTAATCAGTATAGAAATCTTTTTCTACCTAAATTGTTCTTCAATAACTTCTTGTTGTCTTTATTTATATATATATATATATAGATATATATATATATATATATATATATAATATAATATAATATATTATATTATAATATATTATATTTGTACATATATATTATCCAACAAAGGAGCTACATTTTTTAAGATCTTATTTTTAGAAACAAAAATAATTTTATATTTTATTCTTTATTGTAAAACATTTAATCAAAATTTCTCACAACAATATTACATCTATTTATCCTTTGTCTAACAAATTTTAATCAAAATTTCTTACGATAATGTTACATGTATTTATCCTTTGTCTAACAAAGTTTCTTCAAGGAGACCCAAAAAAGTTAGACTTCAAGATAAATATAAGAGTTGGGTATTGTCCTTTATTGTCTTTCCTTCACTCATCTTTTCTTGCTCTAACAATTAGCTTTGTCACTTTATAGAACAAATTTGGAAGGTTTAGGAATTCAAAATATATTACAATACATAAATTTAGTATAGTATATGCAATGAAAATTATTTACTTTGGAAGTGTCTTCTTCCATTTCCTTAATGCACTTAATTCTGATTCAACTATAGTTTTTATATTATTCTATAGGAATCTATTCAAATTCATTTTAAATAACTAATAATATAAATTTTAAATAATTACCATTTCACAAATCAAAACTCCGGTATTCATAACTATCAATATCGAGAAATAAGATTGGTTTAATGGAGTTAAAAAGAAAAGTGAGAATCTATGATCCACTACGTGATTTTGAAAATTAGGAAATTGATTATTTTAGCAATAAGAGACAAAATTAAAATAAAGAAATTGTTAAACTGAAAATTGAAATTAGAAAAATTAAATTCATATTATATATTATTTATATAAAACATGATTCTTGTTGCAGTATCTTGAAGTCTCAAGTCTCTTTTATTCTCAAGTCTCAACTTTTTCACAAACCTAAGTCTCAACGTCTTCCTATAGAGTTGTTTATTTTAAGATTAATCATTCATAAAATAATTAAAAAAAATTATTGCTCTTCTCAATTTGACAGTAAGTCTTTTTTTTCCCTAAACTTGAATTATCTTTCTACAGAAAACCCAACGTTGAATTATGTTTCAATTAATCTATTATCCACCAAAAAACTAAACCATAATCTAATTAATAGTTTTGTAGAAAAATTTAGTTCTTCATCAAGATATATGCAAAAAAAATAAAAACTCTTGAAACCTGTAAATCGAAAAGTACCAAAAAATAAAATTGACAAAAGAAACACATTTTTAATTCTAATACAAATCCAAAACAGAATAAAAATAACAACAACACAAATTGAAAGACAAAACATACTAACCAGAAATGAGATGAAAAAATTGGTACACACGAGCAACATGAAAATTAAGAGATTTAAGGAATGTAATCTATCAAAACCAACAAAAAAATGACTTTTAGTAGAGAAGAAAGGAAGGAAAGGCAAGAGAAGTCATTGAGATGCAAAAGGAAAATAAAATCCAAATTGATTATAAGAGAATAAAGATAACTAATTATTCTCTTTCTTGTAAACTAAATTATAATTTACTAAAAAGATGTTTTAATTCATTAATTATTATTTTTACTACCAATAAAAATTAACATACACTAATAATTATTTTATTTTATTTTATTCCCAAACATAAACTTATAATTAATTTAATAGAGCTATATTAGTAATAAAATATTTTTTTGAGGTTTTTTTTTATCTTAAACATAATTTTCTAATTAGTTTAATAGAGGTATATTAATTAGCACTAAAAAAATGAGACATTTTTTTCTTAAACATAATTTTATAATTAATTTAATAAAGAAACATTAGTAGTAAAAGAAATAATTTTGAGACATTTATTTTCTGAAAGCCTAAAGCGGATGCTTTACTTACTTTATCCTTGAGCCAGTCTTAAATAGCACAAAGAATCTGTAAACTAGTATGGCTGAAAATCATCTTGAAAGACTTGAGATTAAAATAAAATGAACTGATGAAATTTTATTGTGATAATAAATATGATATTAGCACCAGTGCAATAAGGACTTTTGGCCCCGGTTATTTTCGTCATTCTGCCTCGGTTTTAGACCCGAGGCATATTGGGACGAGACCAAAAGTTTGGTCTCGGTTGTAAAGAACCGAAGCCATAGAGACTTTTTTTGTTTCGCGCACCAGCCACCATTCACGCACCAGCCACCATGTCCTTCAGCTTCTTCCCCAACCCGCTCACCATCGACGTCCTCGTCCGGTCCGCCGACGACCCCGGCCTGCACCCGATTGGAAATTGGAAATGCAATGATGGCTGCTCCTCTGCTGCCGGCGCTGGCTCGTCCACGGTAGTGCTACTGCAACGCCGCTCTAACGTGATGGAAACTTCTGTGTTGGCTGCGTGACTGGTGTGGGTTGTTGTGTTTCGTTCACGGCGCAGTGGTGCGTTGCGGTGGCTCTTCCGCTACTGCTGTAGTGCGGACTCGCAGGTGGATGCTGTAGAGAGCTGAACTCGCAGGTGCAGATGCGTGGAACCTCGGCGTGGTGGTTCTGGTTCTCCGTCTTTGACCTGGTTTTGCTGTTTCAGGGTTCGCGAGAAGAAGAACTCGCGGTGGGCGTGGCTGCAAGGTGTGTGGAGGCGCTGCAGTGGCAGTGAAGGTGTGTGGAGGCGTCGCAGGGTTCGCGAATTTGGAACTAGAACCCTAAATAAGGTCTATGGCCTCGGTTCCATTAATGACCGAGGCATAAAGTCGTATAGGCCTCGGTCCTATTCCAACCGAGGCCAAAGCCTCCGCTGTCAGTGGCAATTTCGAAATTTTGGGGAACACTGACAAGTTATAGGCCTCGGTTGAGTGATAACCGAAGCATAAAATCTCTTATAGGCTTCGGTTGGATAGATACCCGAGGCAAAAAGGTTCGAAAAATTTCAAAAATGCCACCGCGTCCTTATAGTCTTCGGTTCTGCAGTAACCGAAGCCTATAAGGCGAGTTAAAAACGTGATTCTGCACTAGTGTAGTGTAGCCCAACATGACAGATCCAAACTTTGAAATTTATCAACATTTTATTAAAGAAAAATTCGACATTGGTCAAATTTGCATTTCTCTATGTCTCCTTTCAAAGCAGCCATGCAAATCGTTTAACAAAGGGATTGAACAGCAACAACTTTAAAAGGATTGTTTCTAAGAATGAAAAATTTATATTCACCGGCATATTATAAATCAAGTATATAATGTAAATATCTTAAATCATAGGATCTAATTATATCCATTATAATAGGATTAAAATAACAGGAATTTGATTACATTAAGTGTTGTTATTATAACTTCAAAATTAGTTTTCCAATATTATATATATAGAGAGAAAGAGAGATAGATAGATATTCAATGTACTTTTAGCAACAAAATTATTATGTTCTGTCCTAATATTTTAAAAGGTAAGAAAAAAATAAGAAACTTATAAGACTAACTAAAGACAAACTAAAAAGTACCAATAGTTAAACCAAATAAAAGGGAGAAATGATAAAACTAAGAAAAGACAAACATAAACGCACTTAAAAAAATAAAAGAATTTACTCAAGCAATGTAAGAATAAGTCCTAGTAACTTATTACTAATAAGATTATCAAGACATTCACAATGTTTAAATTAATTTTTCAAATCAAATAATTGACAATTAATCTTGTATCTAAGTCTTAGAAGAATACAAAAGTTTTTCTTTTGAATTTAACATGTATATGATTTAGTTATTATTCTTTAAATTTGTTTTTTAGACTAGTTGTAACACTCCTTTTAATTATTAGCGTAATTAAAAGAAGCGTTACGCTTGGATAATATCCTAACACAGTCCCGGAGTTTAAAAAGCAACTCCATACAACCAACCAGAACGCAAAACGGTGCCAAGAGAAACAATTACAAATATTCTACAGTAATCCAAATGCAAATTTTAAAGGACAATACTACATGGGCCGTGGCCCTAAAAGAAAGATCATAAATCATGATCCAGCCCAGGCGGGCTATGCAGCAGAGTCACCGTTCCCCTGTTGACCGCGAGAACTTCTCACTCCTGCTCACATCAATAAATTGATGATCATCGCAAAAGAGAAGTACCACACACAAGACAATAAAACAAGCAAAGGGTAAGCTAGAGCCAAAAACCATTTCATCAAAGAAATCAGATACATATTCACAGTCCATTATACATACGTCACACAAGCATGTTACGACCTTCCAAACAATACACTAAGACTCGACTCGACTCATCCGGATACGTATAACCTGGTTGGATTCAGCGAATGCTTGCACTTGTGGTGGATACCTCTACTCACCCCCGAGCTATGTGTTACAAGTGTTACAATGAATCAATTTTCCCTCACCACAAGGTTAGCCTTAATGAATTTCAGGCCTCCTGCTACTCTCACCACAGGAGTCAGTCCGCTCTAGGTGAGACTAACTGACTCCTTAGAGTGTAAGAATGCAACCTTACCTTGAATCCTTACCTAGTTATACAGATGGGGCACCACCATGGACACCCACTAACAGAGACCATGGGATTACGGCCCGACCACTGAAGCATGACCCTGAGAATCTCACCTAGAGATCCCAAGGAATTACGCACTGACACGGACCAACATTCTTAATCAATCAAACGGATTCAGCATGCATACACACATATATACATATACATCACATACAGTTTCTCATCATTCCCCTCTTTCGTATTCCCATCCAAACCATACCAACATCATTATTCTCAAACCATGAATATGGAACTCCGTCTCATATCATTATCATGCCACATTGATACCAACCCTTTCGTGTCTCATGTCGAACTCATACCAAACTCATCATTTCAATTCCATGAATCATCTCATACACATATCATACTCACATCATGTTAAAACTCATAAATCACAACTCATACACCATCCCATTCATAAAGGTCATTCTGTTCATATTCTTAAAGGTAACACCCATACAAGCATATTGTCAACATTTGAAATCAAGGAAAACATCAAGGCTAACCACCTTCTCGCTCAGGCAGAAGGGTCTTGCCCAGGCGAGGAGGACCCTCGCTCAGGCGAGACTCTCCTCGCCTAAGCGAGACGTTCGCTCGCTCAAAAATGCAGTGGGTCGCCTGGGCGACCATTCGTGGAAAATAACTTAGGCGAGCGTCTATTAATCTCGCCTAGGCGAGACCAGCTCTCTTGGGCGAGTTTATCAGTGCTCGCCACTGTTTTCACCTGCAGCTGACACATAGGCATACCCCAAACAACGATCTCACCATATCATACATCCATAACAGCAGGCAAAACTCAATCAATCACAAACAACATAGAATAAAAGACTTCGCACCAAATAAACAGGAGGGTTCTAGCTTCCCTTACCTGGAAAATAAGCTAGCAGTTGGGTCCTTGGGTACAAATAGTGAATGCAACAACTCCTAAAGTGGATTAGTGAGCTGGAAAACAGTGAAACCAGTTCAAAACGAGCTCACCCCGACTGACCCTAGTTGGAACCACGAAGAAGGAACTAAATGGAACTAAGGTACGAGTTAGAACAGACTTACGTGAAGTGGAGGTCTGGTTGAAGTTCACTTGGAGGGGTTGACGGCTAACCCTAACAGAGCTCTAAAACGGAAAGGGAGGCAGTGTTTAGGTTCAGATTGCAAAGTGAGGCTGAAAAGGAACCCTAACAGCTTTAGGGCCTTAGCACCCTATGGGCCAGCCTTTAGGCCCAACAGATTAAGGCTAGCCCTTAAACATTAGGGCAAAGAAATGAAATTGGGCCTTACACTATTGAGTTCCAAACTTAAGTATAGAAACTAAGATATGATTCAAGAAAAGATTTGAACATTTGATTTTAGTGTTTGAAGTTAATCAATCGAGCAAACCAAAAGTATGTTCAAACTAGAAATCAATTAAAGTTTATGGGATAATTACTTTCTTCCCAATATATGCTTAGGTAAAGAAATAGAGATTAAGAAGAATAAACTTAAATAAGACATATGACTCTAAATCAAAGAAGGAAACACCAGTAGAGGCTATAATAATCAATGAAAACCATTAATTAAGACATAATAAGACCTAACATAAGAACATTATTCATTGATAAAAATTAATAAAATTTATGGGCAAATACACAATCCTAAGTATCAATCGATCTACGAACATAATTATTGAAAGGTTTAAGTATGTTTTTAATTTTTTAATTTTGACACAAAATTAGAATTCGTCCCTATCCAAATATTTGATACATTTTGGTCTCTAAACTTTAAAAATGAATGGATATAGTCATTTTAACCAAATTACGTTATATTTTTTAACGTGTCAATTGCATTACCCAATGGATATTGAAGTGAGAATGTGTCTAACAGTGTAAACAAATCAAATATCAGCATGAAACGTGTTTGACACATGAAAAAGATTTAACGTATTTGGGTTAAAAGGACTTTATCCACCAATTTTTAAAGTTTGAGGACCAAAATATATTAAAGTTTCGGATAAGGATGAATTCCAATTTCATGTCAAAGTTTACGGACTAAATACATAGTTAACCCTTATTGAAAAAAAAAAAGAGCAAATTAGCAACAAAATTGAAATAACAATAGAATTAATAGTGTAAATTAACAATGAAATTCATGATTATTAACATACTTACGAGATTCATACCAAATTCCAATCCAAATCACGTCCCATACATTTTGGTGGATGTAACATGTGTCGAGAAAGAAGGAGAATTAGTGCCAAATGTGGTTAGAAAGAGTGGACACGTGGTTGCTAGTCCATGTGAGAGTAAAATCAGGACAAGCACAAGGCTAAGAAAAAAGAATATACTGCTGAAGAATTACGTGTGAAGCCAGTCTAAGTGTTTGCTCCTTCTACTTTGTCTCTTTGAAATTCTTTTCCCTTTTTGAACCTTGATCATTCTTCTCTACACCGGTCTTGGAGTGGATCTTCAAAGCAAAAAAAAAAAAATCACGTATCATAATACTGTTGATGTTGCTAGGGTGGATATCGTTGCTATGAACTTCGACAAAGAGGTTGTTCCATGGTTTCATATGTTACATACATAGGATTGGAACGGTTAATAGTTGATCATATTTAACTAGAACAATGGAGTCTCAATTTGGTTCATCCCCTTATGATTGTCCTGTGGCTGACTTGTCTAAATTAACGCAAACAAATTCTATTTCAGAGTATTATCTATAATTTATGGCTCTCGCTAATAGATTTATTGGATTAACGGATGGAGCTTTGTTGAACTATTTTGTTAGGAGATTGAAAATTGAAATTAACCTTGATGTGGTAGCTATATCGCCTCCTACATTGCTCCAAGCAGTGGCCTTGGCTAGATTATATGAGGACCGATATTACCCTGCATCGAAATTTGTTAATACAAATTATACTCATCGATATTCTTCTGTCACTACAAATACAGCTACGCCTAATGTTGTTGTTTCCAAAATAGCTAGTAAACCTTCCTTACCAAGTCTATTGCCAACCCTTGTTGCGCCACCATTGAAGCACACAAATGTGAAATGAATCAGCCCTATAGAAATGCAACTTTGTAGAGAGAAAGGACTATGTTATTTCTGTGATGATAAATTTTCATTCAATCACAAATGCCTGAATAGACAATTATTGTTCTTACAATTAGAAGAAGAAAATGAGGATTCTAATGAGTCACAAGTGTAGATGCAGATCGTTTCAAATTCTAAACAAAATATAGATCATCATTTGTCCTTGAATACTCTCACAGGAGGTATTGGAATTGGTACAATACGGTTTTTAGCATACATAGATAAATTGTTGTTTCTTGAGTTTATGTTAGACTTACCTGTAAAGATGGAGCCTGAACTAGCTTGTTGCACCTATAATGTTGTCTTTGATACACCCACCAGTTTACCTTGTAACATCCTAGCCGGATATTACTAGTTTATTTAAAATAAAATAATAGAAAATATTATGACTGCATTTATTCAAACCATTTTCCCAAAACGCGGGAAAAATTAACGTTATTACAAGCGCCAAGATTCAAAATCCATAAATTCATACAACGTTTACAAATTTCAAAAACTAATTATAAAATCATAAAGATAATCCATAGAAAATCCCTCATGCTAGCTCCTCTCCGGCTCTAAGCATCCACATCCTCACTTGCAACAACATTTACTCCATGTAACATGTTACACTATCATCACCATACACAAGCAAATAGGGTGAGCTAAAAAATAAAAATAACAATAAATATAACAAATAATTGAACTTAAACTCACGACCCATATGAGAACTACAATTCTCATACCCAAGCAATCACAGCTTCCTTTGTATGCCTCCTGATTCTACACCCTTATATGAGATCCTTAAGATGGCACTTATCACCATAAGCTCCAGCTCATGGTCTCTCCATCTACCGACCACCACCCGTAGATAACACGCGGGAATTATCCAATCACGGACTACAATTCGTAACACCGAGTGAAGCTTCCTAATACGGACCACAATCCATATTCATCACAAGACTACCAACCTCACCGGCTCCGATCGTGAAGAGCAATCGAGTGAACCATCCGTACTAGCCACCACTGGCACGCTCATACCGGAATTCCAACACCATCAGGTTCCAACCTAAAATGATCACGTGTTTAACTCCCCATTACAAGCTACAACTCATAAATGGCCCTCATCCAAAGCTGTGTAGAAATCTTCCATCGTAACCTAACTCTGCACATGAAATTGCTTAGCGCAACACCCGTGTCGCTAGGCGAAATTGCGCTTCAGATCGCTTGGCGTGCTCCTCTTGTCGCTAGGCGCCACGCGTTCTAGTGACTACTGACTTGGCCTCTATCGCCTGGTGGAACCCTCCTCACCGCCATGCACTGTGCATTCTAGTAGCTTCCCTGGTTTCCCTTAAAGCTTGGTAACTCATCTCGTGCTGCCAAGTGCCACAGCAGTAGTGTCACTTCTACTAGTTTAAGGCACTTTAGCACAGGTTCTAAAGAACCCAAATACTCCACGTGCAATCCACAACATCAAACATGCTTATTAAGTCATAGTACCTGAATGAATCACAGTCCAACTCACTTATATACAAAATAAATTCACCAATTGAGATAATTCCTTTTTAAATATTTGTTCTCATTCATTCATTAATAATATTATCCCTATATATGAATTAAACAAAATAACACCCATTTCCATGGAGAACCCGCGACAAAATACCACCTTGTTTCTTGCACATATCACAATGAACTTACTCTCCCAAATAGTGCATGCAACCTCTAATTCAGCCCAATGCTCCCACCCAATATAAGACTAACACTATCACACATGCAACTTTCGTGTATTACCCATAACACTACCATTGGTACAATATTAATCCCTTACCACATACATAATTTCACTAATCCCCAAAGTACTTTCCCTTACTCATGCCCTACTGAGCTAATCACAACACCCATGGTTCCTGACTGTCGCATGGTGGCAAACTAGGTGCCGTCAGGCAATACCTCAGCTTCTAGGGAAATCCCAGATTTCTCTTGTACCTGTGTGAATCCTAAAGTCTCAATATCCACCTTTATTCATGCAATTTCACTAGAAAATTAAATGACTGGGTTCCCCGCTTTTATGCAGGTTCAAATTAAATCAACAACCCTTTCTTACCACAATTATCGCATAAAATATTGATTTCCAATCATTCTCGAGTCCCAATCATGAACCCTCATCCCATTTATGTCACTACTCATACAATTATTATCAAGAAATACACTCTTAGACATTCAATCACATCAAAATTCACATGATCATACATATGGATTCAATTCAGGCTTCCCAAACATCACAAGAAACACAAGAAACTAGCAAACTTGGCAATCTAGTTCGCGTTGACTAGCGGATAACACACAACCGCTAAGCAGTTCATAGAAAAACCTTGAAAATGGGTTTTGGAAGCATAAGTCGCCTAGCGGGTCTTCAACGTCGCCAAGCGATTTTTGGAAAATTTCAAAAACATGAATAGTTTAAGCAAAATTTGGCAGAATCCAAGGACCACGTGCATTTCATTCAATCCAGAATCATACAATTAAACATAAAACATGAAATACAGATTCCCTAACTTGATTTCCTCGCTCAAAAAGTGCTTCTAAGTTTCCTCCTTGATCCAAATTGCCCTTCTCTTGATCTCCAACCCCCAAGAAACCTCTTTAGGGCACCAAAATAGTTTCTCGCCAATTACACTGTAGTTTTTCAACCCTTCCATTTCCCCTTACGACAGCTAGGGTTTCTGCGCATCGCTACTTACAACCAAAATAATTTGAGCGTAAAAAGAATTATTTCGTGTCTGCCAAAGTTCAAACCCACAACCACACAATTACCAAACAAATGCACAACCAATCAACCAATTCATGTTTCATGATAATTCATACTTATCTATTATTTTATCATCAAGCTCCATGATCAAGTACACATGCTAAACAATAAACCAATTAAATTAACGCACTAATGGCATACCCAAGACTCAAACCCAATTCCTCTCATAATAGTCAAGTACTCTCAACCACTTGAACTGGTGCTTTTCCTTGTCTTCTCTCTCCACATTAATTAACTTAGGAATTCTCATCCTTGCATTTATTAAATAAATAAATATTTATTTATTTAATTTTCCCGAATTTTTCATACCTCCTAAAAGATCTTATGATCACGTAATTCCCTTGTTGGAAGGATCTCAACCTGTTAAAGTCAAGCCTTACAAGTATCCCCACAGTCAAAAGGGGGAAATAGAAAAATTAGTGAATGGCATGGTTGTTAAAGGAATCATCTAACCTAGCAAAAGTTCATTTTCTTCTCCAATCATTTTGGTAAAAAAAAAGATGGGTCTTAGAGAGTTTGTACTAATTACAGGGACCTTAATGCTATCACAATTAAATATTCTTTTCCTATTCCGACAGTAGATGAACTAATTGACGACATACTGGTTTATAGTGTAACATGGAAGGATCATTTACAACACCTAGAAGTGGTTTTGAATATCTTGAAACAACACTAGTTATTTGCATAATTCTCTAAATGTTGCTTTGGACTCCAAAAAATTGATTATTTGGGGCATACATTGTCGGGCTCGGGCACAACTATGGATGAAACGAAGTTGGAGGCAATTCAAAGGTGGCCTATTCCAACCAATTTAAAATAGCTGAGAGGGTTTCTGGGACTTAAAGGGTATTATAGATGATTTATTAAGTCTTGGCCATAAGTTCATCATTAAAACGGTTCATAAAAACTTAAAAGAATTATTGTAGCAGAGGTTACAGACCCTAGAGCAACAATAATGGCTTCCTAAATTCTTAGGATATGATTTAAGTATTGAATACAAGACTGGGAAAGAAAACATTCCAGTAGATGCGTTATTCAGGACCTTTTTGAACGAAATGATTGATATGACTCAAGCAAATTCTTAAATGAGGAAAATTTATCAAACTTGTGTGCAAGGGAAACCACTTTTTGCGAACTACGTTTCTCATAATAGGTTATTGATTTTCAAAGGTAAAATTGCTTTATCTAAAATTGTTGCTCTACTTAAGCGAATCATACAAGAATTTCATGATTCAAAAATTGGAGGACATGCTGGGGTTAATAAAATAATAGCTAGAAGCACAATTATTTTGGAAGGGCATGCAAAGCGATATTACCAAATTTGATAGAGAATGTTTCATTTGTCAACAAGCTAAAGTAGATCATGTCCTCCCTGCTAGGTTGCTTCAACCACTGCCAATTCCATAACAAATTTGGGAAGACATAGCCATGGATTTCATTGTCCAATTATCGGCATCACAAGGGTTTTCCATGATATTGGTGGTGGTGGATAAACTCTTAAAATTTGGATATTTCATCCCTATGAAAGTTGATTTTAACAGCAAACTAGTTGCAGAAGTTTTCATTAATAACATTGTCAAAATACATGGGTTTCCCAAGATCATATAATTAGATCGAGACAGAGTTTTTATAAGTTCCTTCTAGCAACAATTATTCAAGGCTCAAGGAACAACTTCAGTTATGAGCTTGTCTTACCACCCATAGTTCGATGGCCAGACTGAGAACCTTAATAAAATGCTAGAAATGTACTTATGTTGCTTTGTTTTTAAGCAACCCAAGTTATGGGTTTCAATGCTTCCATGGGCTCAATTTTGGTATAACTTTTCTCGTCATCAAAGCTTAGGAATGACACCATTCCAAGCTGTTTTTGGTAGGCTTCCATCATCCATAATTCCATACAAAGAAGATGGTCAAGATCCTAGTCAATTACGAGAATCTTTGAAGCAAAGAGATCAGTTGTTATCGCAACTTAAAGCAAATTTACTGAAAGCTCAACACTATATGAAAATGTAGGCTGATAAAAAGAGGCAAGGTTTGTAGTTTAAAGAAGGAGATTTGGTTTTGGTGAAACTTCAACATTATAGGCAACATTCTATTACCTTAAGGAAGCATAAAAAATTAGGAATGCGATATTTTGGGCCTTTTCTAGTGTTAGAGAAGATTGGCACGATTGCATATAAGTTACAATTACCAGAATCGGCAAGGATTCACCTGATTTTTCATGTAGCACTCCTTAAACCATTTCAAGGAGTGATTTCATAGCCTTATGTTCCCTTACCCCTTACATCAATAGAGATGGGTCCACTCCTCAATCTTGTTAAAGTGTGGGAAGTCAGAATTATAAAAAGACTTAACAAGGAGGTTTCACAAGTATTGATTCAATGGGAAAACATTGATGACATGGATGCTATGTTGGAAGATTTTCAGGACATTGTTGATTCTTATCCTCGATTCAACCTTGAGGACAAGGTTGTTCTCAATAGGAAGGGCAATGTAACATGTGTCAAGAAAGAAGGAGAATTAGTGCCAAGTGCAGTTAGAAAGAGTGGACACATCGTTGATCTAGGTGAGAGGAAAATTAAGACAAGCACTAAAGAAGGCAGTCCAGGTGTTTGCTCCTTCTGCTTGGTCTCTCCAGAATTATTTTTCCCTTCTGAACCTTGATCATTCTTCTCTGTTCCTATCCTAAATCTGGTTGGTATATTTTTTGGTACAGGTGAATTGTAGAGCATGAATTGAAGAAGGCAAAAATGGTTGATGGATTTAATTGATTGTTGAAATTCCATTTTACTGTTTTATTGCGTTGTTGCACATTGTGTTTTTCCTTTCAATAATATAAAATGTCTCCATTACAGTGGATTAAACCTTGCTCTAGTAACCAAATAACCAAGGATCAAACATGCATTGGAATCTCATTGATATAAAGAGACATTAAACATCAATTACCAAGCATGAATATCATCTTTACTTCTTATTAAGCATTTGGATGTTAAAAAAAGTTGAATCGTGGATTCTATTTGAAGAAGGAATTCAAGACAAGAACAAAAACTCAACAATTTAATTAAAATGACTAACTATAAGAGACTAAATATAGAGGTAATGGATTGACATAAATATAAGAACAAGATAAATAGTTAAACTGAACAACAATTAGAAAAATGAAAAAGGTCGAGAAGACTCGGAAGATTGAGAAAGCTCTTAGGGCCACTAGAAAGTTGAAGAAAGGTTCTTCATTTCCGAAATAAGTTCCACGAGAAATTGTTACTTAACTCCTGAGAGTTGAAGATAAGACTCAAAGTAAATTATTACTCTTCACAAATGTCTTACGAAATCAATTTGCCATATATTTTCAAAATGAATTACAAGAAAATGAGATGACTATTTAATAATGAATAAATATAGTATTTTTAAATGTTAAATTAACATGTCAAACGACGTTTCAAACTAGTATTTGAGTTATTTATGCTATTTGAGACATTTCAACTTAAATGTGAGTCTAGAATATTGTTATGTTATTTAATGCCTAAAAAAAGTTAATATTATTAAGTTAAAAGGACTATATTCATTTATTTTTAAAGTTTGATAGTCAAAATTTGTCTAAGTTTAAAACAAACACAAATTTTAATTTTACATCCAAATTTAGAAAGTAGGAATATATTTAACCCAAAAATAAAAACATTCTATGTTGAACAATAACATCTTATTTGATGATAATTTTTGTGATTCTTCTAATATCGATGTATTCTTGCTCTTGTTCATTAATGTTATTCATGTACTCATAAGATAGCATTATATTTCTATCATTAAAATCATTTTAATACTAAAAGTCAAATATATAATGAAATGTTATTGGGACAATAATTCATTGAATAATTTACACAATTTTTTTTCCTGTTATCACCTCTTTAATTACATCTCATATTTATTCTCACCATGCTCTTTATCTCTTTTTCTTTCTCAACTTCGTAATTTTATTCTACAAATTATATTTCTCATGTCTAAGTCATGATTTTATTTGTTGCATCCATTTCATTTCATTGTTTGTGTACAGTAAGTAGTAAATGCCAACACAATAGCCCATCTCCCATATAAATTCACCTGTGACACTCCACACAATGTTTCATACACAATAAACTAATAATACTGAACAAATGATTTATCACTATAAACATGGACACAATCTAATCTAATTATCTGTAGTATGTTAATTCTGATATTTCAAACGTGCCAAAATAAGAATGTTTTCGATCATGAACTTTATAGGACAATAAATCTCAGGTAAAAAATACTCAACTTTTTGCTTTTTCATTTAAAGAAGTTAAAAGTAGAGGTAAAGGTGCTGCACAGATCTAAGGGAATGTGATGCAGAAAAAAGGTGAAAATAAAGGAAGCTTTTTGGGTATTAGTAAATATTAACTCTTTTCTATTCCTAGATGTCTAAAACTGTTTGATATCATTGTTCATCTTCATCCACACAACACAATATCTTCTGTGCATTTTCAAAAACAGGAGAACCCTTCTTGGTCCTTTCAACAATTTGCCTTATCAATTGCTGTTCCACCTCGTCATCATCAAAACCATTACTCTCAACTTCAGTACCAGCTAATTCATAAATTCTAGAACCATTTTCTCCACCATGTTGAACCCCTAATACATGCAAATCATGTAAATTTAAACCTTCCTTGTGGTCAGCACAATCATGTGGTGAATTTTGTTCAGAGTCATTTATCTTTATCAGTTCTTCATAAGCCTCAGTGTATGCATCTAGAGCTTCACCTGATAAATTGAGGATTAAGGGCTGGGACATAAGGTCACAATCATCATTTTCTCTACTAAAGGAAGATGCCTTTTGAAGATAACCCTCTTGCTTTGATTCCAAATGCCGCACTTTCCTCTCACTATTTTCAAGGGCAATCTCAAGCTCCTGCACTCGTTGCTCAAGTTGAGATTGTATGACTTCATGCAAACGCAAACTCAGTTCATGAGGCAAAACTGCATAGTTAGCAGGGAGAGGTGTTGGATCTCCGGCATCCTCGGTCGATTTTGGAGGGACGGAATCTTTACCACTGACCATGTCAGCTCGTAGCTCACCCTGGGAAAAATCTGCTACAAACTCTGAATCGATCTGCAAGAATTTGTTTACCATTAACCCATTTAAGAACCATAAACTCCAACCACAAGCAATGGAATGGAAGAAAGTATAGGATGTAAGCTTTCACTTCAAAAAAAAATGTGTATGATTTGCAAAACAAAGTTCCAAAAAAAATAAGCAAAATTGGCACAAGCAGCTAAAACCAATATATGTAGCAGTGTCAAGATTTCTTGTTCAGTTGAACAGCATTGCAGTATTCTGATCTCTATTATTATGATAAATTAGTTATGTGAATTAGAACCCTAATAGATCAGAACAAGTGGAAGTATGTTACAGACCAAGGTTATACTTTTTACTCTCCATAAGAAGGGTTCATTTCCATTCCATTTTTTGTTATTTTCACCACAGCCAAGGATGAGAGCAACTAAACTAGGAGGTGAATAGATGGCAGTCAGCACGCAAAATCTAGCATGAATGATCCATTTTTGGTATTTCAACAAGTTTTACACTAGCTGCCAAAGGCTTAATACAAACAAACCTTTCCTTTACATGGACTTGGGACCAACAATAATACCACAGGCTGAGTTAGGAGATGAATAAATGGAGGAACTAATAGTAAAACACATCAATATACATATATTTTAAGATGATGTTTTGTGCTAGCTAGAGGATCATGTAATTGCTAGGAAATGTGAAGATAAACATGTATTATTACCTCAACAAGCTCAGATAATTTTCTTTCTAGGCTTGATGCATTCATGTCCAACCCCAATCTCTCAAGTTCAGCTTCAAGCTCAGCCTCAATTTTGCTCATGGATTCTGTACTTTGTTCTACCTTTTGATGACATGATTCTTTGGAGTCAATTCTTGGTGAGTTATCTACATGCTTTTCAGGGGAAAATTCATTTAGCTCCTTATCATAAGAGGAATGATCACAAGTATCCTGCGAACCATAATTTTCATTCTGTAACTCCTTCACAGTCATTGAATCTTTCATTTCAAGTTCCTCTTGTAGATCTTGAACCAGGTTTTCGGTCTGCTTCAACAACTCTCTTAACTTGCCTATTTCTCTTTTATTTGCCATAATGGAAGTCATCATCCCAAAAGAAATCCCAAGACTGAAGAGAAGTGTTTTATCTGATGAATGTGGACATGTTAACGAATTCAGTAATCAAAGTACAACATTTTACATTATCCAAATCAAGTACCTAATATACGTTGTCCACTCATGAATAAATAGCAACCTAATTAATTTCAAAGATCTATATTTTCAGTACCTTATGCAAATGATATTTTTGGCTATAATTTACAAGGCTAGGCCTGACCAAAACAGATAAGATCAGATAATAAAACCCTTTGATAATTAATGCTGGGAAAACTGCTTTACGATATGAAGCAATTTCACCCAAACTTTGGCCCTCAAAAAATATCCATTTGCAAAATAACAATGATGTTTGCTATTGTGTTTCAATATCAATGAGATTCCTTTACAACTTTTATCCTCGTAACAGTAGGAAACTGTTACTAAGCATAACACCAAGAATTTCAAAAAAATATACATTATCATATTATCATCCTCAAGAGTAACTAACAAGTGTGATTCCTACAACAAAAAGGAAAAAATTCTAAACATAACCATGAATAACAAATACATAAATCAAACATTTGTAACACAGCACAGGCTAAGGAGGTATTGTTTAAATCAAGAAATATCATACCATATTGCTGAGTATGGACAAAACTTTCACTGGACACACTATCAGAAGAGCTCAATCTTCGACTTCTCCCAATGACTGCATAAAATTTCTCCTTAGCCTCATTTACAGATCTGACTTTTGGTAAGGAAGGAACCCCAAATACGTTTTCATCCTTTATCCTACCACCTGCTTTTTGTAGCTTATATTCCTTGCTTCCAAAAGAAGCACTAAACAGACTATTCTTTTCTCTGTTGATTATTTGGCTTCCATTGCTTACAAGAAATGATCTCGTGGCTGTGGACTGCGATGCAAGAGAACCAAAAACATATTCTTCGGTTTCAGCGTGCTCCTTGTATAGCTGAGCCATAAAGCAACTTTCTAGGGAACTTAAAGGTTTAGTCACACGCCCAGACAAAAGCTTCATCCTGAGAAGGGTTTTGTGTCCAGAAGAGTTGTTGACAGGAACCACTTCAGCAGAAGAATCTGGTACAAGGAAACCATGATCACCACCAATGCCAGAGCTTTGACCATTTGAATCATCAACAACCTTGAAGTTATCATCATATGGTGATAAGGGCATTGCTAAGTTTGCTAAAGATAGAACATCATGCTTGCTATAATTCCAAAACTGCTGCATTTTTTCACCATGAAACCCTCTGGCAGAAGCCAGTTCTCTTGTCACAACACCATCCTGTGTGTACAGATCTGAAGCCCTTCCCTCAGAACAGACATCCTCGGCCAAATCATCTCTTCGGACTTGTTTGGCCAAGGGATTCTCAAAACATGAATCCTCGGAAGACACAAGACAGGATCTATCACCATGTGTTGCAACCCTGTTCCAATATTTAGCCAAATAGCCAGCTCCAGCAGCAGCTGCAACAACCCATAAATCCATTCTATCTTCCCTACCACAGCTACTACCCAAACTCCACAGCACAAGTCACCCCTTTTCTTTCAACAATTAGCACCAGACAGCATAGGGAAGAACCTTCCATGAATTAGAGATATACCCTTCAACTCTTCTACCAATAACAAACAAAAAGAACCCCAAAAAACCACTTCTTTCTAAACCACAATCCTTCACTCACCACACAAATATTCCTCCACCTAAACCAAACCCAACCCCGAACATTCACTGCTCTAAAGTAAAAACCATAAGAAACTTCTCCCCAGTCCCCAACAATACATGAACTCACAACTAATAAAAACAATAAGAACCTAATACTACCCAGAAACAGAGGAAATAAAAAGGGTTACTTCAAAACCTTCTCCCAACTTCAAATGCCAGTGACGAACACAGTTTATTATAGCAAAATCAAATTTTCATGGGAGAAACAGAACCCCATTTGACCGAAAAGAACAACAGAAGCTTACACACACAATTTACTCACTACAACAGGAAAAAATCACAGGGTTTTAATTTTCTGGCATTGCAGAAAGGAAAAAGAAAAAATGAGTTTGTTTTGGGAATCGGTGGTGAGTGTTGTGAAAGGAGATGTATGACATGAAAAGGAGTCGAATCTTGGAGGTTAGGTACCTCCAAACACAATGAATAAGACCTGCTACACCGTTATCTCCACAGAACAGATACAATACGACATTTTTACGACACAAAAACACTAGTCGCTAATGAGATATCACAAAGATAAGAAAATAAATAAACATTTATTCTTCTGCACAGAAATTTCGATACTTCTCTCTCTCCAGTTTTTATAGGGTCCATTGGAGTCTCATCCATATTACCCTATTATGCCTTCGAAGATGAGAGAGAAAGAGTGGGAGCGAACGGTAACAATGAACCATAATAAACAAGGAAAGTGTCTTGTCTTCTATGTTCACCATTTTTTCTAGGTTGTCCCCTTTCACATTTTCTTTTATGAGTACATAGTCATTTCATTTCTTGAAAAGTTAAAATTTAATTTAAAACTAAAAATATTGGAAATGATAAATGAAAGAAATAAGAAATTAAAATACTCTAAAATTATTTTCGCCGAGGAAAAAAATCCAAAAAGTGAAATTGTAAAAATAATTCTTCAAAGTATTTTTAGTGAGAAAATTATTTTAGTGTTGGAGTTAGAAAATATTTCAAAAGTCAAAAATGTTATAATCTTTTATTTGAATAATTATTTAGTATATATTTCACTTTTAAGAGAATAAGAACAAATCTCCATTTATACAATAATTTTAAATCTCTTAATTTTGTTTATAATTGGTTATGATTAATATAACTAAGTATGTGTTTTTTATGTCTTAAGAAAAATTAGAAGGTAAAAAACTTTCTTTAATATTAATTATTAACTTTAATTGTTTTTTTCTTTAATAAATACACAGCATAGTTAGTAAAGATAAAATATGTGTTTAATTATTTTAATTCAAAGAAAATTAATGAAATTAAAATTTTTATAATAAGATTGTAATTTTATTTTTTTATTATACTAAAAATTAAATGTATCTATACTTATTATATTGAATCAATTATTGGAAACTTTTCTTATGCAAAGAAAGTCGTGAAGTATATTTATGTCATTTGTCAAAAGCTATGTACAATATTCAAATTCAAATTTCAATTCTCTTAAAAAAATTGAAAATCAAACTTCAGCCCTCCGCTACTTTATTCAAAATTAATTTCAGATTTCACACTGTAAGATATGTGACTAAAAATGATCTGAACAAATGCTTCAATCGTTATTGGTTGATTAAAAATCAATTAACTTTATTGCAAATTGGACTAATCACCAATTATTATATTATTAAGTTATCAAAATCTAAAACAAATAGAAATTTGCTTTAGTTAGCTAAAATAATCAAAGCCATACAACTTTTTCTTCATTCTCTTTCTGATTTTACTGTGAATCTATTATGCAAGTGTTGTTCTGTTATTATTTGTTTGTTGCCATGCAAACTTTACGAAAAAGGTTAGATTATTGAGTGTCCCAACCACAGTTCATGTCTGTAACATGTTTTTTAAGGTTGGTTTAGCTACGAAATTATTGGCTTCAAAGATTAAGTTTTGCTTCTCTTATAAATAAATTTCTTTTTAGTATTATCGAAATATTGCTATAACCTTTTCTATTTAAATTTATGGCAATTCTTTAGCCTTTAAATTAATATGTTCTTCTTTAATTTTTAAATCATTTTAGGATTTTGTTTTCAGTGAAGGCAATATAGGAACTAGTTAAAGAACCTATAATATATACTAGTATTAATTATTAGGTGTTACTTGCACTATCTAAAAAAAATAAATATTTTCTGTAAAAACTAAAGAAATAAACAAATATTTGCTGTAAAAATGAAGAAATAAATAAATATTTAATGATTTTTATGTTTTCGGTATAATAAACGTCTTTTTTAATTTTACTTGTAAAATTATTTAGTTAATTATTTTTCCTTTTAGAAAACATTAAAATTGGTATATGAAAATAAGAAGATACATAAAGGAAGTAAAGAGAAAAGAGATTAGTAAAAGATGAAAACAAAATATTCGTGCATTTATTTCATCCACGTATGGAAATTTATAGAAGTAATTAAAATATTATGAATGCAAGAAGTAAGAAAAGTTGATTATGTAACTATTGGTTAAACATAATTTGGTTACCTGAATTATGTTTCTACCTTCCAATTTGTTAAATTGACTCTTACATTAGCACAAAATATGTTTATTATGTGATTTCATTGAAAAGTAGAAAAATCATATGTAAAAATGATGTAAAAAATATGCCATGATATTTATATAATTAAATTGTGAAAATTTATTTATAGTTTAGAAGCGTTACACATAAAAGTTGATTTTTATGTCTAATTTAATTTTTACGTTTGATTTTCGTAGGTAAGACATAAATTTGTTTTAAAAAAAAATATAAACACTCCTTTTTTTCTTTATCTTTTTTACTACGTGGATAAAATTCTTAATTACGCGAATAGAACCCTGATGTCGATGAGTACTGTGTGCTTGATGGAGATTGTTTTGTGTCTAAAGGTTACATTTTTTGCCATTGTTATGTGTAGTTCATTGGAAAACTTCTTTTCTTCAGAATATTTTTGGCATTGAAGTTCTTTTTCCTCATTTTCTTCCTTTACTAATTGGATTGTGTGACTCTTTTCGCTTAGCCAAAGTGGATTTCGTTTAACTCATATAATCTTGATTTTGTTAAATTTATTAAATATCGGTAGAAAATTATTTTTGACTCAAACTTTTTTGTGGCAACTTATATTAGATTGTATTCAAATGTAGAGTGTTGAAATCTGACAAATTATTCATATATAAAGTTGTCAAGATTTAATGGTTATAAATTTCAAATGATCATAACTTTTGTTACGGACCTCGGATGGGAACACTACAAAAATAAAAGTTAATTTCATCATTTACTATTTTTTTCTATTTTCTTAGTATTTTTAACTTATTTTTCTATACTTTACAGATTTATTTGACATACCCATATTAATTAAATAAATCTACAAATTTGTGTGGTGTATTCTTGTATTGTATAGAGATTTTTCATGTTTTCATAAGAGGTAAATGTTGGCTTAAAAAAAATCATACTAAATTTACGTTTGTTGCCTTTGCAACATACATAAACTTATGTATGTTATATATGCACCAAACATAGATTTACATCTCCCGCAATTACATCTAACATGGGTCATACGTAAAAAGCTTAAAATATCATACATAAAAGGCCTTTTTTGTGTTAGTGGTAGTAAACATAATAAATTCTTAATTTAATCTTAGTAAGTGTAATGTTTATTTTTTATTTAGCTTTAACATAATCATTTTTATCACATTCTTATAAATGAAAATTAAATTAAGATTGTCCAATACACTCTATGAACAATTTAATTCACATAAGACCACTTTATGGTTTTTATGATAACAAATAGTTTATGTTATGTGAATTGTTGAAAATCTCATGTCAACTGGATATAAGACTACCATCGTACATAAGTGGGTGCAAACTCCACCTTAGAAGACAATTTTATAAGGTTGAGTTCAACTTAAATTCATTTCTTAAGATGGTATCTCATAGTCATCCAAAGTCCATCCTAACAACATTTGTTATTTGCTGGGTTTATTGTACTGCCTACTATCGGCGTGCTATTGAACTTTCCGTTAATGTTTAATCCCATGCTCAAAATGTATATGTCTCAGCATGAGAGAGTGTGTTGGAGATCCCACATTGACTAGAGATAAGACTATTTCACAACATATAAGTGGATATAAACCTTACCTTACAAGTCAATTTTGTAAGACTAAGTTAGACTAAAAATCCATTCCTTAAGACAAATTAATATTACATATAATCTTTCTAACATGTGTGTTCATGTAGTTGGAAGAATCTTAGTCAAGTTTTTTTTTTTGCCTCAAATCAAACAATCTATGGGACCTCGTTTGATGTGTTATCAAATGATGTCTAATACTTAAATTTCAATTTAAATTTGGTTCTAATGAATTTTAATCAAGATGTAATGATCAAAGTATTTCTAGATAATCAAATATACTTGAAAGATTTCATAAATTAACAATATATGTGATTTGAATAGCTTTAAATGATAAACCATTCTTTTTATCTCTGAAACATGCGATTTAAAACCAATCATCTTATATGTTTTCTTAACTATATTGGATCACACTTAATTGCACTGTATCTTCATATATATATATATATATATATATATATATATATATATATATATATATATATATATATATATATATATAATTATTTCCTTTAATAGAATTGAAAGCAAGAATGCTTTGAAGATTATCATAACTTTCTTTTTTGAGTGTCTACTATGAGAAACATGAAGATAAACATTATAACTAGCATGCATAATTTACAAAATCAAGAAATATCTTATTTAGAGCTTCGATGGCCATTTCCAAGAAGTTAAATAATAAGTTAAAATTGAAGATGAATAAAAATGAAGTGAAACGAAAAAACAAAAAATCAAGATTTATACAATGTCTTACAAAACTATCATCAGTCATATAGTGTGTTCAAAAAAGGGTGTGCAAAAGTCATTGTAATAATTTTCAAGTTGTGAAGTTTTTCGCAGAGAGCTTAAATTATGCTCTCTATTAAGAGTTTTTCTTTTCATTCTTGAGAGTTCTTAATATTATGAGGGATTAAGAAGATGTTATCTAGAAAGGTGTGAATAGTCGTTGTAATATGGAAATGTTTGTGTACTCGTTGTAACCCAAAAGAGTCGATATACTCATTGTAATTATTTGTTTAATTAGCGGAACCTCTTAAGTTATGTGCTTTTAAGAGAAAATTGGATGTAGCCCGTGAGTTTAGGTGAACCAATACAAAACCTTCTATGTGTGCTTGATCTTTGTGAACTAGATGATCTAGTCTAGTGTTGTGTGAATTTGTCTACAAGCTATATTCAACCTCTTCTAGAACCCTACAATTTTATCAAATAGGCCACCAATAACCATACAAACCTATCATTAGAAGAAACCTTTAACAATTGCTCCTTTTCTATGGTTTCGACTTCAGTGGAATGTTTACCTCTTATGATGAACTACCAATTTGATTTTAGGAGGTTGTTTAGGTTTAGTTTGGGTGGTGGTTGGTAGCTTTCTTGTTATGAGGATTTAATTAAAGAGAAGCTGATAATTTCATTTTCATCTGAGAATGAACTTACCAAGCTTGTTGAAAACTTCCTATACTTCATCTTCAATACAGATTTTTGCCAGAGTTGAGGCACTTCATTCCCCTCCTTTTTCATTTAATGTTATTTCATCGGAGAAATACCAAACAATCTCATGATTCTTGTAAAGAGAATGTTGTAAGAAATAAAGTCTTAATTTTCCTTTATTTGAAGTGATCCTTGAATGTGGTTTCCCGATGTTTAAGGGTGAGAGTTGGAAAATTTATCTTTCTTCCCTACAAAATGTGATACAAAATGAACATGTCCTTTTCATATATGTGGTCTCTTGATTTGGTGCATGATAGTATGATGTTTAATAGGGTGTTATGAACCATTCTACCTAAGGGTACAATATTTGAGCCTTTTAGAAACCCTTAAATTGAGATGTTTGACCTTTCAATTGGTCTTGATTCTTAGTACAATAATTTATCAAGAGTTTGAGAACTTGACCCATTCCTTCTTTAGCAAACATCCTTTTGCAATAGTTTCTATAGTGATATCAATTGTCATCTCTTAATCTGAGAAACCTTAGACCAAAGACTCAATCCAAAGAATAACCCAAACATTCATGATCACTAAGGTTCAAGAATGGTTAAGATGGAGTGAATGTCGTGAGCAATCTTCTTTGCTACCATTTTTGGTTTAAAAGGACGAGTTTGGAATGTTAGAGAATAGAGAAATTATAGGCAATGAGGATTTGAAAATTTCTATGAGGGCACATAAAGAGAAACCTTGTGTTTTACCAAAGATTTTCATTTTCAAGGTGGAAATTGGAAACAACAACAACTGATTAGGGTTTTTGAGATGGATGTTCATGTGCCATAAACATGACTTTTAATGCGTTAATAGTATCTGAAGTAAGATGCTTGGAGTGATGCGCATTAATGGTTTTGTCATTTCATTGCCAGTGCTTCACACATACAAACACACACACACACATACACACACTAATCACACAAAAACAAAGACACACAAACAAACACACACACACACACATACACCCTTAAGCATGCATATATTTTTCATTGTTGCTATTGGTTAAATCTATGTTGTTTTTTATGATGTCCATAGGAAAATGATAGCCTATAATAGCTAGAATTCAAACAGGACATAGATGTGTGTATGAACTTGATGTGGACCAAGCTAAATGTGTTAAAACCTTCACACATAATTGATTAGAATGTTAATCTAATCTATTAGGCCATGTATGGTGTATGTGCTGGTAAAATTTGCTTTCTTGTTGTCGCACTAGTTGATTAGAATATTAATCTAGTCAATTAGATTAATTCTGGAACATCAACTTGAGCACTGTCATAATCTAGTTGATTAGATAGATAACCTAATCAACTAGATACACCAAAAAAACAGTTATGCTCTAAAAACATGTCACTGAAACAGTTCTGTGTGACTGTTTTTCCAAACTAAAGAGATCAAAGAAAGGGTGTTGAAGAGTTCTTGGAGCATTTTAGCAGTTGTGCCTCATTATTCATCAAGAATGGTCATCAAGATTTTATGAATATGGTGTAGTAGTGATACCAAGCTTTGTATTGATTCAAGTGTTGTTGTTCCATCACAAGTTTATCCTACATATATCACTATTATTGTTTTTAACTAATTTTTGTGGTTTATTGGTTTTGAAATTCTATCCTTCTATCACTATGATTGTGATAGGGATTAATAATTTCTTGTAGCATTATTGTTTTGCATTTCTTGAAGGATTGTTTCAAGAGTGCGTTTCTAGAGTTTAAGAATTACATATGAGATTCTTGTATTCCTTCTCTTGTTGTTATAGTGAAATTTCTAGTGTGGATAGCTAGAGACTAGATGTAGATTCAATTGAATCGAACCAGTATAAAACTTGGTGTCTCTTGTGCTCTCTTTTCTTTATCTTTTACATTTTGCTAAGTATAAAGGTTAAACAATATGTATTCTTAAACATATATTGTAAATTGGTTAAAGATTTTTTTAAAACTGATTTTAAAGTGAAAAGAACAACAAAAGATTTGAGAAACCAATTCACTTCCTCTTGGTAGTAAAATATTGGTGCATCAAATCTTACACTCATAATTTCTCTCCATAGGGACTTTATAAAAAAGAAAAGATAACAAGAATTATACCACTCCATGTGATAAAAAATACCAAGAAATATAACTAATCGGTCAATATTTTAGGAAGCCAATTATCATTGGACAAAAATAGTTTCTAAAATCATAAGTCCCTATAATAATTGATTAATACCACTTGTAATTGATTACCCTATAGCAAAATTTCTTTCCCAAGAAATAAACTTTTTGGAATAATTGACTATGCCTTCATGTGATCGATTATTTGTTTCAATTAACATAAAAAAATGTTAATTTTTATGTGTTTTAATTTGTTTATTACTCCTTTTAATCCATTGATATGATATAGTAATAGATTAAAAAAAAAAAAAAAAAAAAACAAAAAAAAAAACAAACAAAAAAAAAAAAAAAAATTTAAAAAAAAAAAAAAAAAAAAAAAACAAAAAAC